>SDBV01002132.1_pt1 | contig 29691 bp, 27 predicted proteins | sample 2277081 | NCBI WGS metagenome assembly SDBV01 (sample SAMN10402039, study PRJNA504765) | marine sediment metagenome | isolation source: marine sediment core GS10_PC15, 223 cmbsf | place: Arctic Ocean: Southern Knipovich Ridge | collected 2010
GCACAAAAGGCGGCTGAGGTGGCAGGTACGATGGTAATGGTTCCCTTCGCTATTAAGGAACAAATCGATGGTTTGGGGGGAGGCATTTGTGAATTTCTTGATGATCCAAAAGGCAATATTGATGCAATTTTGGATTCGGCGAGCCAACTCGTTGAAAAAGGCATTGAACGAAATGTCAAGATATACGTTAAGGTCAAAGAATCCAATAAACCTATAAGAACTTTTGTGAGTGAAGAAATCAAATGGGGCAAGGATTTCTGGGGACCTGTTGGAACAAGGGTTTTGGAAGGTTATTGCAATAAAATTGACCGTGCATCAGGAGATAATTTCTGGGAAAGCTGTAAAGCTCGTGCCGAAATTACGCTTGTTGTTACTGAACTTTACTACGCCGGAAAGGGTATTGCTCAACTTGGTAAAAATATCGGCAAGAACGTGGACAATGTTGCCGACGACATTGTTGTCAGAAGGGTAGCAGATAAAAGCAGTAAAGCCATTAAAACTGTCGGGCAAAAGCATCATGCAATTTCGAAAAAAGTTGCCAGAGCCTTGGATGATCACTCCAATCTTGCAGGAAAATATAAAATTCGTGATCCAAGGTTTACTACGAGAGCGAAAGACTTATCATTACACCGAGGATATCAGAAATGGCACCGGGGCTTAGATGATGAAGTGGTGGGATGGCTTGAGCAACATCGCAAAGCTGCCCCCAAAGAATTTGAGGATTTTCTGAGACGATGTTACAATAAACACGACCTTAAAAACCGCTTTCCGAATGGCCTTGAGTAATTAGGGATAAGATAATGAGATTCTATATCTTAAAACAACGTCAGAAAATTGTTGTCAATGATACAGAATATGATTTTGTAGATGGCAGCAAACATGATAACGCCGATAAGTGCCCTGCATGTAAGGAGTATATCGGCCTGATGAAACACCTTCCGCCTTACTGTGTAGAATTAGAAACATGGGACAGCGGGTATGGCGACCTTGCCTTTAGTATAGGCGATTCTTTTTTAGTTTCCGAGCGTTTCAAGGTCCTATGGCATGAGCAGGGATTGGCAGGCCTTGATGGTTTTCACCCGGTCGAAATCGTCAAAGTGAAACGGCACAAACGGTTTCAGGACGATCCGCCGGAGTACTTTCTGGTAAACGTTTGCCGAAGCAAAGTAACCATCGATCAGGAGGCTTCGGGGTTTGAATGGGAAACTCCGCCTACATGCCCTGTTTGTCGTCAAGGTCGGATTATTAAGCGATGGAAACAAATAGTCTTGGAATCGGATACTTGGTCGAGAGAGAATGTTTTCTTGCCTCGCGGATTGGCAGGAATATTCATGGCTGATCAACGTTTCAAGGAGTTTGTCGAGCAGTTCAGGATTACCAATTGCTACCTGATTCCCGCTGAAGAGTATTCCTATGATTTCTATCCGTGCAAAAACGAATCCAGGGGCTAAGTAATACTGACTATGAGGCCTTCACTTCTCTCATGAAATAGCCAATTCGGTTGGCGCAGTGGCAATTTGTCCTTGCTTGCCATCTGACATAATGATATACTTGGTAGCGGCTCTTTGACAATTTATCATTACTGCGACAGGGCGTGCGATCCGCTGGCCAGCAGATTCCTCCAGACCGACCCCCTCGGCTACGCAGACAGCATGAGTCTGTACGAGTACGTCACGTCCAACCCCGCAATGTACACCGACCCCTTCGGCCTCATGCGACGATCAGAGTTGACCGAAAGCATACAGGGCACGAGGGATGCGTATGGCGAGGTTCTTCGTGAGGTTGCCGCACTGGGGATCATGGTGGACAATGGTAACGCCTCAGACAGTCAGCTTTACGCCAAGGTTGACCGAATTACGGGATTGTACAACCGGTACCACGGACTCCGTAACAAAACGATGTCGTTGACGGGGCAGTTTTTGGATGAGCAATGGTGGATCAGCGGCAAGGACAAGCGCGCAGTTGACGCAGCATACGGACTAAGGTCAGGGGATGAGCTTGGTGCAAACCTCTCGATGGATACAGGACTCCTGCTGGAAGAGAGGGAGATTTTTAACAACATGTACGGCTCAGCGAGCAGACTGGCAGGACGAACACAGGCAGTTTATACGGCTGTACGGACTACTGAGACGGCCTGTACGGCAGTCTGTGCCGCTGGCGGCGTGGCTGTGGTTGGCAAAGAGGCGGCCAAGCTCGGACTAAAGAAGGGGGCGGTCTACGTCGCCAAACAGGCGGGTATGATCGCGGTCACACAGGCAGGAATGAGCTTTGTCCTGCATCCCCTCGCAGAGAAGTACAACATTAGCGAAACACAGCTTCGTATCGGTCTGGCAGCAATTCAGGCCTTGACCATGCACAAGGCCTTCACGAAGCCAGGTGCAAACACAAGATGCAAAAAAATCAGCAAAACGCCTACGAGAGCAAATGCCACCAAGGGCTGGAAGGTCGGCGACTCGATTAATAATCGGACAAACAAAGGAAATGTACCAACGTGGGACGCTGTCAGACAACGACATTGGAAAAACCAGGCACGCTATAATTCGAGTAAGTACAACAGTTCGAATTTAGAACGAATGAGAAGTGGTTTGGCACCAAAAGGAATAGACCCAAATACAGACAGATTTGTCAGCCGTCAACTCCACCATAATCCGCCAATGCGAGACGGAGGGCTTTTTGATTTTAGCGAGGTATGGCCTTCAGAACATGAGTTGATGGACGTTCATTATCGCGGTGGAGAAAGATAGTAAATTCTAGAAGCGAGCTTTGAAAGGGAATAATCATGAAATGCTTCCAAGACCTGTTTATGGCCAACAACGGGAGTCCGATAACATACAAGGGTAAAAAGTTACAAATATCAGATAAAATCCCTGTTTCAGACTCCGAGAAACTGCGGGTAGTGTTCGAGCGTGTTAATAGTTCGTGGCGGCAAGGAATTCGGCTCCGAATGCTTGAAGGTGGATTTTTTGTTATTGATGGTAAGGAACTCAAGAGTAAATATGGAATAGTTTTCTGGAACGATACTGCTCCAGAAATAGTACATGTAACAATAAGAACAAGGAAGGGCAGGCCGGAAAATGTACTCGTATATAACGTATGGGATGTCGGTGACGGTCTTACTGAAGTAGGCCATAACGGTGCAGCTATCCACGTCGAAGAAATTGAAAACGGCAGACGCTATCACTGCAATGATGGGCATCCTGATGATGATTTGAACGATCTGATTTTCCGCATCGAACGTGTTCAGGAAGATTGATAAGCCAGAAAAGTTCTTTGAAACAAGATCGCAGCGGCAATTTGTCCTTGCTTGCCATCAGGCATAATGATATACTTGGCAACGGCTCTTTGACAATTTATCATTGTCGGCGGCGTGGCTGTGGTTGGCAAAGAGGCGGCCAAGCTCGGACTAAAGAAGGGGGCGGTCTACGTCGCCAAACAGGCGGGGATGATCGCGGTCACACAGGCAGGAATGAGCTTTGTCCTGCATCCCCTCGCAGAGAAGTACAACATTAGCGAAACACAGCTTCGTATCGGTTTGGCGGCAATTCAGGCCCTGACCATGCACAAGGCCTTCACGAAGCCAGGTGCAAAAATAAGATGCAAAAAAATCAGCAAAACAGCGAACAGTGCATCTGGAGTGCCAAAAGGTGGGACCTACGTTCTTCGTGATCCCGTAAGCGGTAAAGTCATAAGAACTGGAAGAACAAACAATCTAAATCGAAGAAGGCTTGAGCACCGAAGATATCCACAGACAAAAGACTTGCAGTTTAAGGTGGACAAGCGAACAAATAATTATCAGCAGCAACGAGGGCGAGAGCAGATCATTCATGATCATTATAACCCACCGATGAACAAAAACCGGCCTATTGATCCACGAAATCCAGAACGTCAGAATTATATGGACGCCGCAAGAGAATTGGGAGACTAAACTGTGCCAAGAAGAAAACTCACATATAAAGAAGGTGACTGGATAGCCGTTACGCTAAGGAATGGAGGCTACGCGATTGGAATCATCACACGGGCCAGAAAAGGTGGAATAGCATTGATCGGTTATTTCTTCGGTCCCAGATATGAACAAATTCCAACAATGAAAGACGTAAAGGACCTTAAACCATCCGATGCTGTTTTAATTTGTGATTATGGCGACCTGGGATTGCTTAATAAGACGTGGTCGGTTATCGGTCATTCGAGATGTTGGGACAGAAGTGAATGGCCGATGCCGGTTTTTGTGAGAAGGGATTCGATAACCAACAAACCTTCCAAGATATACTATTCGGAAGAGAACCCTAACACGGAAGTGTTTGAGGATATATGTTCTGAAGAGGAGGCAGACGAGTTACCTGAAGATGGTGCATGGGGCTACGGTGCGGTGGAAATTAAACTATCAATGCTGCTAAACAGCCAAAGCATATTTTAGCTATCAGAAATATCTGGACGTAGCAAGAGAACTTGGAGACTAATATGACGAAAAGAATCCCTTATACTGAAGGATCCATTTTTGTACTTCCTGTTCGAAATGGTGGTTTCGCTCGCGGGGTTGTTACTAGAATGGATGGGAAAGGCGGGGTGTTTGGATATTTCTTTGGCCCTAAATATAAGTCGATTGAAGAGGCAAAAGGAGAAACAAATCTTATTCATGAACATTCAATTATGAAACGAATGTTTGGTGACCTTGGTTTATTAGAGCGAAGCTGGATTATCATAGGCGAAATTGAAAATTGGAATCGAGACGAGTGGCCAATGCCGCCACTTATCCGTATTGATGAGCTTTGTGGTAAAGCTTGGCTATCTGTGTATGATGAGGATACCCTCGACGTTGTTTTTGAGAAACAAGTGGATCCCAGCCTTAAAAATATGTATCCCGAAGATGGGTTATCTGGCTCCGGAGCAGTAGAGGTACGACTTGCAAAATTATTAAACAATCCGGAAATCTGTAATTCAAGTAATTAATTAAGAGAAAATAATCATGAAATGCTTCCAAGACCTGTTTGTGGCCAACAATGGGAACCCGGCTCCGTGACGGAGCCTCAATTCGGGCGGAACAGCAGGTACGACAGTTAATAAAGCAGACAAAGAAGTTTTACAAATCAGACATACGTAAAGTCTTTCCTGGCAAGAAGAGCACACGTGAATACGAAACGAAGTTGATTAAAAGATACCGCCAGATGTATGGCCAGGATACCCTCCCTGGGAATAAAACTAATCGATAGGTGAAAATATGGAACACGACAGAAAGATCGTTTTGGGTGGCGTGGCTTTGACCAAAGCACGTAACAATCGTTATGAGTTTGAGGCAGCCGAACAAGTGATGGACGAGCTTGAAACATGTATGATAGATGGGCATATATTCTGCAATGCGCCATTTCAGTGGATAGGCTTGATTTTGCGATTCGGCCTTGTCAACGAAGATGCGCCACATTACCAGGGAATTGACAAACGGGATGGAGAGTTGGCGTTGGCCATTGAAATAGATGTTCATGATCTTATCGGAGCGGGCCGGGAAACGGTAAAGGAGCTGTTTATGGTCGCGACGCTGAAGGCTGTTATTCACGCTGGCAAAAAGTATCATCTTCCCACCGATACACTTGAAAAGAAGCTTGAAGAATCTCAGCGGGAATTACAGCGGCTTATCAACATGGTACATTCATGATGGATTTTACATAGTTCAGTATGCTTTTTCAGAGCAGACTGTCTGCCTTGTTATTTGAAATAAGATCGCGGCGGCAATTTGTCCTTGTTTACCATCAGGCATAATGATATACTGGGTGGCGGCTCTTTGACAATTTATCATTACCGCGACAGGGCTGTGATCGGCAAAGAGGCGACCAAGCTCGGACTCAAAAAGGGGGCGGTATACGTCGCCAAACAGGCGGGGGCAATCGCAGCCACACAGGCAGGAATGACCTTTGTCCTGCGCCCTCTCGCGGAGAAGTACAACAGTTCGAATTTAGAACGAATGAGAAGTGGTTTGTGACCAGCATGGCATCAAGCCAACCCAGTTTTATCAATGGCAAAAGCAATTTTTCGAGAATGGAGCCGCTGCTTTCCGCAACAGGAACTAATCAGGAAGATAGATCATCATAAGAAGGGACAACTATGGCAAGTGAGGCGGATTTTCAAAAAGCGATTGATCTGATAGAAGGTTCCAGCAGGGTGTTGATTACTTCGCACACCCGGCCCGACGGTGACGCCTGTGGCTCGATCCGTGCAATGTGCGACGGGCTTGTCGCCAGGGGCAAACAGGTCTGTCCGCTGCTGCTTTCGCCCATCGCGTCGTGGTACGAGTTCCTCTTCGATGAGCCTGTCCCCGTGCTGGGCGATGACGTTGCCGCTGAACAGCTCTGCCGCAAGCCCTTTGACGAATGCGATCTGGTGATGATCATTGACACCAACAGCTATGTCCAGTTGCCGCGATTCGACCGGTGGCTCAAAGAGACGCACAAGAAGGTGCTCGTCGTGGACCACCACATCAGCGGTGACGGTCTGGGCGACGTGGAAATCATCGATACTGCCGCTGCCGCTGCCGGCGAGATAGTCCTGGACCTGTTCAAATTCGCCGGCTGGCCGATTACTCCGTGGGTAGCCGAGGCCCTTTTTGTGGCGATCGCTACTGACAGCGGCTGGTTCAAATTCGCCAACGCCGACGCCCGGATATTTCGCAATGCCGCCGAGTTGATCGACGCGGGCGCGGCGCCGGCGGCAATATATCAAAGGCTCTACCAGAACTTTTCGCCGGCCCGGATGAAGCTCTTAACCCGGATGCTGGGGAGCATGGAACTGCACTGCGATAACCGTCTGGCGATCCAGCACATCATGCGTTCCGACTTTGACGCGTCCGGGGCGACCGGCCGCGACACCGAGAATTTGATCGACGAATGTCAGCGGATTGGCGATGTCGAGGTTGCGGCCCTTTTCGTCGAGCTTGGCGAAAGTCAGGATCACGGCGAAAGCGGATTTCGCTGCTCGCTGCGGTCCAAGGGCACCGTTGACGTTCGCAGGATCGCACAGGCCCACGGCGGCGGCGGCCACAAAATGGCATCGGGACTTACTCTGCCCGGCACGCTGGACAACGCCAAATCCATCATCCTGAACGCCGTCAAAGAACAACTGGGCTGATGCCCTGTTCGTGGGAATGTGGGGTTATCTTGGCATTTTTGGTTGCAACCCCCGCCGATTTTTACTACACTCAGGTGGTTCCAGACCGCGTAATGTACGATAAACCCCGGAATATCATAGAAGGACGCGATGATTGCCAGACTAATGACGGGCAGAATCCGGCGCAGCATTGTCGGTGTCTCTTCGATAGTTATCCTGCCTTGCCGGACCTTAGTTGCACTTATGAGTTGAATCCGCTTATAAAAAAGTGAACAAAGGTTGAGAGAGGGGAGAGAATTGAGCCGTCTCACTAAAGCAGCCATCGGATCCAGCGGTTGGATTCGAAAATCATTGTGCAACAGGCTCAGTAGATTGGAGTATTTATGCACAGAAGGGATTTTATTACGAAAGTTGGAGCCGGAGTTATCGGTGCAACTTTTTTGCCGGGTTGTATTCAGACTGTACAGATTTTGCCGGTGGATCCGGATTTTGTGCCCAAAGCTGCACCGGGAGAGAAAAATGAATCGGGTCCATTACGTTTCGGCCTTATGACCGACTTGCATTATGCTGATCGAAGTACAGCCGGTTTACGTTACTATCGTGACAGCCTCAGTAAGGCCGTCGCAAGTATCGGTTTGTTTAACGAGCAGAAGGTCGATTTTGTTATCGAAACGGGCGACTTTAAGGACCAGGCCCAATCTCCCAGTGAAGCTACCAGCATATCATACTTGCAGGCGATCGAAGCAGTAATTCAGCAATTCAATGGCCCGACATACCATGTGCTTGGCAATCATGACATGGACAGTATCTCCAAGCCTCAATTCATGGCGAATATAGAAAATACCAGTATAGACCCTACACACTGTTACTATTCTTTTGACGTCAAAGGAGTACACTGTATAGTCCTTGATGCCAATTATAATAATGATGGAAGTGACTATGACCATGGGAATTTTGACTGGACGAGCCCTAATATTCCGCAGGTTCAGCTTAACTGGCTCCGGCAGGATCTGGCAGCAGCCCAAGGCCCTGCGACCGTTTTTTTACATCAGTTGTTGGAAGGACAAGGAAGTCTGTATGTCGATAATGCGGTTGCAGTCCGTACAATTCTTGAAGATTCAGGCAAGGTTCTCGCCGTTTTTCAGGGGCACCACCATGCGGGTAGTTACAATCTGATTAACGGGATTCATTACTACACATTGAAGGCCATGGTTGAAGGGCCGTTTCCACAGAATAATGCTTATGCCGTTGTAGAGGTATTGCCTGACAGGATAATCATTACGGGATATGTAAATGTTGACGATGTAGAGCTGGCAAAATTAAATGTCTCCGGGCGCCAGTGTTGAAAAATCCCCCTTTCATTTCGCAATTCCTGTCTATACGGCTTGTAATTGCACAGGCCCACGGCGGCGGCGGCCATAAAATGGCGTCGGGAGTCACCCTGCCCGGCTCGCTGGACAACGCCAAATCCATCGTCCTAAACGCCGTCAGGGAGCAATTGGGCCAGCACCCCTCGTAACAAATCAGTTGCCCTGAAAAACAGGCAAGTCGCCAAAACCATTGGCGAGTATTACCCATAAACGAGTTTACGGACACCACTGGGCGAAACCATCATCCGGGCACTTGAATCAAAGGTCGGCGCCCGGCGAAATCCGGCAGGGAGAGGGGTTGTAAGGGGTAATCCCCTCTTTATCTGCGCATTGACCGAATGGATCGAAAATTGCCGAACAAAACCTGCCCTGACGGTTGACTTTACAGGATTGCGACGGTACACTGCCCGACTGTACGGATGCGGACTTGCGGGAGTCGATTTCCGCATGAAAGGCAATCGGTTTTGTTAAAGCCAGGGAAGCTATGGCCGAGGTGGACGAACAGACAAACGAGCAATTTGAAGAAATTCAGATTCTCGACGAACTCAAGAATTCATACCTGAATTACGCGATGAGCGTGATAGTTTCTCGTGCGCTGCCGGATGTGCGTGACGGGCTTAAGCCCTCGCAGAGACGGATAATGGTGGCGATGAACGACCTGAACCTGGGGCCGCGGTCCAAGTGCAGGAAATGTGCCAAGATCGTCGGTGATACCGGCGGTAACTATCACCCGCACGGCGACCAAGCGACGTATGGGACGCTCGTTCGGATGGGGCAGCACTGGAATATGCGTCAACCACTGATCGATCCGCAGGGTAACTTCGGAAGCATCGACGCCGACCCGCCCGCAGCCATGCGATATACCGAGGCCAGGATGACCCATGCGGCCACGGACATACTCGAAGACCTCAATCAGGACACGGTCGATTTTGTGCCCAACTATGACGAAACCCGCAAGGAACCGGTGGTACTGCCGGGGAAGTTTCCCAATCTGCTGGTCAACGGCGCAAGCGGTATCGCTGTGGGCATGGCTACCAATATCCCGCCGCACAACGTCGGAGAGGTCTGTGACGCCATCCTGCTGATGATCGACGATCCGAACTGCGGGTTTAAGGACATTATCGAACGGCTGGCTGGGCCGGACTTTCCAACGGGGGGGATTATCTGCGGACGTAAGGGGATACTGGACGCCTACGTCACCGGCAGAGGACACCTGAAGGTTCGCTGCAAGCACAATATCGAGCAGAACAAACGCGGCAGGGTCAGTATTGTCATCACCGAGATACCATACATGGTGGTCAAAACCACCATCGTCTCCAAGATAGCCGACTGTGTTCGCAACGGCAACATCCAGGAAATCGCTGACGTGCGGGACGAATCGGACCGCAAGGGCATGAGGATCGTCGTCGATCTAAAAAAAGACGCCGACGACCAGGTCGTACTCAACAAGCTGTACCGGTTTACGCCGCTTCAGAATACCTTTGCGATCAACAATGTCGCCCTGGTCAACAATCGTCCCGAAACGCTGAATATCAAACAGACGATCAAGTTGTTTATCAATCATCGGCTGACGGTTATCCGCAGACGCACCAGGTTTCTGCTGAGGCGGTCCCGCAACCGTGCCCATATCCTCGAAGGGCTTATACTGGCTGTCAGCGACATCGACGAGATTATCGAACTGATCAAGAAGTCGCCCGACGCGGCGACGGCGAAGCTGAACCTGATGAAAAAGGCGTTGCGACTCTCTGAGTCGGCGACTCTGCGAAAGATTCTGCCTGAGAGGTTCGTAACTGAAAAAAGCACAGGTGAGCATTTTCTTACCGGCCCGCAGGCCGAGGCCATCCTCACGATGCAGCTACAGAGGCTCACCGGCCTTGAAATCGAAAAGCTCGCAAAAGAATACACCGAGATCGCCGAGCGGATCGACGGCTACGAGGCGCTCCTGGCCGACCGGGATCTGCAGCTTGACGTGATACGCAAGGATCTTTATGAGATAAAAGAACGGTATAAAAGCCCCAGGCGGACTGTGATTTCCGAATATGCCGCCGAGGACTTTGACATGGAAGACCTGATCGCCGACGAAGAAGTGCTCGTGATGATAAGCCACGGTGGGTACATCAAGCGTATGGCGGTAGACACCTACCGCAAGCAGGGCAGAGGCGGCAAGGGCATCATCGGCTCAGCGACGAAGGAAGGCGACTTTATCGAGCATATGTTCACCGCTTCGACGCATGACTATCTGCTGGTATTTACTACCAAGGGGATATGTCACTGGCTGAGAGTTTTCAATATCCCGAATATGTCCAGGCAGAGTAAGGGCAGGAATATTGTCAATATCCTGGATCTCAAGGATGAAAAAGCGACGTCTATTATCAATGTGCGTCAGTTCGATGGGCGGCAGCTTGTCATGGCTACGCGAAACGGCATTGTGAAAAAGACTGTCCTGAACGCGTACGGCAATCCGCGGAAAAACGGTGTGATCGCCATAAAACTCGATGACGACGACGACCTGATCGGCGTGACGATTACCAGCGGTGCCGACGATATTATCCTGGGCACGCGAGACGGCATGGCGATACGCTTTAACGAGCAGGACGTCCGTTCGGTGGGGCGGGTCAGCAGAGGCGTTATCGGTATCCGACTGCGTCAGGGCGACCATGTTGTGGATATGGTCATCGCCGGGCAGGCTGCTACGCTGTTGACGGCCTGCGAAAAAGGCTACGGCAAACGTACAATGCTCGACGACTATCGACAACAGAGCAGGGGCGGGCTGGGGCTTATCAATATGAAGACCACCGACCGCAACGGCAAGGTCGTTGCGCTCAAATCCGTCAACGACGACGACGAACTGATGATGATTACCGCCCACGGCATTATCATCCGCACGGGCCTGGAAGAGGTGCGGGCGATCGGCAGGAATACCGCCGGCGTACGAATGATCAGGCTCAAATCCGGCGATGAACTCGTCGCCGTCGAACGGCTGGTTATCGAGGAAAACGGTGATGACGACAGCGAGAATGAGCAGGATGCCAGCCAGGACGCACAGCAATATACAGATCAGGACGCCCGGCAGGATACCGGGCACGGTGGCGAAGACGACGACCAGGATTAGCCCCCGATACACAGTCGGGATAAAAAAACGGTGGCGGGTAGGATAGAAAAAAAGACCGATGGCAAACAGTGCGAAAAAGACCGATTCGAACATCAAGCCCGTCTATGTGATATCGGGTAAGGACGAATTTCTCGTTTCACGTCGCTGCCGAGGTCTTGTTGACGGGCTGCTCAGTCCGGACGAGCGTGCCATGTCGCTTTATCAGCCCAGGGCCGACCAGGTACAGGCAGTGGAGGTGTTCGACGAGTTGCGGACGCTGCCATTTCTCGCCAAACGACGCGTTGTGCTGATAGACCCTGCCGATTCGTTTATCTCCGACAACCGTCAGGCGATGGAGAGGTATTTCGAGAGCCCCAGCCGCAGCGGTGTGCTGATTCTTGTGGTCGGGACATGGCGAAAAAATACGAAGCTCGCAAAAAAGCTCGTCGGAATCGGTGAATTGGTCAGCGTTGAGCCGCCCACGGCGTGGCAGCTTCCGGATTATGTCGTTCGTCTGGCAAGGGACGAATACGGCAAGGGCATGTCAAAATCCACCGCCCAGCTCGTTGTGGAACTGGTCGGCGACGATACGGGCAGGGTCAGCAGCGAGGTCGAGAAGCTTGCCATGTATGTTGATGGGCGAAAAGGCATCACCGCCGACGATGTGGAAAAGCTGACCGGGCACAACCGGACCTACGACGCCTTTGCGGTTATCGACGCAGTCACCGCCGGCGATACGGCAGGGGCGGTAACTCGGCTGCGGAATATGTTTGCCGCCGACAGATCGAACGAATACACGGTCGTCGGGGCCTTCGCGTATCACATCCGCAAAATGTTTACCGCCAGATCCATGGTGGACGGGGGAGTCTCTGCAGGGCAGGTTGTCACACGGCTGGGGATATGGCGCAACAAGCAGGCGAATTTTTTGAAGCAGTTATCGCGGATGTCTCTGCCGGCTATCGGGTCGATCCTGGCGGAGCTTGGACGAATCGACCATGGTATCAAAACCGGCCAGACCACCGCGCCGGTAGCGATGGAACGGCTGGTGCTGAAACTGTCCCGTGGTGTTTGAGTCGGGCATGAGAGTCAGAAACGGTGCATTAAAATGTACCCTATATGTTAAAATGTTACGATAATAGTAGGTAATTCGACAAGGTTTTCTTGAATTGTCATTTGCGTTTTTCGCTTTTTTGGCTGCCAGCAGGAATACGATTTTTTGCGTCCATAGAAAACCAACTTGCATTATGATCAGAATAACGTATCATGACATATTATCCGGCCCTGCTCTTTCTGCTGTCAGCCCGAAAGCGAAAAACGTAATTCCAGGAATTAGTAGTCTTCCACAGTCTTTGGGACGTTAATATTAATGTAATACTTTAGCCGTGTGAAGCAATGCTGACAATCCCGATTTATTGGGCTTCGATAATATTAACCGTGTCATGCCTGCGCAGGCAGGCATCCATTTTTTCATTTTGGTGCGTTGGAATGTTAAAATGGACCCCTGCCTTCGCAGGGGTGACTTCGATAAGATAATTAACCGAGTAGCTGAGCCGACGAAAATGGGTCGCGACCGAGCACATAGGTCGGAGTCGGCTCAGATACGGACAATTGCAAAAAGGCTTTACTACTCCAATTGGCTAAAATGTTGAATTATTGTGAACAGTTACCATTTTTTCAAGAACCGATAGAAAGGAGTTTGCCGTGGGATATGATAATGAGAATTTTCGGATTATGCCGCCTCAATACAGAGATGTCGGTAAGTATCTCTGGTTGATCATACCGGCCATTGCGGTGTTGGCACTGTTGTCGCTGTCGTTCTACATCGTGCCGACCAACAGCAGGGGGGTTGTGTTACGTTTTGGCAGGTTCATCCGGATTACGGATCCGGGTCTGCATTTCAAGTGGCCGATAATCGAAACCGCGCTCAAGCCGCAGGTGGAGCATGTTTTTAAGGAGGAGTTTGGCCTGCGGACCCTTCGGCCGGGTGTCAGGAGTGCTTATGGCACCAGCAAACTTGAAGAGTCCATGATGCTCTGCGGCGATCTGAGTGTGGCTGAGGTCGAATGGATCGTTCAGTACAAGATAAGCGACGCGAAGGCCTATTTGTTCAATGTTCGCGAACCTGAACAGCTCATTCGTGACGTATCCGAATCTGTAATGAGGGCGGTCGTGGGTGATTCTTCCGTTGACGAGGTGATCACTTCGTTAAGGGAGCAGATCAACAGCGATGCCGCGGTCAGGATGCAGGAGCTGCTGACCGACTATGGTTCCGGTATCAAGATTGAGGCGGTAATCCTGCAGGATGTCAATCCGCCCGAAAAGGTCAGGCCCGCGTTCAACGATGTCAACGCGGCCCAGCAGGACAAGGAACGGCTGATTAACCAGGCGGTCGAGGAATACAACAAGGTGATTCCGCGAGCCAAAGGTCAGGCTCTGCAGGTAATCCAGCAGGCCGAGGCTTACGCTATTGACCGGACAAATAGCGCCGAGGGTGACGTGTCTCGTTTTCAGCAGATATGGGCCGAGTACGAACTAAACAAGGATGTCACTCGCAGGCGGATGTATCTGGAGAGCATGGGCAAGATTCTGCCCAGGGTCGAGCGGATATACATAATCGACGAGAACGTCAAGGGGCTGCTTCCCTTGCTGAGATTGGAGGAACAGAAATGAAAAATATCAAACTATTTATTTGTCTTGGCGTTGTTATGGCTGCCCTGGTTGTGCTGCCCCTGTTTTTGTACACGGTTTCAGAAACCACCCAGGTTGTCATCACGCAGTTCGGCCAACCCAAACGTGTGGTCAAAGATGCAGGTCTTCACTTCAAGATGCCGTTTGTTGAGCAGGTCAATGTGTTCGACAAGAGGATACTGGAGTGGGACGGCAATCCTACGCAGGTGCCCACGCTGGATAAGAAATATATCTGGGTGGACAGTTTTGCCCGCTGGCGTATAAAAGACCCGCTGATGTTTTTCAAGACCGTCAGCCGGGAGGAAACCGCCCATGGACGGCTGGACGACATCATAAACGGCGCGGTTCGCAACCAGATATCGAATCATTTGCTCATTGAGGCCGTCCGGACAACCAATCGTAAAATATCGATTGCAAGTGAAGGTGACATAGCGAGAGAACGAATTGGGGTGCGGATAGAAATGGGCAGGGACGAGATAACCAGGCAGATACTGGCCGTTGCCATGAAACCTGTCGCCCAGCTTGGGATAGAACTGGTGGATATTCGATTCAAGCGAATTAACTATGTTGAGCAGGTCCGCCAAAGCGTGTACGAGCGGATGATTACCGAGCGAAAGCAGATCGCGGCAAAGTACCGCTCGGAAGGGGAAGGGCAGAAGCTTGAAATCGAGGGACGTAAAGAGAAGGAAGAGAAAGTGATCACGTCGGGGGCTTACAGGACGGCACAGGAGATAATGGGCAAGGCCGACGCCAAGGCGATCAGGATTTATGCGGAGGCATATTCAAAGGACCCGGAATTTTATTCGTTCCAGCAGACGCTGAAGAGCTATGAAGAAAACGTCGGTCCGGGCACCGTGATGATACTGTCCAGCAACGGTGAGTATTTTAAGTATCTGAATCGGCGGGACGATGTGGCGGGAGATTGATGTGACGGGCAAAGTGGCTGGCAAAGTGACGGGAGATTGAAGTGGCGGGCAAAGCGGCTGGAAAAGTGACGAAAAAAAAGATCACCGTGGTCGGAGCTGGCAATGTTGGGGCGACCACTGCGCACATTGCGGCATCGAGGAATCTTGGCGACGTGGTTTTGCTGGATATCGTTGAGGGTCTTGCCGAGGGCAAGGGCCTGGATATGTCCGAGATGGGCGGGATATTTGCCTGCTGCGGTTCGATCGGCGGCGGCACCGACTGGGCTCTGGCCGATGACAGCGACATCGTGATCGTTACCAGCGGTATGCCGAGGAAGCCGGGGATGAGCAGGGATGACCTCCTTGCGAAAAACACCGCGATTGTCAAGTCCGTCGGCGAGCAGATTGGCAGGCATTGCCCGGATGCGTTTGTCATAGTGGTCTGCAACCCGCTGGACGCGATGGTATATGCCGTCGCGGCGGTGACCGGCTTCGACAAAAACAAGGTCATGGGCATGGCAGGGGCGCTGGATTCGGGGCGATTTGCACACTTCATCGCAGAGCATCTCGGCGTAAGCGCCGGCGATGTGCGGGGCGTTCTGATGGGCGGCCACGGTGACGACATGGTTCCGCTGCCGCGATACACCTCTGTGGCGGGAATCCCGGTCACCGAGTTGATAGACGCCGACGCCCTGGCAGCGATGACGGACCGTGCGCGAAATGGCGGCATAGAGATCGTCAACCTGATGGGGACCAGCGCATATTATGCGCCCGCTGCCGGTGCGGTCAAGATGGCTGAGTCGATTCTCAAAGACGCACATTACCTGATGAGCTGCTGTGTCTATTGCGAGGAGCAGTACGACGTCGGCGGGGCGTTTGTGGGTGTGCCGGTGGTGCTGGGAGCCGCCGGCGCAGAAAGGGTCGTACAGCTTGACCTGAACGAACGGGAAAGGGCAGCATTCGCCGAGTCAGTGACGCATGTAAAAGAGCTGACGGCAAAGGTTGACAGATTTCTCGGCCAATAGCAAGTAGCCAATATGGCGGCAGGACTTTCAGTCGCCTGCCGCTGCCTGTAACGTACATTATATACCGGGTATGCCGAACGGCTCAGTTCAGCGCCAGATCGATTTTAACTTCCAGACTCTCAGTGAGTCTATTTTTGTTTGGCCTTCCCTGCTGAACATGCTCAGGGTTTTATTTTCGGCTGGCAGTATGCCGCCTATCGGCATGTATATCTCTCCGCCGTTGGCGTATATCTCGATGCTGTTGCGGTCGATGACCAGTTCCAGGTACAGCTTTCCGTCGATTGCCGTCAGCGGTGCGGTTTTGTCGCCACAGGACAGTTGTCCTTTGTCCATATCGCACAGCACCTCTGTGCCGCGAATTACAAACCCGAATTGTTTTGCACTGCCGACGGTGATCTTTGTTTTTATATGAAACAGTTCACCGGATAACGCAGCCAATGGGTTTTTGTCGGGGCCGAGGACAATTTTTCTCTGGGAAAATTTTTGTCCGTGGATCGTGCCGATTTCCTTGATTGGCTTGGCGCACATCCGTATTCCCGCTTTTGTGGTTCGCAATGTCAAATTTACCGGAAAGAGCATGCACTGATTAAAAGGCATGCCCGGAGTTTTGATCCTGCCCCATGCGATCTGGATCCGCCTGCCGTCTTCGTCGGGTATGTTGTTGAATGTCTGCGAAGCGTAGAAGCAGTTGCCGTAGTTGAAGGGGATTTTGTCACCATCGGACGTGAAGGTCTTGCCGTCGAAGGCACCGATCATGTATTCGCCGTTTGCCGCGTAGATGACCCATTTGGCGTTGCTCTTGTCACCGTCCACGGGAAGCTCAAATATTTCGGGGCACTCAAAGAAGCCTGGTACGTTGCTTTGATAGGTCCAGTCCTTGAGATTGTCGGAGGTGTAGAAGGCGATGGTACGTTTCTTGTCGATAGTGCTGTAGAGCGCCATCACCCAGTGTTTGCCGGGTTCGTACCAGATGACCTTGGGGTCGCGACCTTTATGCTTCACGACAGGGTTGCCTGAGTAGTCGGTGAAGGTCCTGCCCAGGTCGTTGCTGTATGCGATTGCCTCGCCTCGGCCGGTGCTGGTGTAGGCTGCGACGATGACGTCTTCTTTGCCGGTTTTGAAGCCGGCAGTGTTATCCTTGTCCACGACTGCGCTTCCGGAAAATACCCAGTCGCCGAACTGGTGTGGGTAGATTGCGATGGGCAATTCTTTCCAGTGGACCATATCTGTGCTGACTGCGTGTGCCCAGTGCATATTGCCCCATGCCCACCCGTAGGGGTTGTGCTGGTAGTAGAGGTGGTATTCACCTTTGTGGTAAACCAACCCGTTGCTGTCATTGTTCCAGCCGCGTTGTGATGAAAAGTGAAACTGCTGGCGGTTTTTCTCTTTGTAGAAGGTCTCGGCATCCCTTATCTCGTCGCCCTGATAGATCATATCCAGGCCTTTGGGGGCTTCACTAAGTGGATTTTTCTTGTCAGCCAAGTCTATCTTCAGGGTTGCTTTTTTGCCCTTGAACTCGCTCAGGTCCAGAAACACCCAGAAGTCGGGCTTGCTGTCTGCCAGTTTTATGGTGAATTCTCGAACGATTTTGCCGTCGATCGTGATGCTCATCCTGCATTTCTTGCTCCCCTGTTTAACGGGCAGATTCAGGTATTGCTTCTTAAAGGTCATTTCCCGCTCAGCCTGAGAAGCGGTTTCGCCCTGACTCCAGGAGATAGCCCCCATTGAAACAAACAACACACACATCACCCACACTGTTCTGCACATAACTCTTACTCCTTACATAGTACTCATTTCTTACATGGCCATTACCTACTTCGGCATCGCCGCCGCCGTCACTGCCAGCCCCGCAACTTTTAGAAATCTCCGTCTCGTCCAACACACTTTACCCATAACCAGCTTCTCAAAATAATCTCAGATTTGAACAAACCAGACCAAACGAATCCAGACCGGGCGATTGTACCAGATTGCATTGTCTTTGCCCAGCAGTTTTTATGGCGAGTTTTGACAGATTCGGCCAGGCGGTGAGTAGGAACCCCTGATGTGGAAGGCGTTTTAACGCACCGTTTCTGAGAGTGTTTCCATCAGGTTTTGGCTGACTTCTATGCGGACTTAGGACTTGTGGAGCATTTTATACGCCCGCAGGGTCTCGGCGACACTCCAGGCCTGGGCAAAACAGCCCCGTGGCGTATGCGGCTCGTCACCATCAAAGATTTCCGAGATGCTCCCGATACATCCATCGGTGGTGATATGCTTCAGCAGCGGCTGGAGGTATTCAGCCGCTTCCAGCCGGGAGATTTTGTCGGATTTGTTGACCCTCAAAAACGCCTCGATGAACGCCCCCATCAGGTGTGACCAGACCGTGCCCTGATGATAGGCCCTGTCACGGCTGCCCTGATCGCCCTGGTATGTGCCGGCGTATCGCGGGTCGCCCTGATTAAGCGTGCGCAGTCCGTATGGCGTCAGCAGTTCACGTTCAATAACAGCGACCACCTGTTGCTGCCAACTGCTGGGTATGGGGCTGTGCGGCAGGGAAACCGCGTATATCTGGTTGGGCCTGAGGCTGGCGTCGATCGTCCCGTCTGGCAGCACACAATCGTTGAGATACCCCTTTGAACTGTTCCAGAACACCTCCCTGAAACTGTCGGAGACCTGTTCTGCCAGATCGCTGTAAAAGCCGGCATCACCCCCGGCGTTTCTGTCCCGGTAATACCCCGCCATATTGCACAGGGCATTATACCACAATGCGTTGATCTCAACTGCCTTTCCGTATCGCGGGGTAAACGCCACATTGTTGCACTTGGCATCCATCCACGTCAGTTGCGTCTCGGCGTCACCGCCGGTAATCAATCCGTCATCGGCGGCGTGTATCCCGAATCGCGTGCCGCTGCGATACGACTGGATGATTTGCCGGACGGCTGGGAGCAGTATCTCGTCGAAAAGCACTCTATCGTCGGTTGCCTTGAGATACTCAAATGCCGAATGCACGAACCACAGCGAAGCGTCGATGCTGTTGTAGTGTGGGTCATTGCCGTAATCGTCGAACCGATTGGGTATCATCCCCTCGTCAACTGCCCCGGCAAAGGTCGCCAGCACGCCCGCCGCCTCGGCAAACCTCTCCGTGCTGAGCAGCAACCCCGGCAGCGAGATAAAGGTGTCTCTGCCCCAGTCCAGGAACCACGGAAACCCCGCCAGAATCGTGGGGGTCACCCTGTGTTCGATTTGCCTTTCGACGACAAACTGACCCGCGGCCAGACAGAGCCTTCGCCATACGGGATCGTTGGTGTTGTCTTTGCCGATCCATTCCTTTTCCCTCAGCACAAGGGCGTCGTGCGCGATGTCGTGGTCCACCAGTATATCCATATCGAAGTCGGGTTCGATACACTGACACAAGCTCGCCTGAAGGACGATTCTGACCGGGTGGTCCACATGGCAGTTGTAACACCCCGGCGACCATAAATCCTCCAGATGGTCCTGGCCGCGACGTTTTTCGACCTGATAGTGAAAGTTGTACCACCATTGTCCGTCCTGGGAGAACTCCATCTGATTGCAGAGCAGCACCAGCTCACCGGTGTATCCCGTATCGGTCCGGACGGCCCAGGCCGACCCTCTCGAAACGGCTCGAAGCGGGGTGCTTGATCTCTGCATGGTGTGAAAATCCCGCATCGCCACCAGGGGCCTGACCGAAAAATCGAACGAATTGCAGACCTTTGTGAAATCATATACGACCGCGACGGTATCGCTGTCGGGCAGGAGGTATATCGACTTTGTAAGCTCGACGATCCCCATATTGTAGTGGAAGTGCACACCTGTACCAATGCTGAAGGCGCTCATGTATTCGGTGCCCTTTGTGGACAGGTGACCGTCGAACTCGAAGTTGCCCAGCTCAGCCTCCTGGCCATCTACCGTGATCAGCTCGCGGCATGTCGAAAGGGCGACAATCCTGTTGGCCGGCGGATTGAGAGAGCCGACGAGCAGGCCGTGGTATCTCCTGGTATTGCAGCTGGCTACGGTTCCGCAGGCAAAGCCGCCCCGGCTGTTGGTCAGCAGCCATTCGCGACACAGAGACTCCTTGATGCTGTTTGGGCCGACCGAAATCGTGATACACCCGTCGTTGCTGGTTTTCGATGTCAACACTATTTTAATCCTTCCATGGATCAGAACGACCTGTCTGAGACAATTCCGCCATGATCAACCGACCACTTCGGCGGGCCGTCAAACCACCGATACCGTCAAACCGTCGATGCCGCCAAGCCGTGCGGCCTGGCTCAGCACCGGTGGAACATACCTACAGGAGGTATATGGTATCAAACCAATTCGCTGGCCTTCTCGGCGGCCATCAGGTTACAACGACTTTTGAGGTTGTCCAGCACATTCATGTAATTTATGTAAGAATCGTACGGAGAATCGTACGGGTTGAAGTACTTGTGGACATCGCCGTCGGCGAAGTATTTCGTGCACATGTAGTAAAAATGGTCCGACGTCTGGAGTCTTCGCCAGTCGGCCAGAAGGTGTTCGTCTTGTATGTTCTTGATGAGTTTTTCCAGCCGATATACCTCGTGCAGCGCGTTGGACTGCATTGCGTTGCCCAGCCACGCCGACAGGTCCCTCTCAGTGTCGGCCCAGCTTATAAGGTGCGGCACATCGACAACATCCATGGGCTCGTAGGCGTCAATCGCCTCGCTGGGCGTCATGAAGTTATTGTCCCCGTTCCGGAGAATCATTTCCGGCAGATGGCGCAGGAACTCGAATATCCCCGTATCTTCCCACTGGTGTTCGCCGAACGTCTCATAATCCATAAACAGGTTTATAATCTGTCCGTTTCCGTTGACGCTGTTGACCCAGTCGCCGAACTTATCGGCTGTGAGTGGAAACTCCTTCCATTGCCGATTTGAAAACCGAAAGGCGATATCGTCGCTGAGTGAATAGTTTTTGAGGAGCAGTTTGACATGTTCGCAATTAGGCGGGCGATATATGAAGTTCGCATTGCGATGGCCTAAAATATGGTCGGCGCCCTCGGTGATGATGCCGTCGAAATTGCCCGTCCCTTCGATCGTCCGGGCCAGATCGTTATTGTAAATAAGCTCGGTATTCCTGAACACACGCGGCGTCTGGCCGAACAGGTCCTGCGTCAATCGAACGTGTTTGTCGATCTGTTCGACGAACTCAGCCGGTGAATACAGAAAGCTGAGGCTGTGGTAGTATGTCTCAGCCAGGAACTCCACACACCCCGTCTGTGCCAGCGCGTCGAAGGTGCTTATCACCTCCGGGCAGTATTTATGAAACTGTTCCAGCAGAACCCCCGTGACGCTGAAGGCCACCTTGAACTCTCCGTCATGTCGGCGAATCAGGTCCAGAAGCAGCCGGTTTGTCGGCAGGTAGCACTTGTTTGCCACCTTTCGGCAGATGGCGGCATTCTTGAACTCGTCGAAGTAAGCCGACGACTTGTCAAAGACAGTGTAGTGTCTCAGCCGGAACGGCTGGTGTACCTGAAAGTAAAAGCAAACAGAAGGCATGTTTTACCCCATCCATGGAAGACTATACGTTTACCATCAATTCATCATATACGCGAGCGCACTTGCGGGCTGCGTCGGCCCAGCGAAGTTTGCGCACCTCAAAGTTGCCGTGTTCACGCAATGTCATTCGGAGAGGTGGGTACTTCAGCACCGCTACGATTTTGTTGGCCATTTCCACCACGTCCCAGAAGTCCACCTTCAGGACATGCGTAAGAACCTCCGAAACCCCGCTCTGTTTGCTGATCAGCACCGGCACGTCATGGTTCAACGCCTCCAGCGGTGCTATCCCGAACGGCTCGGAGACCGAGGGCATGACGTAAAGGTCGGCCATATTATAAATCTCCTGGACGTCATCGCCGCGAAGGAAACCGGTAAACAGGACCTTGTGACCGATCCCCATCCCCGCGGCCATCTCTATGGTTCTCCGCATCATATCGCCGGAGCCAGCCATCACAAACTTGACGTTGTCCATCTCCTCGATCACTTTTTTGGCAGCCATCAGGAAGTATTCCGGCCCCTTCTGCATCGTGATCCGTCCCAGGAACAGGACGATCTTTTCGTCGTTCTTTATGTCCGTGGGCGTATAGCCCGGACTGGTTCGGCCGTTATTTTCCACGCCGTTATAGACCACCGCCACCTTCTCGCCCATGACCCCGTACCTGGAAGTAACAATATTCCGGGTCAAATGACTCACCGCGATGACTGCGTCGGCGGCGTGCATTCCGCGACGCTCTATGTCATACACTCCCTGGTTGACATTTTCACCACTGCGATCGAACTCCGTCGAATGGACATGTACCACCAGGGGTCTGCCCGTAACAGCCGCAACCGCTATGGCCGCCGGATACGTCATCCAGTCGTGGGCGTGGATAACATCAAAGTCTTCCTGCAGGGCCAAGTTGACCGCCGCCGCCGCATAGCGGTGAATCTCGGCGAACATATCTCCGCCGTAGTGCCACTTCGAGGACTGGCAGACGTCATCGACACAACGGAGTTCATCAAGAACCTCCTGGCCGTGTACCCTGCTGATGCGGTTGCTCTTGCGTTTTTGTTCGATAATCTCTTCCAGATTTTTCTGGTAGGTATCCGAGGTGCCGTAGGGTTTCAGAGGCGAGTCTATCACCTGTATCTTCACGTTTCTAAGTGCGGCCAGTTTCGCATCGATACCAGCAACACGTGATGATATGTCCGCCGGCGTGCGCATCCGGACATGTGTCGAATGCAAGCCGTCAATTGCCCTTGGCAGTACAAAGCTAACCTCGATGCCGGCTTGGCTCATTGCCTTGGTCAGGCCGTAACAGGCCGTACCGAGGCCTCCACTGATAAAAGGCGGGAACTCCCAACCGAGCATAAACACCTTCATACTGCGCCCCCTGTCAGCATACAACACAAAACCAATCTTTCAGGCTTGCCAAAGTTCATTCGTCATCCGATGCAAAATTCGATCTCTACCCGTCCCGCACACCGAGTATGTCAGCCGAAAGCGGTATGTCATAACAAAAAAACCTGCTTTTCAGCAGTTGTTGCTGCTGCCGGCTCCCCCCTGCTTTTCAGCAGTTGTTGCTGCTGCCGGCTCCCCCCTGCTTCACGTGCTATCCGACTGAATCGGCCCATTCGAAACCGGGCGTTAGCAAAATAATCGAAAAAAGGACAGAATCTATACTGTCAGTATGAATATCGGCACATCCAGCCAAAATTCTTTAGCCGTTGTCGGTGTCCGGGGCCAACGTGATTGGACGGAGGAGACACGATCACAATCACACCCAGGGGGCAAGACGACCGGTCACTCACACTTGTGCATCGGGGGACGATATAACAAAGCCGTCCTGCCGAGGCAGGACGGCTCAGAAAACTGAATTGCTGTGGCAAAGAGCTGCACCGCTTGGGCAACAGCTCTCCACGACTCCCCACGGCCCCTTTACAGGTCCTGAGGCTTTACAGTGCTGCGGCGATTGGCCTTGGTCCTCTTGGCCGCATTGTCCAGCAAGCGATATACATTGTTGCTCAATGCCTCAATGGCATCCGACGAGGTCATCATACCTTTGCCCTTGATGTAGGCTTTGACCTTGCTTGCTACGACCAGGACTTCCTTTGCACTACCAGCGGCCTTTTTCTTCTTCTTCGCCATTTCGGCACCTCCATGTTAAACATCGATTGACAGTAAAGCTCCGACACTCCTGTGTCAGACCACTTTCCTCGCGACATTCTGACCGGTGTCCGTAGTCATTGCAATAAAAAAATCGAACAAAACTACAAATTTTTGCACTTACAGGACGTATAACCGAAAAATTCGGCATATTTGCTCCCCTCCCCCCCCCAAAAAAAAACATCTGCAACATTCTGGCGACTTTTCAATTAATCGTCAACGCCGAGCTGACGATGTACCCGACCAGTGGTTTCAACAAAAATGTATATCTATTTCGATACGGAGAAGACCGATGGCTGATCAGCCGAACAAGAGGGATGACTCGCAAGTTTCTCTCAAGGAGTTTGCGACAGTTGCTTTTGCCGAGGACATGGAGTTGGCACGCCAATACAAGCAACTGCTCAACGACAATGACATACCTGCCGCCATCAAGACCCAGCCCGGCTCTTCCCCGGCATTCCCCGGCATCGCCGTCATGGTGCCCGAGGACCATCTCGACGAGGCGCACGTCATCATCGAATCTGATGGCGCCTGCAACGACTTCTTCGACGTGGTATTCCACGAGCAGGATTATGAAGAGATAGATGAAAGTTTCATCGACGACGACGACGATTTTTAGGGCTGGCTTCGAGACTCAGGGGAACCGTGTGGTTGTCGCCGGTGATGGGCCTGAGTTCGGTTTTGAGGTAACCTGTTAAGCGCCCCCGCGTTTTTACGATTTGGGCAGAGGACGGACAGATGGCAGAACATGAAGAAGACAAAACTTTCGTTGACCGCAGGAACAGCATTGTTGATCGACGTATCGGTTTCAATCGCCGCAGGGGACCCGGCCACCGCCGCACAGAGGAACGTCGCGCCGCCGAAGAAGGCGAGATGACCGACGAGCAGTTCGATTTCATCATGGCGATCGACCAGTACAAAACGGCAAACCAAAGGCCCTTTCCAACGTGGACAGAGGTGCTGGAGGTGATCAGGGCGATTGGCTACCGCAAGGTCGCCGAGCCACAGTCGCTGAAGTCATTCAAAAAAGAGACCGTTTCGGCAGCAGCCGATTAGCACGTAGGGTGCGTTTGTCCATCAATATCGTAATCCTGTCGTAAATCTCCCGACTGAGCCTGTTCTTCATTATTTTGCGAGCCTGGCCCAGTGACGTTCGCTGCGTCAGGTGTGTCATCACGATATGTTCATTATCCAGTTTTTCGACCAGCTTGTTGAATTCGTCGATGTGCATATGTCGCCCCGCGTCGGCCCGGTCGGTGTGTTCGTCGATGAAAAACGTGCACTCAGCGATCAGGATTTTGCTTTTGGCGATGTAATCCAACTGTGAAAAATCGACATACTTCGTATCGCCCAGATACGTTACAAGTGGGATTTCCACCGGGTTTTCGATTGTGATACCCTGTTTTTTGAGTTCGACGATCTGCGGCCCGTTCAGGTCTTTGTATTGCTCTTTGAGTTTTTTTCGCGTTTCGATCACGGTATAGCCCACTGAGCCGCGGCTGTGTTTTGTCGGAAAGGCCCTTGCGATCAGGTTCGGTTTTATCTGATGTTCGTCGCCGGGCTTTACGCCGACAAGGTTGACCGGGATACTGTTGCCGTCAAGTTTGCCCCAGGCGTCGATGATCTGCCGTATGGGCCCCAGCAGGTTCGCCGGCGCAAGGACCGTCCCCGGCGACTGGCCGCAGAATTTGCGGTGCGACAGATAATACGCCAGCCCAGCTGCGTGGTCCATATGGCCGTGCGTCAGCAGTACATGGTTGATCGATATCACCTGGCCCGGCGCCTTGCCGATATCGAAACACACATCAAGCTGCGGCACCGCCACGACTGTCTCTTCACCACCGACCGAGTAGCCGATTATATCCAGGTCATCAATCGTAATATGTGCTAAGTCGTGACTGGGCATTAAAAATCCTTCGAAAATACACATCGGCCGCATATCCACCCCGCCCCGCTCGAATCGTCATGGACGCAGGCCAAATCGTCATGGACATAGTACCCCAGCGGACGCACAAGGTCAACAGTGCATTGGCACCGGTGCTGTCCTCTGTCCTCTCGCAATACCGTCCGATAACACATATGGGGCTTATAAGAAGCCTTGTTTGTCATTCCGGACTTCCCCTTGTCATTCCGGACTTGATCCGGAATCCACAGCCCATTCTCGTCAAAATTGCCTCTGAGTTGTCCGCAAAAGCAAACACTGCTCCATTTTTCTAAAATGTTTAGAATTTTAGAACTGGTTTTGGAAATCCACCCAAAGTTCCCCGCTTTGCCTGACGATAACACTGATAGTCTAACTATATGGAAGTTCCATGAAAAAAGTTGATGCTTTTACGCTTGTTGAGTTGATGATTATTGTGGCGATTCTCGGCATCATGGCCGCGATCGTGATCCCCATGTTCCAGGACCACACCGTCCAGGCCTCCGAGGCCGCCGTCAAGGACAATCTCCGCATCCTCCGAAACGCCATCGAGATCTATGCCACGCAGCACAACGGCACCCCTCCAGGCTATCCGAACGACGACAGTTCCAATGTACCCGATGAAGCCACCCTCTACGCGCAGCTCGTCGACCCCGGTGATTATTTATCTGAAATGCCTATTAATTCATTCAAACAAAACAGCTCAGTCAACGTTGTCACAGCGTCACCGCCCGTCCCTGTTGGTGAACATGGATGGATATACTACCCGGCAGCCCATGAAATCAGGGTCAATTTGGCCGGCACAGATTTGCAGGGCATCCCCTATTTTGACTACTGACAATCCACTTGTCAGCCATCGAGATGTCTGGTACACTTCGCCGGACGAATCTGTTTAATTAAGGGAAAATATAATGAGCAAATCGAAGGGTTTTCTGTCCATCCTGATCCCCAGTGCCACCGTTTTTATCTCCAGCGCCTGTATCATGATTATCGAACTCGTGGCCGGGCGCCTTATCGCAAGGCATCTTGGTTCGTCCCTCTATACATGGACATCAATAATCGGTGTCGTGCTGGCTGGCATTACTATCGGAAACTACATCGGAGGGAGGATCGCAGACCGCTTCCCTGCCAGAAAAACGTTGGCTTCGCTGTTTGCCTTATCCTCAGCCGCTTGCGTGATAGTCATCATCCTGAACAATCTCGTCGGAAATTGGGAATGGCTGTGGCATCTTGACTGGCCCATGCGTGTTTTCACACATATCGCTCTGGTCTTCCTTTTGCCATCGACCCTGCTGGGCACAATCAGCCCTGTCGTGGCCAAAATGGCGCTCGACCGTGGGCTGGCAACCGGAAGAACCATCGGCAACATTTATGCATGGGGTGCCGCGGGAAGCATCGCCGGAACATTCCTTGCGGGTTTCTACCTTATCGCAGCCATGGGAACCATTGCGATTCTCTGGAGCGTCGGTGCTCTTCTGCTGCTGATGGCAATATTCTATCGTGCCAGTATGTGGATACTTTATATCTGGCTGGCGATTTTTGTCGCCCTGATGGTTATGGCAACCTCGTCATCCCTGTGGGCCCGCAATACAGGGCTCGCAATGGCGATAAGGGAAAAATACGACCCGGAAGTCATCTACCAGGACGAAACACAATATTGTTACGTCTCCGTCAAGCAAGTCTCGGAAAACCCCGACAGACGCCTCTTTATACAGGACAAGCTGAAGCACAGTGAAATCGTAATGGGCGACATCGACAATCTCAGATACTTCTACACACACATCTATGCAAGCATAACCGAGGGCCTTAAAAAAAAAGATGACCCGATTTCCATAATGGTTATTGGCGGAGGCGGCTATGCCTACCCACAATACATCGAAAAGAACTTCCCAAACAGCCGTGTGGACGTTGTCGAGATAGACGCAGGTGTAACCAAGGCCGCCCAAGAGGCCTTTGGCCTCTCAAAAGACACAAAAATCAATACCATAACCATGGATGCCCGCAATTACGTCGATGACGTGCTTTTCAAGAAAGCACAGGGCCAGGCCGTACCTGCCTACGACTTTATTTATGAAGATGCCATCAACGACTACTCGGTTCCCTACCAGCTTGTCACGAGGGAGTTTAACGAAAAAATCACCTCTTTGCTCACTGCCGACGGCGTCTATATGGTTAATCTCATCGATATTTATGACCACGGCCGTTTCCTGGGGAGCATCGTCAACACCCTCGAAGAAACCTTTCCGCATGTCAACGTCCTTTCCGAAGACGCACCACGAAGCATCAGGAACACCTTTGTGGTCGTTGCATCTAAACAACCGGTTGATCTGAAGGGCATCATCGGGGACTACACAAAAGGCGCAGATATGTGGTATCTGGCCCCGGAAGAAATCGACCTGCTCAAAAAAAGAGCAGACAACATCGTCTTTACCGACGATTATGTCCCTGTGGAAAATATGCTCGCTTCGGTCGTAAGAAGGAGCACCATTGACATACTTGCATCAAAGTGCAAGGAATGGGCTAAGTCTCTGAAAAAACAGGGCAAATTCGACGAAAGTATAGAGGAGTATAAGCACCTGGTCGAAATGGAGCCGACCATGGCGATATTGTCGTACAACGAGGTGGCCATCATGCTTGTTCAGCAGAAAAAAACCGCCCAGGCCGCTGAATATTTTCAAAAAGCTATCGCGTATAATGACCAGGCCCGGACAAAAGTCAACATAGCAGGGGTGTACCTCAATCTGGCACTGATAACCAGCCAGAGCGACCCTGAGCAGTCACAACATCACTTCGACCTGGCGATTAAAGGATTTAAGGAGCAGCTCGCCAAAGAACCCGAATCTGCTCAAGTTACGCAGGTACTGGCGGCTGCATTGAAACAGACAGGGCAACTTGAAGAGGCCACCGGCTATTTCCAAAAGGCCGTTGACCTGGACCCTTACGACGTGAACAAACACATGGCCTTGGCCGAGGCACTCGAGGCTCGCAAACTTTACGACGATGCCGTCAAGGTCCTCGAAAAAGCTATCAGCTTCTACAAGCGATATAACCGCCGGCAGGAGGTCGAACAAATGCAAAAATACGTGGAATTGCTGGAGTTCAGGAGGTCCAGGCAGCAACAGTAACTTGCGCCCCGGCGGGGTTACCCGAAAAATGTCCGTGCACGGTCAGTTTATTCTTTTTTCAGGACGATGCTCCCCCGAAGCGTTTGCTCAGACGAATCAGGGAGTTCCCTTCGTTCTCTCAGGTCCCAACCATCGTAGAGCAGCGCATAAAACCGACCCATGCTGAACCAGTCAACCTGCCATTCGGACCAGTCGTCCGAAATATCCCCAACGAGAACGTTGGTCTGGTTACCCTCCATCGAATGATTGCCTACATCCTGGAGAAAGTGCTTTATCACGATCTCCACGGTGAGTTCGCGATCTTTCGGAATATAGGTTACCGTCCATATACCGGGTTCAAATATCCCTTTGCCGCCGAAGCGTGTTGGAAAACGCGTTACCTTGCCCGGCCGAACGGTAACTTTGCCCAGGGGGATGACCGCCAGGGATATCTGTCCATCCTCTTTGAATACTATTGTCCAACTGCCTTCTTCGCTCTTCCACGTCCCAGCCAGCTGCTTCGGAAACTCCGCATCACCCTCGACATACACCCGGCACGGCCCCTGGCAGCCCGCCAACAGAAAAACGACCCCCGCAAGGGCCCACATTACACGTCTCTGTCTCATTGTCTGTACTTCCCGCAAAAAAGCGTTTTGCTCATATCATAGGTGGATGTCACTATTTAGACAAGACAAAAAAATGTCCTTGAACGCAGAATGTTCGCGGCAAGGATTTTTTACCGGGAACACTAATTCCTAAATTACCGAAAAAGCAAGCGCAAAGAAAGGGGCGTTACCACACACTGGCAACGCCCCTTCGATATACTAATTGTA
>SDBV01002133.1_pt1 | contig 29668 bp, 22 predicted proteins | sample 2277081 | NCBI WGS metagenome assembly SDBV01 (sample SAMN10402039, study PRJNA504765) | marine sediment metagenome | isolation source: marine sediment core GS10_PC15, 223 cmbsf | place: Arctic Ocean: Southern Knipovich Ridge | collected 2010
GGGTTCCGTTCTCTTCGACGTCCGCTTCGATTTCGTGGCGCTTCAAAGAAGCGAACCACTCGCGGTAGTTTTCGAGGCCGAGCTGCTCGAGGGTTTCGATTTCTGTCGGAAAGTGCCGCAGCCCGTTGAAGAGGCCGTGCGTGAGGGATAGGTCCGCGAAGCCCCCATTGCGCCCCGAGGCACCCTCCGCAACGGACTTTGCTTCGAGCAGCACGACGTCCCGACCCGGATCGGCTTCCTTCGCCTGCAGTGCGGCCCAGAGTCCAGTAAATCCGCCGCCCGCGATGACGAGGTCGGCTTCTTCACGGCCTTCCAGTGCGGGGCACGGGGCGGGTCGTTCGGGGCGGTCGAGCCAATAACAGTCGGAGGCCGTGTCGGCGAGCGCCAATAAGTGGGGTTCGATGAGAAGCTCCTTCCGGCGGCTTGATCACCCCGCCGGGCGACGCCTCGGAGCCCGGGGCTCCCGACGCAGAGGCAGGAGTATATGAGCGCCGCTCGCCTTGACAACGGGGCCCGCCGTGTCGAATTCGTGTGCCGGGGTTGTGGTCCGCGAAGCAGGGTCCACCCGCTCGGCGTCGGCTACTACATCAAGCTCGAGGTTCCAAACTTCGAAGAATTCCTCGTCGCCGGGTGCTCGATGACAACGCCGATCCTCGTCTGCACGCTCGCTTCCACCTACTCTGGGCTCGACGTTCTCTTTGGAACCTCCGAGATGGCCTTCGGCCAAAGTTATTGCGTCGTCGTGCGATCCCAAATGGGATCAAGGTTTTAGATATTGGGCGAGATCAGCCGACGGCTGCCGCTTCTTTCGGGGCTGGCCGGTGTGCGCAGGCTCGTGCTTTCGCGCCGGGCTAGCAGGCGCATACCCAGTCCATAGACCAGCGCCGGCAAGACGGTTGCGGCCACGGACGCGGGTATGTAGTTGGAGAGTTGGTGGATTTCTCCGCTGATCGGGTTGTACAGGGTGATGTAGACAACCTGCCCGAGCAGCAGCGATCCGAGCGCCAGCCAATTGAAGCCCCGATGGAAGTAGTACTCGCCGCTGGGATCATCTTCGAAGAGGGCGCGCAGATTCAGCTTCTGCTTGCGCAGGAAGAAGTAGTCGGCAAAGACGATGCCTGAAATCGGCGCATACATGGTGCCGTTGTAGGCGAGAAAGGCGTCGCCCAGGCTGAAGAGCTCTTGGGGCCAGAACACGAACGGAAGGCACGGAACGATCAGCACCAGCATGAGCTGCCACCACGGCGTCGCGCGAAACCGCTTGACGTGTCGCATCGCGAGGCCACTTGCAAAAAGCGAGACAGCGGTCGACGTGACGTTGGCGAGCGCGACGAAGCTCAGTGCAAGAATCCCCAACACGACGCCACCGACCGGAACCATCCACTCGGTGGGGTCGCTGGTCCCCACAACCAAGGCGGAAAACAGTCCAATGCAGCACGCGATCGCGCCGACAAGCCCAAGTTGGATGATTTCCGGATAGATCGCGTTGCGCTGGCTGCGGGTATTGCGCGCGAGAAATCCCACCCCGCCCCACCATGAGATCCCCGAAGCGATCCCGAGTTCGATGGCGATCACGTAGTTGGTGGTCGGATTGGGTCCGGGGTCGAGCGGAGGAGCCGCGGCAATCGCCTCCCAGCCGAAGTCGTGAAACAGCCTGTAGAACATAAACACGATGAGGATGCCGATTCCCGGCGCGATGATCGAATTCGAGAGGCTCAACAAGTGCACGCCGCGCGTGACGATCAGAAACGAGAGCCCGAGGCCGAGTGCGACGCCACCACCGACGATCCAATCGCCAGTGGGTAATTCGAGAGCGCCCAGGATGTTCTTGATGCCATTGCCGAACATCACGAGCAGCAACCCCGACCAGCCGAGCATGTTGATCAAGTAGAAGAGCAGCGGAATCTTGACACCGCGTTGGCCGAAGGCCGGCTTGCAGCAGTCCATCTGTTCGATTCCGTATCGCTGACAACCGAGGCCGAGCGCCATCGTGGTGATGAAGATGCCGATCAGGTTTCCAGCGATCAGGCAGACGATGCCCTCCACCGCGCCGACGAGTTCGGCCACGAAGCTGCCCGTCAGGAAACACCAGGTTGCGATCGCGTAGGCGAAGCAAGTGGTGTGTGCGCTCGCCGTCCCGTACTCGCGCTCGCCGATCAACAGGGGCAGGCGCCCGAAGGCGCTGTCCTCCTGGCCTGGCGAATCACGGTGAGCCGCTTTGGAGTCGAAGTCCTCGGCGCTCATCGGCAGCTCCGCAGCCCTTTCAACCGGCAAACCACCACAGCGCGATCACCGGTATGACAACCGAGCCCGCGATGCAGAAAAACCAGTCCAGGGCGGTGAAACTGCCGATATCCGCATCATCGAGCGCTTCGAGTCTGCGCTCGAGATCCTCGACGAGCCGCTCTCGGTCTGCTCGCTCCGCGCTGGCGCGGCGATCTGTTCCGGGCTGGTTGGACATTTCACCCCACTGAGAGGGTTGCTCGAAAGTGGCGCATCTTAAGCTTTATGGGGGCCGATGCTCAAGTCTCGGTTCTCTGCCTCAGCGAAGTGCTCCCAGCTGACCCGCGGGGCTCGGCTCCCATGGCCGCGCATGCGCCTTATTCGCTCTCCGGCGCGCGCGGTGGTTTGCGAGCCTGGACGGCGCCGGCATCCATGGGCGCTCGCGCTCCGAGCTGGCTGATCGCACGAGATCCGGGTTCCGCCTCGTCGTGATCGGGCGGCGGCCCCAAAATTGGCCGCCAGCAGCGGGCGTTTTCGCAACTTGGAGAGGTAAACTGTTGCGACAACGACCATCTGCCCGCGGCGCTCGCCTGGGCTCTGGCTGCGTGAGTCCCAAAACGCCCCGTTCTCAAAAAGGATCGAATATTGGGAGAAACTCCGGGTTGCAATATCATCTCCAACCGGAATAATGTGCAGCCTCCCACCCGGTGTTTTGGTCGACTTCTGGAGGGTAACTGGCCGGTCGAAAGATCTCGGAGAAATCAGATCAATGCGAGCGTTGCACGAGGGCCCCGACGCGTGAAAAATGGGGCCCTTCTTTTGAGGAGAACTGCTTGATGGTCCGCAAAATTCGAAACGAGGTTGGCGGCCTCGCGGTCGCCCTGCTGGTTGCATTCGCCGCCATGGGTTCGGGCACCGCGGTCGCGGTCGATCTCGATCAGCTGGTCGCCCAGCGCATGGAAGTCAACGATGAAGCCGCCAAGAGCCAGGTGCGGATCGACAAGCTCAGTGATGATACCGACAGGCTCACCGCCGAGTATCGAGTCATCCTTCAGCGTATCGACGCACTGCGCGTCTACAACAAGCAGGTCAGCGATCTGATCGGCTCGCAGGAAGAAGAGAAGGTGTCCCTGCGAAGGCAGATCGACGACGTCGAGTTGGTGGGTCGCGAAGTCACGCCGCTGATGCTGGGAATGCTCGACGCGATCGAGAATTTTGTTGAACTCGACGTGCCCTTTCTTCCGGAAGAGCGCTCAGATCGAATAGCCGATCTTCACGACGTAATGGTTCGCGCCGACGTTACCGACGCCGAGCGCTACCGACGCATCATGGAGGCCTACCAGATCGAAAACGAATTTGGGCGAACCATCGAGGCCTATCAGGGCGAATTGAATCTCGATGGGGCGACTCGCCAGGTGGACTTCCTGCGCGTCGGCCGCGTGGGATTCCTCTACCAGACGCTCGACGGCAGCGAAACGGGTGTTTGGGATCAAAAGAAACGGGCGTGGACGGATGCGGGGGACTCCGCCAGCGCAGTCCGCTTAGGGATTCGCATGGCGCGTAAACAGACGGCACCAGACCTGTTGAGACTTCCCTTGCCGACAGCGGAGGCGGCGCAATGAAGCGGTTGGGAGTGACGCTGGTTTGTTTGATGGTTTTCGCGGGTGCTCACGGCGCCTTTGCACAGCAACCCACGGCTGAGGAGGCGGCGGCCGATGCGGCTGCGGTCAACGCGCCCGCGCCCCCTCCGCTCCCCAAGTCCATCACGATGGATGCGCTCCTCAATCGCGTGAAGGCGGGCTGGAACGGAGAGCGCAAGGAGAACCGCGACCGCGAGTCGGCTTTTGCCAAGGCAAAGACCGATCAGCAGCGCCTGCTCAACGACGCAAAGGCGACGCGCGCGGCGCTCGAGCGGCGTAGTGAGGTACTCGAGAGTCAGTTCGAGGGCAATGAGATCTCGCTGGCTAACCTCGAAGAAACGCTCACGCAGCGACTCGGTGCGCTCGGCGAACTCTTTGGTGTCGTGCGCCAGGTCTCCGGTGACACGAGGAGCCAGTTGGAGAGTTCGCTGGTCAGCGCCCAGATCCCCGGGCGAGAAGAATTTCTCGAGGAACTCGGCAAGAACAAGAGTTTGCCGTCGATCGAATCGCTCGAAAAGCTGTGGTTCGTCCTCCATCAGGAGATGACCGAACTCGGCAATGTGGTTCGCTTCTCGGCGACCGTCATCAGCATCGACGGCGAGCAGAATCAGCGCGATGTCATCCGAGTGGGCGCCTTCAACGCGATTTCGGAAGGGGTCTACCTGATCTACGAGGAGCAGAAGCTCCAGGAGCTGCCCAAGCAGCCCGCGGGGACCTATCTCGACACGGTCGGTCGCTTCGAGTCTTCCACGGAAGACATGGCAACGCTTGCGCTGGACCCGTCTCGCGGCTCCATCTTGAAGGTGCTGATCCAGACACCCGGCGTAATGGAGCGAATCCATTTCGGTGGCAAGGTCGGCTACACGATCATCGCGCTCGGTTTGCTGGCCGGAATCTTGGCGCTCGTCCGCGGGACCATCGTGTTCCTGACCGGCCGTAAGGTCGCGGCGCAGAAGAAGAGCGACCGGGCGAGCGACGACAACCCCCTGGGGCGCGTCATCGGGGTCTATGAAGCGAACCGCACCACCGATGTCGAGACCCTCGAACTCAAGCTCGACGAAGTCATCATGAGGGAATCCGCAAGCCTCGAAAAGCTGCTTTGGGTGGTCAAGGTGGTCTCGGTCGTGGCGCCGTTGATGGGACTGCTCGGAACCGTGACGGGTATGATCCGAACCTTCCAGGCGATCACGCTGTTCGGAACCGGCGACCCCAAGATGATGGCCAGCGGTATCTCCGAAGCGCTAGTCACGACCATGCTCGGTCTCTACGTCGCGATCCCGATGGTGCTGCTGCACGCCCTCGTCTCCAACACCAGCAAGGGCGTGATCGAGGTTCTCGAGGAGCAGGCTGCGGGCCTGATCGCTCGCCGAGCGGAACAGCGCGATGCTTCTTGATTTCGAGCCCATCGCGGCGGTGCGCGCATTTGTAGAGCGCGGGGGCGACGTCCTGATCTTGATCGCCGCGGTGACGTTCATGATGTGGACCTTGATGCTCGAGCGCCTCTGGTATTTCAAGGTGATACAGCCGCGAGAGGCCAAGCGAGTGGAGGCAGCCTGGCGGTCGCGCAGCGATCACGATTCGTGGTTCGCCGATCAGGCGCGACGACTTCTGGTGTCGGAAGTGCGGCTCGAACTCCACCACTCGGTTCGCGCGATCAAGACCCTGGTCGCGGTATGCCCGATGCTGGGCCTGCTGGGGACCGTGACCGGCATGATCGAGGTCTTCGACGTGATGGCCATCGCGGGAAGCGGAAATACCCGCGCCATGGCGTCTGGAGTGTCGAAGGCGACGATTCCGACGATGGCCGGCATGGTCGCTGCGCTATCGGGAATGATCCTGAGCGTGCAGATCGAACGTTTTGCCAACAATGAGACGGAACGCGTGGCGGATCACCTGACCCACGCGCACGACTAGAGGATTCGAAATGCGTCGACAGCGTAGAGCAAGCGCAGAAGAGGCAGAAGTCGACCTCACGCCCATGCTGGACGTGGTGTTCATCATGCTCATCTTCTTCATCGTGACGGCTTCGTTCGTCAAAGAATCAGGGATAGATGTCAACCGCCCGGATGCCGCCACGGCTACCCTGAAGCCTCGCGGCAACATTCTGGTAGCGATCACACCGTCGGGCCAGATCTGGATCGATAAGCGCCAGGTCGATGTCCGCGCCCTCCGCGCCAACCTGGAACGCCTCCACGCCGAAAATCCGCAAGGTGCCGTCATCATACAAGCGGACGAGGATTCGAAGAATGGCCTGCTGGTGGCGGTCATGGATGCCGCGAAGCTGGCAAAAATCGAGAACGTTTCGATTGCCGCAGAGATCATCGACTGATGGCGCGTCACCTCTCCGCGGCGTTTCTTGCGATTGGCGTGACCTTTGGGCTGTTCTATCTGATGCAGGCGCTGATCCTCGGGAAGGACATGAAGCTCGGCGAGATGAGCGGAACCATGATCGATTTTGTTCGGCTCAAGAAGGATTCCGAACTCGATCTCAAGAAGCGCAAGATGCCCGAGAAGACGGAGCCGGAGGAACCGCCGCCGCCGCCGGATCTGACCATGGCCCGGTCGAACAAACCCACCCAGGACATGGGGGATATGACGTTTGCGATCGACGTCGATGTCGATCTGGGCGGGACGGACATCAACATTGCGGCGGCCGACTCGGACGTCATCCCGATCGTGCGCGTCACTCCCCAATATCCGTTGCGGGCCTCCGAGCGCGGCATTGAAGGATGGGTCGAAGTGGAATTCACCATCAGCAAACTTGGAACCGTCAAGAATCCGACGGTGATCAATTCACACCCCAGCTCCATCTTCGATCGCTCGGCCCTCAAGGCGATCCGAAAGTGGAAATACACTCCGAAGATCGAGGATGGCGAGCCGGTCGAGCGCCCCGGCGAGAAGGTCAGACTCAGATTCGATTTGACTGATCAATAGAGTGGCTAACAGAATGTTTTCGGGCCAAATCTCACGCACCCATCGAGCTTGTCTTTTCCTTCTGACGCTGGTCTTCGCGCTCGGCGTGGTTGGCAGCGCCGAGGCGGCCAGGAGGAAGAAGAAGGACGACAAGGACGCGGGCAAGAGCTTTACCGTCAGCCAGCAGATGCATAAGAAGCTGACTGCCGCTCATGAGGCCCTGGAATCCGACCAGTACCCACAGGCTGCCACGATTCTCCAGGATCTCGAAAAGAGGGCGAAGCGCCTGAATCCCTACGAGCGAGCTCTCATCTATCAAATGCTGGGGATGTCTCAGGCGGGACAAGAGCGATACGAAGAGGCTCTCGTCTACTTTGAAAAGTGCCTTGTCGACTTGGCCCTGCCGAACGGCGCAATCGTGAGCACCCGTTATACGATCGCTCAGCTCTATATGGCGACCGATGAATTCGAAAAGGCGGTGCAAACGCTGGAGAAGTGGTTCACAGAAGTCGAGACGCCCAACGCGAACGCCTATTACCTTCTCGCGGCTGCCTACTACCAGCTCGAGCAGATCAAAAAGGCGATCGTGCCCGCCGAAACCGCCATCAAGATTGCAAAAAAGCCAAAGCCGCCGTGGCTGCAACTTCTGGTCGGTCTGTACTACGAGACCAAGCAGTATCCGAAGGCCGTCAAGCCTCTCGAAACGCTGATTATGGTCGACCCCAAGAAGACCTACTGGACGCAACTCTCCTCGCTTTACGCGCATCTGGAGCAGGAGGGAAAGTCGCTGGCGGTCATGCAGCTCGCCTACGCTCAGGATTACCTCGTAAAGAATTCCGATCTGCGCGCCCTCGCGCAGCTCTATCTCTATCACTCCCTGCCGTATCGGGCGGGTTTGGTGCTCGAAAAGGCCAGAGGAGACGAATTCATCGAAGAAGATGCGGCTTACTGGGAGATGCTCGCGAACAGCTGGCTGCTCGCTCGCGAGTTCGATCGCTCGTTGGAGCCACTGCGGACGGGAGCGGAGATTTCAGAAAAAGGCGATCTCTTCGCGAGATTGGGGCAGCTGTATCTCGAGCGCGAGCAGTGGAAGGATGCCGCCGAGGCCCTGAAGAGTGCGATCGAAAAAGGCGACCTCCAAGACGAGGGCACCACGCATCTGCTGTTGGCCATCTCCTTCTACCACCAGAAGCAATACCAAAATGCGATCAGGAATCTGAAAGCCGCGCGCCGGAGCGAAACCGAGGCGGTCCGCAAATCTGCAAACCAGTGGCTGTTGTTGGTCGATCGCGATGCGCAGGCCCTGCGAGAAGCGCAGCAGGCCGAGGAGGCGCTGCAAGATGAGTCGGCGCCGCAAGCGGAGCGGGCAGCCCAGCCCGAAGAAGCACCACAGGTCGAGCAAGTCTCGCAAGCTCTGCAAGAACCGTAGAAAGGCTAACCGCCGAGCATGCGGTTCAGGTTGCGCTTCATCACACCGTTGACGATGACGGCGCGCATGATCTCGGAAGTGCCCTCCCAGATGCGATCCACCCGCACGTCGCGGTACAGGCGCTCCGCCGCGTAGTCTGCGCAATAGCCGCGCCCCCCGAAGATCTGCACGACGCGGTCCGCGACCCGCCCCACCATCTCGGAGGCGTAGAGCTTGCACATCGACGCCTTGGTGTGCAGTTCTTTGGGGTCAGCCCGGCCGGCGTCTTCTTCCCAGGACGTCGTGTAGACCATCAGGCGCGCCGCGTAGAGTTCTGTCGCAGAGTCAGCGAGCATCCAACCGATACCCTGGTGTTCGTGGAGTTTCCTGCCGAATGATTCGCGCTCCGCGCACCACACCTTGGCTTCTTCGAGCAACCGCTGTGCGGCGCCGAGGCAGCGGGCGGCGATGTGCAAGCGCTCCTCGCGGAACCATGATTTGCTGATGTTGTTGGCTTCGCCGACGCCGCCGAGGATCTGTTCTTCTCCCACCTCGCAATTTTCGAACGCCATCTCGGGGTGGCGATCCTCCTGGCGGTGCATGAAGCGCGGAGTGCGCGTGATGCACATGCCAGGTGTTCCGTGATCGACGAAAAAAAGTGTCTCTTCGTCGGGGCCCGTGACCGTGTGCACCAGGACCGCGAGCCCTTCGTGGCCACCGCTCACGAACCACTTCTTGCCGTTGATCACCCAGCGATTGCCCTTCTTCACCGCGCGGGTCTGGAGATTGGTGGTGTCGGAGCCGGCATCGGGTTCGGTCACCGCGTAGGCCACCGTCCACTCCCCGCGCAGCGCGGGCTCCAAATACTTCTTCCGCTGCGCTTCGTTGCCGCGCATCAGGGCGTTGTAGGGGCCACCCACGTGGGCCCACAAACCGTTCGTCGCGCGGCCGGCCTGCTCTTGGACGATCGTTTGTTCCATCACCGATGCGCCCAGCCCTCCCATCTCTTTGGGCACGTTCATCGGCCAGAGTCCGGATTCGAGGGCCTTCTGCTGGATTTGGGCGCGGGTCTCTTCGGGGAGCGCTTCCGTGGTGTCGACGGTCATCTCGTGGGGCATCAGTTCCTGCTCGACGAAGTGGCGGGCTCGTTCCTGCAGTCCCTTGAGTTCGGGGGTCAGTTCGAATTCCAAAGTCTTTTCTCCTCTGGATGGGTGTGTTGGAAACGAGCCCAAAACCTGGGTCGGCGTGCGCGTGGGCTGTGTGAAACGGATGGCCTGTGCTCTCGGAACCTCGTTGGGCGCGCGACTCGAGCGAGCGCGGGCGATCGATCGGGGAGGCCCGCGTGCTCAGAGGCCTATTCCGCGCGCAGGCCTCCCGGTCGATTCGCCCGCGGCCCGTTGGTTAGCGGGAGCCTCTCGAATCGATTCGATCCCACAAGGCGTCGATAAATTTGCAGTTTCTCCATCTGAAGCGAAATTGAATGGCCCGCCAATATTAGTGAAGCATTCAATAATTCGCTACGGTCCCCGCATCGTGCAGCGTCTTCCGGAGATGCGAGATGGCCTCGGCGAATCAACCCCACCCCCTTCCAACACCGTCCGAGACCCCTGAACCCCGAGACGCGCGCCGCCGCCGCGAGTTGATCGAAGCCACGATCGCTTCGATCGCCCGAAATGGGCTCTCCGGAACGACGATCGCGAAGGTCGCCGAAATTGCGAACCTCTCCGCGGGCATCGTGAGTTTCTATTTCCGCACGAAGGAAGCCCTGCTGCTCGCGACGCTCGAACACCTCGACCGCGAATTCGAAAACCGCCGCCTCGAGGTTCTCGACCGAGCGGGAGATGACCCGGTGCGCCAGCTCGAGGCGATCATCGACGTCAACCTGGATCCGGCGCTCTGTGACGCGGGACGCGTTGCGGTTTGGGCCGCGTTCTGGGGAGAGTCCCAGGCGCGCGAGTCCTACCAGAGGGTCTGCGGGGCGCGCGACGTCTCCGAAGAGCAGCAGCTGGTGGCGCTGTTCGAGCAAATCGCAGCGCGCGGCGGTGGCGACCACGTCGATCCGTGTGCGCTCGGGCTCGCGTTCTATCACCTGCTTTCCTCGCTCCCGGAGGCCGTGCTCGATAACAGCCGAGCGTTCGATTACGAACAGGCCAAGAAGACGTGTCGCAGTTTTCTCGCGAGTGTCTTTCCCGACGAGTTTTCACGCGATGCCATCGCTCGCATCGATCTGCCCGACACAGTGCGCACCACGAGTACTGCACCGGGGCAATCGCATGAGACGCTTCCAGCCTGGGTCTACAGGAGTCCCGAGTTCTACGAGCTCGAACGCGAGTGCATCTTCAAGCGCAGTTGGCTGATGGTCGGCCACGTGAGCCAGGTGCCGAATCCCGGCGATTACATGACGCTCGATGCGATCGGCGAGCGGACCCTCGTGATACGCGGCAAGGATCGCGTCTTGCGCGCATTCCACAATGTCTGCCGGCATCGCGCTTCGCGGGTGGTGCTCGGCGAGGCTGGCAGCTGCGCGGGGGCGATCGTCTGCCCCTACCACGGTTGGAACTACGACTTCGACGGAAAGCTGCGTGCGGTTTCTGCGGAGAAGACTTTCTCGAATTTCGATAAAGATCGAATGGGATTGATGGAACTCGAACTCGAGCAATGGATGGGGATCGTATTCGTGCGCTTTGCGGGTTCCGGCCCGAGTGTCGGATCCACGATGAAGGAATTCGACGACGAAGTCGGTCAGTACCGGATCGAGGGCATGAAACCATGGGGCAGGTCGATCTCATTGATTGAGAACTTCAACTGGAAAATTTTTCGCGAGAACGACTCGGAGGACTATCACCTTTCAACAGGACATCCGGGTTTGCAGCGCCTCTTCGGCACGACGCATCTGGGCTGCAAGACGAACACGCAGGTCTCCCGCTGGCACTCGACGTTGCAAGAGCGTCCGTCCAGCAACTGGGTCGAGCGCTCGTACCAGCACCTCTTGCCCGAGGTCGCGCATCTTTCAGAGAACCTCAGGCGCGCCTGGATCTCTTACGGTTTCAATCCTACTTTCTCGATGCAGCTAACGCCCGATCTGGTGCACTGCTATCAAGTTCTCCCGATGGGCGCCGACCGTTGCAGGATCGAGGGTTTTTCGCTCGCGCTCGACGACGACCGGCCGCCAATGCGCGCCGCGCGCTATCTCAATCAGCGTCTAACGCGCCAGGTCATCAAGGAAGACATCAATTTTTGCCACTGGACGGACGGTGGGCTTCGCACCAGCGGGTATCCCGGAGGCGTGCTGTCTGATTTAGAAGTTGGGGTGCGAGCCTTTCAGGACTGGATCCGCGAACTCCTGCCGGTCGCCAACCGAACAGAAGCGCCCCCGACGGGAATGGTTTCTGCGCTGAACAGCGGAATGAAAGGTGGGCACTGATCGAAAATCTGCCGGAAGGTCTGGATCGATCGACCCGACATCCGACGCCAATCATCCTCGAGGTTTTCGATGGAGAGGAGACGAGATGACCATCAAGATCAATTCCGCTCGCCTCTGGAATGACATCATCGAGAGCGGAAAGATCGGGGCTACCGAAAAGGGTGGCTTGTGCCGTCTCGCATTGAGCGACGAAGATCGCCAGGTGCGCGAGTGGTTCGTCGAAGCGTGCCGCGCCGAGGGGTGTGAGGTTTGCTTCGACGAGTTGGGGAACCTATTCGCTCGACGGGCGGGTCACCGACCCGATCTACACCCGATCGCGATTGGAAGCCATCTGGACTCGCAGCCGACCGGAGGTAGGTTCGACGGCATCCTGGGAGTCCTCGCGGGGCTCGAAGTGGTTCGCACGCTCAACGAGAACAGAATCGAGACCGAGCACCCGATCGAAATCATCGACTGGACGAACGAAGAGGGCGCGCGATTCGCGCCAGCCATGCAGGGCTCGGGGGTCTTTGCGGGCGTACTCGACAAAAAGGCAGCCCTCTCCTGCCAGGATCGCGAGGGCCGGGTATTTGGCGAGGAACTCGACAGGATCGGATTTCGGGGCGATGACAGTTGTGGCGATCATCCACTCGACTCGTACTTCGAGCTTCACATCGAGCAGGGCCCCATTCTCGAGGCCGAGAAGAAAGTGATCGGAGTCGTCGAGGGCGTGCAGGGAATGCGATGGTACGACCTCACGCTGGAAGGTCGCGCCAGTCACGCGGGCACGACGCCGATGAAGATGCGCCGTGACGCGTCTGTGGCGGCCGCCGAAATCATCGTCGCCGTGAATCGCCTCGCTGGAGAGATCGGAGAAGGTGCCCTGACCACGACGGGTGTGATCGATGCGTATCCAAACTCGCGCAACGTGGTGCCGAGCCGGGTGTTCTTGACGGTCGATCTCCGGCACCCCGCGGTCGAAACTCTCGATCGGATGGAAGAGAGGCTGAAAGCGGTAGTCTCCGAAATCTGCTCGCAGCGCCAGGTTTCAGAGAGGCTCGATCGCCTCTGGAATTCGCCGCCAGTTCAATTCGCCGCCGAATGTGTCGACGCCGTCCGTGAGTCTGCGAACAAGAGCGGCCATCCGATGCGGGAGATCACGTCGGGCGCGGGCCACGATGCGGTCTATGTTTCGCGGATCGCTCCGACGGCGATGATCTTCATCCCCTGCAAGGATGGGATCAGCCATAACGAGGCTGAAAGCGCAACACCTGAACACGTTGGCGCCGGCGCTTCTGTTTTATTGGGAGCGGTTCTGATACGCGACCGCTATCGGGGCTGAAGATGCTCAGGGAGTCATTTCGAATTTTGTCTCGAGTTTACGATCATCGATGTATTCATTGCATGTAACAATTCTGAAAACCCAAAAAGAGAGAAGGAGCTTATGTCCAACCGGTCACTGAAGAAATCCAACGAATATTTCAAGCGTGCCCTGAAGAGCCTGCCCCTGGGTGTTTCTTCCAACTTTCGCTACTGGGGCGAAGACAAGACGCTCTATGTCAAGAGGGCGAAAGGGGCGCGATTCTGGGACATCGATGACAATGAGTACATCGACTATCGCCTGGGTTATGGGCCCGCGATCCTCGGCTACGCGGACGATCGCGTCGATGCCGCGGCCCGCGAGGGCATGGAAGTCGGTGGCGTGTTTGCGCTGGCGACCGAGCTCGAAGCGGTCGTTGCGGAGCGCATCCAGAAGATGGTGCCCCCGGCTGAACTCGTTCGCTATTCGAATTCGGGCAGCGAGGCCGTCATCGCGGCCCTGCGGTTGGCACGCGCCTATAGCGGCAAGGACTCCTATATCCTCGTCGAAGGGGGCTATCACGGCCTACACGATGCGGCGCTCTGGGGGGCGGCTGTCGAAAAGATGCGACCCGGCGACAAGGCCCCTCCCATTGAGCCGTACGGTGAGGGCGTTCCGGAGCTCATCAAACAACTCGTGCACTGTGTTCCGTTGAACGACGCCAATTTTCTCGAGGACGTACTCAAGAAAAATAGCGATCAGATCGGCGCGTTTCTGATCGAACCGATCTTGGGAAACTGTTGTGGAATTCCCGCCCAGGCCGATTACGTCAAGGCTGCTCGGGAGCTCTGCGATCGCTACGACGTCGTGATGGTCATCGACGAGGTGAAGACGGGATTCCGGGTTGCCCGCGGTGGCGTTCAGGAGCTGATGGGCGTGAAGTCCGATCTGTGCACGTTCGCGAAGGCACTCGCCAATGGTTATCCGATCTCGGTCATTGCGGGGCGAGAGGACATCATGCGCAAGATCGGCGATGGTGTCGCGCACGGCGGCACCTACACCGCTCACTCGGTTTCGATAGCGGCCGCGAACAAGACGCTGGAAATCCTCGACGAGACCGACGCACTGAAGACGATCGAGACGTACGGCAAGAATTTGCAGGCGGGAATCTCGAAGATCCTCGACGCGCGCGGCGTCGCCCACAATTTTGTCGGGCATGCATCGATGGGAGGCCTGTTTTTTTCCGAGGAAGCACCCACGAACTACAGAGACTGGGTAAATCACGACGGCGCGCTATACGAGGCGCTGGCACTGAATCTGCACGATCTGGGTATTCTCTGCGAGCAGGACAACCGCGAGCCCTGGTTCCTCTCGGAAGCCCACGACGCCGCGTGTCTGAAGGAGACGATCGAAAAATTCGAGATCGCCCTCAACACAACGCTGAAGCAACTCGGCCGGAGTTAGCCGCGAACGGCCAGGTTTGAGCGCGGTGCCGTGGGCGAGAGGCCATCGTGCTCAGTGACCCATTCCGCGCGTTGGCCTATCGCCCACGGCACCGCGGGTTTTCGGTTTGCGTAAGAACCGTTCCGATTTTGGGGATGATCAGGGCGTCCACCGCGACGGCGCGATCGGGTAGGGCGATCAGCGGATTGACGTCGATCTCGGAGATCGAATCGCCGAGGTCTTCGGCGAGGGCTGAGAGACCCATCACGGCGCCGACGATGGCATCGATGTCGGCGGGCGCCTTGCCGCGCGCTCCCTTCAACAGTGCGGCTCCGCGCAGGCCCATCACGGCCCTGCGAACGGCGTTGGGTGTGGCTGGAATCGTCAGCATCGAGATGTCGGCGAGCACTTCGACGAAGATGCCGCCTGTTCCGAGGGTGAGCATCGGACCAAATTGAGGATCGTTGACGATGCCGAGAATCAACTCGGTTCCCTGCGGGATCATCTGCTGGACGAGAACCTCCGCGCCCAATCGCTCTTCGAAGTCCGAGTAGGCCTCGGAGAGCTCTTCGCGGTTGGCGATCCCCAGGCGAACGCCACCTCGCTCTGTCTTGTGGAGGTCGGCGCAGGTCTTGAGTGCGACGGGATAACCGATCTCGTCGCCTGCACTCAATGTATCCGAGAGCGTCTGGGCCTGGATCTCTTGCGTCGTGGTGAGCCCGTAGGCGGCGAGAATCTGCTTGCTGTCGTGCTCGCCGAGAGCGCCCGAAGCGCGCCGAAGACGTTCGCGCAGCTCCGAAAGATTCGCTGGGCGCTCAATTTGACGGGGCCGTGCGTTTTTATTGAGGGTGCGGTCGCGCTGGTAGGCGCTGTACTCGATGACGTGACGCGTAGCTCTCAATCCCGTTTCGGTGCCCATCAAAACCGGAACGCCCATCTCTCTCAATTCGCCGGCCTGTTTGGCACTCGTCGCGTCACTCAGGTGTGCGAGAGCGGCTAGCGGATTGCGCAGCCCGCTCAGCAGCGGGCGGACGATGCTCGCGTACCAGGAGTCGCGGTCATCCATCGGAGGCAGGTCGACCGCCAGCAGGGTGATTCCCGTTGAGGGGTCGGCGTCGAGCGCCTGGATGCCCTTCGCGTAGATGTCGTCTGCGCCGTTTCCAGTTCCCCACGCATCAAGGGGATTGACCGGATCGAGGCCCGGTTCGAGCACTTCGCTGAGCTTTCTCTGGGTTTCTTCGGTAATCGATGTGAATTGGACGCCCTCAGCTTCGCCCAGGTCAACCAACAGCGCGCGTTGTCCACCGGAATCGAGTATGGCCGATACGAAATGGGTCCTCGTTCGCGCCCCCGTGGCGAATAATTCGAGCGTGTCCAACATCTCGTCGGTCGATCGCACGCGCCGCACCCCGTAATGTTCGAAGAGCGCATCGTAGACGCCGTCTTCGCCCGCGAGCGCGCCGCTGTGAGCCCGGGCGAGTTGTGCGCCTCGCTCGCTTCGACCGGTCTTCAATGCGACGATTGGAACGTCTCGTTCCGCTGCTTCTATGAGCGCGGCCCTGAAGGTTTCCGGATCGCGAACGGTTTCGAGAAAGAGGCCAATCACCCGAGTCGATTCATTCTCGAGCGCAAACTGCATGTAATCCGAAAGCGTCGTTGCGGCCTCACTGCCCGCAGAGATGATGTAGTTGAATTTCACGCCGCGTTGGTTCTGGAGAAAAGCCTCCCAGACGGAGCCGCTGTGGCAGATCATCGTGGCGTTGCCCGTCGGTGTTTCCGGATTCACCCGATATCCCGATACCGCCAATCGACGGCAGGGAGCCACGAAGCCCATCCCGTTTGGGCCGCATAGGGCGATATCGTTTTCCTTCGCAATCCTTCCGAGTTGGTCATTCAGCGAAAGCTCGCCCTGGCCGGGCTCCGAGTACGCGCTCGCGAAGATGACTGCAGCGGGAATTCCGCACGCCGCGGTTTCTTCGAGCGAAGCGACCAGCCCTCTATTGGGCACCGCGAGGATGGCGAGGTCTGGCCGCTCGGGTAGATCGCTCAGCGAGGCATAACAGGGGCGATCGTAGAGCGAGTCGTAGCGCGGATTGACGCCGTAGATCGCACCCTCGTATCCGAATTGGCTTACGTTCTGCGCGAGTATCCCACCGAAACGATCCGGCTGGCTGATCCCGACGATTGCGACGGACTTCGGATGAAGTAGAGGCGCAAGGTTCTGGCGGTGCCCCTTCTGCGTGGTGGTGCTCATATCGGTACCTGTTCTCGTTGTTGACCGGTCTTGCGCTGTGGTTTGATCGCCCGCGCTTTAGGGCTCCATTAGGTAACTCAAGACAACGTTGACGGGCCACCAAGCCACTGTATTTTCTAACGGCCTCCTGCCTTTCAGGTCGCGTCATACGAGCCGCGCAGCATTCTACACGTCCATTGGTGGGGGTGATGGTGGGGGTCGAGGATGGGTCGCCGATGAATACCGCAGCCGAATGGACTCGGCGGGCTTTTTCGCTGGGCTTGCTCTGCGGGGCCTTGGTCGCCGGTACCGGTTGCCCGCAATGGTCCGGCGACTCCCTGGACGAGATTCGCGGACTCCAGGCTCGGAACCGATACGAGGAGTCGATCGAGGGTTTGCGGACGCTCATGGACGAGGATCCCACGAATCCCGAAGTGAACTACCTGCTCGGCAAGGCCCTGATGCACGTCGGAGAGCTATCCCTGGCGATCTGGCCGCTGCGAAGAGCCGTGGAATCCCCGGAGTACGCATTTGACGCCAGCATGCTGCTCGCTCGGGCCACACTCGACTCTCGAACGCCGGAGGATGCGATCGGTGCGGTCGATGTTGCGCTCGCAGTCGAACCCGACAACGTCGAAGCCCTGGCGCTTCGCGCGCACGCAAACCTCAAGGCCGCCCACCACGCAGACGCATTGGCCGATGTCGAGCGGGCCGTCGAGCTCGACCCCGACAATCCCGCGATTTGGGTACCACGCGTTCTCGTGCTGCTCGAGTTCGAACGAGTTGATGAAGCCGAAGCCGTTCTTGATGCTGGCGAGTACGCAGTGGAAACCACCGAAGAGCAGACGGTCGAAGAAACCCAGGCGAGGCTGTGTCTTACCAGCGCCGCGTTCGCCGTCGAAAACGGGGACCACAAGAGCGCCGAGGTCATGTATGCGGACTGTTTGGACGCGTATCCGGCCGATCAGCTCGTCGTGTTTCAGGCCGTCGATTTTTACGACGCCATCGGCCAGCAGGAGCGCGCCACGGCCTTGCTGCGACGAATTTTCGAGGAGACGCGTTCCGTGCGTTTCGGATACGCGCTCTCGCGACGCGTAAGGCAACTCGGCGATGAGGAGCGGTCGATTCCGCCACCATCTGGAGAGGCGTGAGAAGCGCTCGAACCGACGATCGGGGCTGATTTCGACCGACGCATAGCTCAAACGCTGTCGATGAGCGCCCGCCGCCGTTGCCCGGAAGGGTGATCGAGGCCTTGCCGGACGCCGCGCGGGCCCGACCGGGCCTTTTTATTTTGCGACGCCGGGCCTGGTTCACCCGGAGATCTGCGTATCGAAAGACGGCGTTCCTCGACGGGTCGAGTCGGGGCGTTCGCCTTGGCGCACAGGAACCCGAGCGCCTATTCTCTCGTCCGGTTAATAGCCCGCGAACATGGGGCGATTTCGCTGCCTGTGTAGGGCGCTCCGCGGCGACTGGGCCCCGGCGAGCGGTCGGTCCCGTCGAAGCGATCCAAACACTTCACGTGACTGGTGGACAGCCCCAAGCGGTTGGCGAAACGAGGCTCGGGACGGGAGGCGGTCAAATGACGAATCCGTCGAATCTGCGGCATCGACGCCCGGGCGGCGGGACGCCCAGATCGACTGACTGGGGGGTCAATTCCGAATACGGTGTCTTGCGCGACGTTCTGCTCGGGCCCCCGCAGCACTTCAAGTGGTTGCCGACGAGTTCGATTTCCAAGGCGACCCTGCGCCGTGGCCACAAGCTCGATATCGAGGTCGCTCTCCGGCAACACCGCGAGATGACGCAGGCTTATGAGGACGCCGGTGTGCGCGTGCACGTCCTCGAGGCGGACGAAAATCTTCCCTACCAGGTCTTTGCGCGGGACTCCAGTGTGATGACACCCTACGGTGCGATGGTCACGCAGATGGCTCAGTGGTGGCGGCGCGGCGAGTATGCTCCCGTGCTCCGCTTCTACACCGAGATGGAAATTCCGATCTACGAAATGATCAGCGCGGGCAGTTTCGAAGGTGGCGACTTCGACGTGATCGAGCCCGGTTGTGTGTTGCTGGGTTACTGCGGCGAGCGCACCCAGGACAGCAGTGCGCGGCAGGTCGGCGAGTGGATGGAGCAAGAGGGCTGGGAGGTCCGCTACATCGACATCGCTCAACACTACGTCCACATCGATTTCATGGTGTGCATGCTGGCCGAGAAGCTCGCCGCGGTCTGTATCGACACCACCGATCCGGAAATCGTCAAGTGGCTGGAGAGCAAGCACATCGAGATCGTCCCGGTGAGCTACCAGGACACGATGAAGCTCGGCTGCAATGTGATGGCGCTCGGGAACGACAAGGTGATTTCGACGGCCCAGAGCGTGAACCTCAATGCCAAGCTTCGAGCCCGCGGCTTTGAGGTCTACGACCCGGACATGTCGATGTTCACCATGGGTGGCGGAGGCGTTCACTGCATGGCGATGCCTCTGCGCCGAGATCCGGTTTGAAGCCAGACGCGAAACGTTCGAAGGTGGCAATGGATAGACACTATTTGCTTGTGGTCGCGGGGCAAAACGAGTATATGCCTCCGGTTTGGCCGCAGGCCTCCCACGGGCGTCGCTGCCGCGGCGTCACCAAAATCTGATTAAGGAGGCATCCAATGGCAACCAAATACGACGTCATCGTTATTGGGGCCGGCCACAATGGCCTGATTTGCGCCGCATATCTCGCCAAGAGCGGTCGGAAAGTTCTCGTGGTCGAGCGCCGCAGCATCATTGGTGGTGCGACCGTAACCGAGGAAGTCTGGCCGGGCTATCAGGTCTCGACCGCATCCTATGTGATGAGCATGATGCAGAAGAAGGTGATCGCGGAACTCGAGCTTCCGAAATACGGCTGGAAGATGATTCCGATGGACTGCCTCTTCACGCCGTTCGAAGACGGCCGCTCGATCTCGATGTTTGGTGACCACAAGAAGACGCAGATCGAAATTGCCAAGTTCTCGAAAAAAGACGCAGAGATGTATCCGGTCTTCGAAGCATTTCTCGAGGATGCGGCCAAATTCGTTCGCCAGATGCTCTTCCTCACGCCTCCAAACCCGACCTCGCGCAAGCTGCGCGATCTCAAGTCGTTGCTCCAACACGCCAATGCGGCCCGCAAACTGGGCACCAAGATCTTCCGGATCACCGACCTGATGACGATGAGCGTCTCCGAATTTCTCGACATGTATTTCGAGTCGGATCAGATCAAAGCCGTCAAGGCCTACTACGGCTCGATTGGCACTTTCCTCGGACCTCGCTCTCCGGGGACCGCCTACGTGCTCCTGCATCATCTGATGGGCGATCTCGGCGGTGCGGGCGGCTGGGGATTCATGAAGGGTGGCATGGGTGCGGTACCGCAGTCGATCGCGGGCTGCGCGACCGCGCACGGCTGCGAGATTCGCACCGACGCAGAAGTCGCCCAGATCCTGACCGAGAATGGTCGGGCGACGGGTATCGCGCTCCAATCGGGCGAGGAAATCTTCGCGGATATCATCGTCACAGGCGCGGACTCGAAGACCTCGTTCCTCAAACTGCTCGACAGCAAACAGCTCCCGGTGGACTTCGTCGAGGCGATTGGCAACCTGCGGACGTTCAGCACGGCGTTCAAGATCAATTGCGCGGTCGAGAGACCGCCGTCCTACAGCGCCTTCAAGCCCAATGAGACGAACGTCGACTACCCGAATTACGTGCACATCGGGCCGACGATGGAATACCTGGAGAAGGCCTACGACGACGCCAAGTACGGGCGTCCGTCCAGCCGGCCGTTCTTCACCCCGTGTGTGCCGACGGCCGTCGATCCCGACCTCGCGCCCCCCGGAAAGCACATCGTCAACATCTTCGGAGGCCACGCTCCGTACGAGCTCAGGGACACGACCTGGGACCAGGAGCGCGACAAGTTTGCAGACCGGGTTTTCGAGGTATTCGACGAATTCGCACCGGGGTTCTCGGATTCGGTGATCGACCGCCAGATCCTGACGCCGCCCGATATGGAGCGCATCTTCGCGCTTCCGCAGGGGCACATCTTTCACGGAGAGCTGACACTGGATCAGCTCTCCTTCATGCGCCCGGCCCCCGGCTACGCGGACTACCGAACGCCGATCCGAAACCTTTGGCAATGCGGCTCGGGCACGCACCCGGGTGGCGGTGTGATGGGCATGGGCGGCCACAACGCGTCGCGCGAAATCCTCAAGGGTTGGTAGATGCCTCGGCGCCCCGATCGGGGCGCCGAAACAGCGCTGACGGCGCCGAATTAGCGCGATTCACGCTCCCATAGGCGAATCGACCGGCGAGAAGAGGCCGGTGGGAAGGAGAAGTGAGATGAAGTTCACGCCGCTCTATCAGAAGCACCTGGACCTCGGTGCAACGATGTACACGACGGGTATGGGGTACGCGATGCCAGCCTATTACTCGAGTGTAGAAGACGAGGCCAAGAACATTCGCGCGCGGGTTGGCATGAACGATGTCTCGCTGATGGGTCGACTGGACATCAAGGGCGAGGACGCGCTTGCTTTGGTCCAATATCTGATCGTCAACGATGCCGCCGCGTTGTCGGATGGACAGGCGCTCTATTCGGTCATGTGCAACGAAGAAGGCCTGATCGTCGACGACGTCATCGTCCTTCGTTTCAGCGCCAAGCACCTGCGCGTCATCACCTCGTCGATGTTCCGAGCGAGAACGCTCGCCTGGATCCAGAAGCACATCGACGAAAAGAACATGAGCGCATACGTGACGGATGTCAGCTCCTATTTCGCCATGATCGGCGTCCAGGGGCCGAAGTCACGAGAGGTGCTGAGCAGCATCACGGACATTGATCTTTCGAAGCTGAAATTCTTCCGGTTTGCGTTCGGAAAATTTGGGGATACCCCCTGCATGATCGCGCGACTCGGGTTTTCGGGCGAGCTCGGCTACGAGTGCTATGTGAACGCGGAAGACGCTCACGCGACGTGGGACATGATCATGGAGGCCGGCAAGCCGCACGGGATCCTTCCGTACGGAATGGACACGCTCGATGCCCTGCGCTGGGAGAAGGGATTCATCTTCTACGGTTTTGACGCGACTGATGAGCACAACCCCTACGAATGCAGGGTTTTCGAGTTCATCCGCTACGACTGCGGTGATTTCCTCGGGCGTGAAGCGTTGTTGAAGATCAAGGAGCGCGGCCCAGCCAAGAAGCTGATGGGCCTGGAGGTCGACGGCGACAGGCTGGCCCCCGGCAATCAGCCGCTCAAGATCGGATCGGAGAGCGTTGGCCACGTGGTGGCCGGATTCCACTCGCCGAACCTCGATCAGAATCTCGGCTACGCCTACGTGAACGCACCGCACTTCGAAAATGGCACCAAGGCCAGCCTGGAAATCGATGGCAACGAGACGCCCGCTACCATCGTAGACATGCCATTCCTGGATCCCGCTGGAAAGCGCATGAGAACCTAGGCTGGCGTTTTTGGGTATCTTCGTTGCCACGAACCAATGGAGGCAAATTATGCGTATGCGCTCTTCTCGCCGTCTAATGCTTTTCTGTGGATTGATGAGCATTGCGTTGCTCGGGTCGACCGCAATGGCACAGCAGCGTGCCGGGCGATCCCCGGGCGGTTTTGCCGAGGGCCGCCTGATGAAGAAGAAGGCCACGGAAATCGGTTTGAGCGAGGAGACCGTTGCGAAAATCGATGCCGTGATCAAAGCGGGCAAGGCCGAAGAAGCGAAGCTTCGCGAGGAAAACATGGCCGCCATTGGCGAGCTGAACGAGGTCCTCGCGCAGAACCTCCCGAGCGAGAAGGAACTGATGGCCGCGGCCAACAAGGTCGGAAAAAACGCTGCGAAGTCACGAGCGCTCAAGATGAAATCCGTGATCGAGATGCGTTCGCTGCTCACCTCCGAACAGCTCGAAAAATTCATGGAATTTCGCAAGAAGGCCACCGGTCGCCGCTGAGTGCGATTCGCTGGCTCAGCTCGTTTTTGATCTCAAGTTGCCCGATGGGCCGGGCCGAGGTACTCTCACCGATCGATGTCGCGGCCATCTGCTGCGACACTGGAGGCCGGGCATGCCCGCCCGAATGATGAGACGGCACCGCCGCCCACGTACTCGCTCCGCCTGCGCCGAGGCGGAGGACGCGCAACACCAGCGCGGATTGGGTTGACGGGCCTACAGCCCCGGGTTCCACCTTCCATTTGAATGAGCGTCTCCGTGCGCCGTGCCACGCGCACCCGCAGTGAGACCGCCAATATTTGCAGATCGACGCCCGCCGCGTGCGGTGGGCGCAACTCCCCGGCCAAACGCCTGAGGGAGAGAGGATATCCATGACGGCCCAAGTACCGACCCAGCCGCGCTACGACGCCAAGGCGCTGTGGCGTCAAGATAAAGACCACCTGATCCACCCATTTAGCCACTTTCCGAGTTTCGAGAAGGACGGTGCTCTCGTCATCTCGGAGGGCAGCGGTGCCTACGTGTTCGACGTGGATGGCAAGCGCTACCTGGACGGAATCGCAGGTTTGTGGTGCGTCAACATTGGCCACGGAAACGCCGAGATGGCCGATACGCTGGCCGAGCAGGCCAGGCGCCTGTCGTTCTTCAACACGTTCGTCGACACGACGAATCCCCCGGCCGCCCAGTTGGCCGCCAAGCTCGCGGATCTGGCCCCTGCCCATCTGAACCGGGTTTTCTTCGATACCGGTGGTTCCGCGGCAAACGATACGACGGTGCGCACCATTCACTTCTATTTCAACCGGCTGGGGATGCACGCGAAGAAGAAACTGATTTCGCGTGTCGACGCGTACCACGGTAGTTCCTACCTCGCGATGGCGCTCACCGGCATGAGTGAGGACCACGAGGGCTTTGATCTGCCGGAAGGCCTCGTTGACTATGTCTCGTGCCCCAATCCGTACAGGCGCCCGGCCGGGACGACGATCGACGAGTACTGCGATCAGCTGGTCGACGAACTCGAGGCGAAGATCCTCGAACTCGGACCGGAGAACGTCGCGGCCTTCTTCGCCGAGCCGATTCTGGGAGCCGGTGGGGTGATCGTTCCGCCCCCTGGTTATCACAGACGAACCCAAGATGTGTGCCGTCGCTACGGGGTTCTCTACGTTTCCGATGAGGTGGTGACGGGCTTCGGGCGCCTGGGTCACATGTTTGCGTCGGAGGTGATGTTCGATCTGTCTCCCGACGTGATCACCTCCGCCAAGGGGATTACCTCGGGTTATGTCCCGCTGGGCGCTTCGATCTTCAGCGATCAGATCTACGAGGTGATCAGCAGGCCCGAGCCGGGGCGAGATTCATTCAACCACGGCTTCACCTACTCTGGGCATCCCATCTGCTGCGCGGCTGCGCTCAAGAACATCGAGATCATCGAGCGTGATCGCATCTGTGAGCATGTTCGGGAGGTTGGTCCGTATTTCGAGAAGCAGCTCGCGCGCCTCGAGTCGCTGCCGCTCGTGGGGGATGTGCGCGGAAGCCACTTCATGCTCTGCGTCGAAAGCGTCGCCAACAAGCGGACGAAGGAACTCCTGCCGGAAGGGGTCGGAATCGGCAAGCGGATTTCGGATCACTGTGAGAAGCGAGGCCTCATCGTGCGCCCACTGGGCCACCTGAACGTGATCTCGCCACCACTCATCCTGACGCGGGATGAGATCGACGAGTTGGTGACAATCCTCGCAGCGAGTATCGAAGCCACCGCCGACGACCTCGTTCGCGAAGGCATCCGGATCGAATAGAATTCAACAGCGCCGCTCGGGGTGCGAGATACTGGCTGGCCCGGACCCAAATTCGGGCCCGGGTCGTATTTCGTGCGCTGGGCGGGGCGCTTCCCGAACGCATGTGGCAATCTGGTCCGCTGAGATGGGCCTCCCGGGCAATGCGGCCGCCCTCGCGGGGGTACTCTCGCGGTGCGCCTGAAAATGGAGGATTGAGCTTGACCCGGTTCACGGCGATCATTCTGACGATTCTCACCGGTTTCAGCGGCCTGGTGTACGAGGTGGCGTGGCAGAAATACCTGGCGACGCTGCTCGGTTCACAGGGCGAAGCGACCGCCGCGATTCTCGCCATCTTCCTGGGCGGTCTTTCCGTCGGCTACTCGCTGTTCGGTAGGGTGACGCGCCGACTCGTCGAGCGTTCGCGGCAGCGTCAGAAATCGCCCAGGCTGCTTCTCTTCTACGGTCTGATCGAGGCTGGTATCGGCGTCTACGCGTGGTTCTTTCCGCTGTTGTTCGGTGTTGCGCAGAAGCTCTCACTGCTGGTTCCGATCGGCACAGCTGGCTTCGCGTTCGGATTCGATGTGCTGCTATCGGCCCTGCTGATCGGGCCCCCGGCTGTCTTGATGGGCGGCACGATTCCGATCCTCACGCTGGGCCTCGCCGGAAGCCGGGAGCGCGCAACCCGGATCCACGCGCTGATCTACGGATGCAATACGCTGGGCGCTTTTTTCGGAGCGCTGGCCAGCGCGTTCATCTTGATACCGCGCCTGGGCCTCGATGGTGTTCTCTATGCGATGGGTTCGCTCAATGCAATCGCGGGTTTCATCTTCGTATTGCTCGGTCGCTTCGGAGAGCGCGTCGCTCCGGATCTCGAGCACGGACCGCCAGTGACGACGGGCTCGATCAAAGATTTCAGGGTGTATGCAGCCATCGCATTGCTGGCAGGTTTCGGGATGATGGCGCTCCAAACGACCTTCAATCGTATCGGAGGTCTGGCATTTGGTTCATCCCACTACACCTTCGCGATGGTCGTCGCAGTCTTCGTGCTCTGCATCGCCCTGGGAAGCTTCGCGGTCTCGCTATTTCGCAACATACCGCGCAGCGCAATCGCGATCACCCAATGGGTGCTCGTGTTTTCCCTCCTGGCTCTCTATCAGCACGTCGAGAATGCTCCCTATTGGGCGCATACCATCCGCGTGATCTTCCGCGATCTGGATCAGATCTTCTATCCCGTCTACATCGCGAGGTTTGCGTGTATCTTTCTCATACTCGTGATCCCGATCGGCCTTTCGGGTGCGCTGCTCCCCCTGCTGTTCCACCACCTCCGCGGTGAAGTAGGAGGCCTCGGATCCGTAGCGGGTCGTCTCTACAGTTGGAACACGGTGGGTTCGTTGGTCGGTGCGTTGTTGGGCGGGTACGTGCTGCTCTTCTGGCTCGACCTTCATCAAATCTACCGGATCGCGTTGGCCGCATTGGTACTGGAATCGGCGCTCCTTACAGGGCTTCTCTTTCGCATTTCGAATCGAGTGATCGTCGCGCTCGTTCTGCTTCCCGCGTTGGTCGGCCTCTACGCCCTCCCCACCTGGGAGCCGGAGCGGCTCAGTGCTGGATTGTTTCGCCGCCGAGCGCCCCGAGCCAATAGCTTCGTCGGACCCGACGCCCATTTTACGAACAAGAACAAGAGCCCCGTCGTCTATTACGACGATGGGCCCACCTCTACGGTTATGGTCACTGGGTCGGCGCGGAAGACCGATCGGTTGAATCTGTCGATCTACCTCAACGGAAAATCTGATGGAAATTTGGTCGCAGATTACCCGACGATGTCGCTGCTCGCGCTGATCCCGGCGTTGATGGCCGAGAAGGTGGAGCGGTGTTTCGTGATCGGTTTTGGGACCGGTGTGAGCGCTGGCGAGCTCGCCGCCCTCGATTGGGTGAAGGAGGTCGATGTCGCCGAGATTTCTCAGGCAGTGATCGAAGCAGCGCCGCTATTTGACGGAGGCAATCTCGGAGCATCGAAGAACCCGAAGGTGACGATCCGGCGCGGAGATGCCTACCGGACACTGATGCGAACCGAGGGAAAGTACGATGTCATCGTATCCGAACCCAGCAACCCGTGGGTTTCGGGCGTCGAAATGCTCTACAGCATCGAGTTCCTGGAGGTTGCTCGGTCGCATCTGGCACGCGGCGGCGTCTACGCGCAATGGATGCATCTATACGCGCTCGATGCCGAGACGGTCGAACTCATCCTGCGCAATTACGCTGCGGTCTTTCCTCACGTATCGGTCTGGCTCACGCAGCCAAGAGACATTCTCCTGCTGGGATTCGGCGCACCCGAACGCGCACTCGATCTCGTGGCACTCGAGGGTCGTTTTGAGCGGCCGGATTTTGCAGCGGGGCTGAAGCGGGCGGGTGTCGAGAGCATCCCCGCTTTGCTGAGCCACGAACTGCTTCCGCTCGGAACACTGCACGCTTCCGATCTTGATGGTCCGCTCCACACGCTCCGCCATCCCCGATTGAGCGATCGGGCGGCTCGCGCCTTCGTGATTGGAAATGATACGACGCTGTCGAAGTTTCTGGCTCCTGAGAGCGCGAAGATCGGATCGCAAAACTCCTTGCTTCGGCGTTACGTCGGCGGGGGAAAAGATCCCCTGCCAGAAGAGATCTCAGAAATAGTCGTGAACGAGATGAATAAGCTCCGAGCCTTCGCCGAATTGGCGACCCTGTTGGCTGACTGGCGGCGCGTCGATCCCGAATCGGAAGCCTTGAATGCGCTCCTCACGGAGCTTCGAAGTAACCCAGCGGCTGAAAGTTTTGTTTCCGAAGAGAAGCTCGCGGCCCTGGGGAGACTTTTTGGCGAACGACCCCTGATGAAGCTAGAAGGCCCCCGATCTCTGAGGCGCGCCAGGCAACTCAGCAGGTTATACGGGACTCACTACCATCACGCAGCCCCTTTTGATCGGGGCATGCTCCGCGCTGCTTGGGGGAATTGCTCCGTCGAGGGCTGCAGGAGAGCCCAAGATCAGTTCGAAAAGCAACTTGGAAAAATCGGCGCGCCAAGGCGCGGCGAAGCCGCGCAGCGAAGGTCTGGAGCAGGCAGCCCAGCGCCGAACGAAGCAACCGACAGCACGGATCTCTCTCATTCGCCCGCGGAAAGCTGATTCCCCGATTCTTTCAGGTGCGGGGCACCTACGCGAGGCGAGAATTGCGGTTTATCGCCTCACTCGCGAAGCCCGAGGATGGGGCAAGGTGTCACGCACGCTGGCCTTGCGTACGCCGTGCCGCAAGGAGGCGCTCTCTCTGACTGGCACGTGTCTTGCTATTTGGAATCGACATCATCAGGGTCCAAAGCAGTGCGGGGCGTGGTGGTACTGGGGTTGGCTTTAATCCGTCAGGGCCTGCCTGGTCCCACGTCCCGTATTCTGCTCTGTCCGCGGGAGCGGTCTCGGTTCAGGTCCCTCGGAATGCGAGCCCCTGAGCCTCGCCCCGTCAGCTGCGCCCGCGCGACGACCTTTCCGCTTTACGAGAACGTCGAGGAGACATCGGTCGCAAGAGTGGCAACCGCAGGTGTGGGCTGCAGGCTGCGGCCAGAGTGGCCGCCCCCGGTGTTCGCTGCTATGCGCTGTTGGCTTTGCCGTTGTCGCGCTCGGCCCGGCGGTACAAGGTCTTGCGATCGATACCGAGGATCTTTGCGGCGTGAACCTTGTTGCCGTCCGTAATGCGCATGACTTCCTCGATGTAGCGGTCTTCGAGTTCGCGGAGGGTCAGCCGGTTCTCTGCGGCTGCATACGTCAGCGCGGCGGGGGATGAGTCGCGTCCTTCGCAAATCGCGGGGTCGAGGCGCAGGTCCTCTACATCGATCACAGTGGCATCTGAAAGAGCCAGGGCGCGCTCGATGATATTCTCGAGTTCACGCGCGTTGCCCTTCCAGGGGAATGCCGTCAGATACCGAATTCCACTCGAAGAGATCGTCCGAGGGCAGTTGGGGGAGTGCTTGGCGACGAAGGCCTTGGCGAGAGGTGGAACGTCTTGCGGGCGCTCGCGAAGCGGCGGGATGTAGATTGGGATGACGTTCAATCGGTAGTAGAGATCCTCGCGAAAGCGTTCCGCTTCCATCTCCACGGAAAGAACCCTGTTCGTCGCGGCGATGATCCGGAGGTCGACCTTGGTGATCTGTGTTCCGCCGACCGCTCGCACTTCTCGATCCTGCAGAACGCGAAGCAGTTTCCCCTGGAGTGCCAGGCTCATGTCGCCGATCTCGTCGAGAAATAGTGTTCCACCGTTTGCTTTCTCGAAGAGTCCTTGCTTCGTGGCGTGCGCTCCTGTGAACGCGCCGCGCACGTGTCCGAATAGTTCGCTCTCCAGCAATCCCTCCGGAATCGCCGTGCAGTTGATCGGAACGAAGGGTTTATCTGCGCGATTTCCGCTGTAGTGGATGGTGCGGGCGACGACCTCTTTGCCTGTGCCGCTCTCGCCGCTAATCAGGACGCTGCTGCTGCTATTGGCGACCTTTCGGATCAGCGCGAAGATTTCGCGCATGATCGTGCTCTCTCCGATCAGGTCGCCGAAGGAACTCGTCTGGTCGAGGGCCCGTCTAAGGCGGCGATTTTCCTCTTCGAGCGCACGGCGTTCGAGGGCGCGCTCGATGGTCAGAACGACCGCATCCGGTTCGAACGGTTTCGTGATGTAGTCGAACGCTCCGGCGCGCATGGATTCCACCGCTGAGTCGATGCTTCCGAAAGCTGTCATGAGAACGATCGGTGTTTCGGGGAGTCGACCGCGCAGCTCGCCAACCATCTCGATGCCGGTCTTCCCGGGCATTCGAATGTCACTCAAGACGACATCGAAGCACTGCTCGCCGGCTCGTTCGAGAGCCCCGGCGGCGGACTCGGCCTCCTCTACCGCGTAACCGCGGCCGCGGAACAGCGAAGAGAGCATCTCGCGCATCGCGGTGTCGTCGTCAACGATCAGGAGTTGGGATCGTGAACTCATGGTGCCCTTGCTTAAGCACGAGTCATACCAAGGCGCTGAGCGCTCTGGTGGTGCCTGGCGGCTCAAAGCGGGTTAGATAGACCCATACAGTGTAGCAAAACGCCCCATTCTTAGCGAAGAAATCAGGGTTGCGAGGTTGCTGGTTCGGCGCTGTGCGGGAAGAGGATCCGAAACTCGGTTCCGTGACCTTCCTCGCTCTTCGCCTCCATGCTCCCGCCGTGATCTTTGACGATCCCCTTGGCGACCATCAGGCCGAGACCGTTGCCGGTGCCCGCTTCCTTCGAAGTGAAGAAGGGCTCGAAGATCCGCGGGAGATCCTGCGCTGGGATGCCCTGGCCATCGTCCGTAACCGTGATTTTGATCTTCCCATCGGTTGTGGAATCCAGCGCAACCCGCAGCTCTCCG
>SDBV01002134.1_pt1 | contig 29668 bp, 28 predicted proteins | sample 2277081 | NCBI WGS metagenome assembly SDBV01 (sample SAMN10402039, study PRJNA504765) | marine sediment metagenome | isolation source: marine sediment core GS10_PC15, 223 cmbsf | place: Arctic Ocean: Southern Knipovich Ridge | collected 2010
TGTTTTTAATGTATAAAGATTCTTTAATGCTTCTACCCCACTACCATTAAAGTTTTTTAAATGGTACCTATAAAGATTTTTTAATGGTCCATTTTCCAACCATTTAAGAATTTTTAATGCTTCCTGATTGATAGATATGTCACTGGCAATACCACCGTATTTTTCAACAATATCCTTTTGTTTTCCTCTTCCTGATTGCTTTCCGTAGCCTATTAACTTTCGCTCTACTATTATCAAATCTATTTCTTGCAGAATATTAAGCGCTTCAATAATTGTTGGGGCAGACAACCCAGTCATTTGATGGAGCAAAGAGATAGAAATCTTCCTTTTCCAGGTCAGGCGCCCAACAGTAGTTCGCCAGATTGCTGTAAATACACCCCATGTTGAACTCTTGATGTGCGGCTGAACAATGTCTGACAGATAATTTGGTACATTAAAGTACCCATTCACATATCTAATGAACTCTTCGCGGAAATCCTGATTGCTCTTTTTGCTCACATGATGCCTTTAATGAGATGTACTTAAATGTTTTTATTCTAAATCAAGAATTCCTTCCTCTAAAACGCTTCGGAGGGTATGCTGCAAAAACTACTTGTCGATAACCTCGTTGATATACTTCGTCGATATACCTTAAAAATCACACCAGATGCACTGAGGATCATTGTCAGCAATGTTTCCTACGGTTTCTATATAAATCCACATCTTTCCACCAAACATTCAGCAGACGCGATCCTCGTGCAACTAAGACAAATGTCCCATTTAGTTTTAGAGGCTCAATCTCGGTACATATAATAGCCATATTGAGTAATAGCTCTATGAGGAGGAACGAATGAACAATCTAAACTCAGTGCTAATCGAAGGAACTCTAACACAAGATCCCAAAATGGTGATTGAAGATAATGGCAAAACAATCTCAGAGTTTTCCATTTCTTCCGAGCGCAACTATAAGCAGGATGATGAATTTCACAAAGAGGTTTCTCTTTTCGACATCCGCGTTTTTGGAAAACAGGCCGAGGCATGTAACGAGTATCTGACTGAAGGCAGAAGCGTCAGGATCGTAGGAAGATTGAAGCAGGAGCTCGTAGGAGATGATGGGGATGTCAAGTCGAATGTTTTCATCATCGCCGAGCATGTAGAGTTCAAGCCAAAGAAATCTGTATGACATCTGTATGGAACATCTGTATAACATTTGCAATTGATATGTTGTATGGCAACAAATTGTGATGGATAAACGAGTCGAATCAATTCTCGACAATATCGTTCAGAAGCTATCAGGCGAGACAATTTCCAGTTTCATGAAGAAGAGCCTCTTTGGTGCTGATGTTCCGATGATAAAGTGGAGCATGTTGAATCAGCTGGCTTGTTACTTTGCCGATACACAAGATGCCAGGGGATATCGGCAATGGCAGAAAGTCGGAAGATATGTGAAGAAGGGGAAGAAGGCTATCTGGATTCTTGCCCCAAACATAGTAAAAGTCAACAAGACACGCCAAGAAGAGATTGAAGTTGATGGTCTGATTGAGACAGTCGAGAGAGAAGAAGAGATACAAAAGTTATTCGGATTCAAAGTTGTGCCAGTATTCCGGTATGAAGACACAGATGGAGAGCCTTTGGAGCATGAGAAGAAACTTCGGAGAATAGAGCCAGAGAAACTGCCGTTGTATGATGTGGCTCAAAACCTTGGAGTGACTGTTCAGGTTGGGCTTACATCAAAAGGAGAATATGGTTCCTTCAGTCCTTCATCTAAAAAGATCCGGCTCTGCACTGATTCTGAACAGACGTTCTTGCACGAAATATCACACGCTGTAGATCAGTATTTGAAAAACTACAAAGATTATGAATCGGGTGAAATCGTTGCAGAACTGTCAGCTTGCTTCTTAGCGTCTTTGTACCGCTTGAAGGCGGATATTGGAGAAACTCAAGAATACATCAGATCCTGGAGCAAAGGTCGACATGTCGGATTAGCTATTGGAAATGCGTTAGGCAGAGTCAAAGCGATCTACCGATATATTGAAAAATGGAAAGAGATAAAGACGGCATAGCATCTCGCCAGATTCACCAGGATTCACATAGCTGAATCCTCCTCACAATTCTATATAGATATTCATCTTTCCAGTTTTAATCACCCCGGCGCGTTCCGGACTATTTTAAATCCAGCACCTAACAATCATTTTAGAGGCTCAATTCTGCTGGATATAATAGCATTATGAAAACAATAACATTAGCCAGTGCAAAGGGAGGGGTCGGTAAGAGTGCATCCGCAATCTCTATTTCCTATATCCTCAGTCAGCTCGGATACAAAGTGCTGCTGATTGATGCTGATCCGCAGAATGCAATCACACGACATTTCGTAAACGGCTATTCCTCAATTGAAGAAAAGACGATAAGGCAGATGCTTTTGAAAGAAGCAAAACTGGGAGGCTGCCTTATCTCTGCCTATGACGGAGTGGATCTTATACCCAGCCAACTGAGATTGCTCAACATCGAAAAAGAGCTTGCAGACGAAAACAACCCGCTGTTTATCCTCCACGATGTTTTGCAGGAAGTTGATTCTGAATATGACTACTGTGTAATTGATACCGCGCCATGGATGGGGATGCTGACCAAATCGGCATTGATTTGCAGCGACACAGTAATTATTCCCACTATTCTCGAGAAATGGCCTGTAGAAGCAATCGAAATCATCATTGAAAATATAGAGAAAGCCATTCACACCCAGAAGTACTTAGACAAAAAGATTCAGAATGTTTATTTACTACCAACATTCTATGAAGAGCGGATAGTCGTATTGCAGGCGTATCTTCAGGCTCTGAAAGAAGACTATCCCGAATACATCACTAAGACTGCAATCCATAAGGCCGCTGATATTGGAAGGACTTATTCCATGGAAGGAGCGGCGTTAGACAAGAAATCACGGGCATACAGCGAATATCTGTCGCTGGTAAACGAAATCATAGGGAGGAATGATGGCAAAGAAATTTGATGTAAACACAGCACGCAGATCGATAAAGAAAGGCATCATCAAAGAATCCGAAAATCTCGTTGTTGCGGAAGATGGCAAAAGCAAGTTTTATCGTGATTATTTTGATCTTGAAACTGGGAAGCCTATCGAGTTTGACAAGATTACATCCAGAATAAAAAGGCGGTTTCAGGAGATGAACAAACTCTCAGTCTTGTCGATGCTCGATTTGTATTTCGTTCATCAGAACTGGCAGTCATTTTACAACAGGCAGGAATCGTTTAAGAAATACTTGTCAGATGAGATTCAAATTTCTAAAAGTCATGCTTATAGAATTTTGACTACTGTTGAGATGCTGAAAACCTACTATGAATCTAAGGCATCAAAGAGTCTCCCCGGGGAGACTCTTTTTGTAAATGAAATTGCAAAATCAGTTGAAGGGATCGGATTAAAAAAACTCAGGATTCTAACTACGATAAAAGACAAGTCCTTAAAAAACAAAATATTGGGTAAATTAATTGACGGCGAAAAATATACCTCAAATGAATTAGTTGAAATGACCAAGAAATCAAAACCTGCTGCCGTCAAAACTAAATCGGTCCAGGTCACTTTAACTGGGACAAATGTCTCATTTAAAAATCAGAGTATCCTCAACTTCAATACGAAAGATGACGGGCTGATTAACGCAGTCGTAAAAGCAGTCAAGAATTATTACAAGCAAGCCAAATAAGGAACTGCAATGAAAAAGATCTATTGGGGATTTGGTGATAGTGCTGACACCGAATTGGATGAAACAGATAATTGTACAATCGAAACTGTAAATAATCACATCTACTTCTATTCGGCAATTGACACACAATCCGTTTTGAATCTTATCAAAGCCATACGAGAAACCACAGATCAAATGATCATAGATGCAAGAAAAGCTGGATTTGATAGTCCTTCATTATACCTCCACATCAATTCTCCGGGTGGCAGTGTCTTGGATGGCTTTGCCGCAATGGATGCAATCTCGACCAACGAAATTCCAATAGTTACGATTGTTGATGGTGTCGCAGCAAGCAGTGGGACCTTTCTTACTATTGTGGGGAAAGAAAGATGGATCAATAAACACGCCTATATGCTCATACATCAGATTTCCAGTGGCTATTGGGGAAAGTACAATGAGAATAAGGATGCTATGAGGAATATGGACTCGTTGATGCAAGACTTAAAGGATATGTATAAAGAATACACAAATCTTCCAAATAAAAAGCTTGAGGAAATCCTTAACCATAATTTATATTTTAACGCTGAAACTTGTCTCAAATATGGCATTGCGGATAAGGTATTGTCTTAATCCTACCTGTTTTACAACACAAAAATAAAGAGTCTAGAATTATTCCAGCGAGCAAATGAGCTGCTTTTATTCTGGAAAAGTCTTTCTTTGCCCTTTAGAATTACCAGTAACAGCGAAATGGACCCTGGTGGGTATAATGGATAATCTAGAAGAATTTATTGAAGACTGGTATTGGGATGAGCAATCACGCCTCTTTTCCTTGGAAACCGGTAGATTTCCTATGGAAATTACTGATTATCTCGAGCAGTTGCCGTTGAGTGAACCGGTAAAAACGCCGACATCAAACCAAGCCATGGTTGGAGACGGTATCCTTAAAAGAATATGGAGATTTTGCCTCAAAGAATATGATGATCTGAGAGACAGCAAACGGTAACAACAAATCTTAGACAGTGAAGTCATGCAAGTGTCCCAGAAATAAAGGTCATTAAAATCTCAGATCGAAGTAAGATGAGCATCTTTTTCCGGAATATGACATTTTTTCCATAGGAATGATTTGAAGTTTTTCATGCTGTCCGTCCTTCTGTTATCAGGTTTTCTACATAACTCTTATGTAGGGAATAGTTATGATGCTTTTAAGCCTTTAAAAAGTTCTTTTACTTGTATATTTCAAGAAGAACACATAGGATTCAATAATTATAAAGAAAACCGGTGAACATATAATGTTATACAAAAAACTGTTATGAACGATGTTGACCTGGTCTTAATTCATCCTCCATACCACCGACGGAATGGTAGTGGCGTCATATTCCCTCTTGGACTTGGATATATTGCTGCGGCAGCCATGGAGGCTGGTTTTACCGTTCGAATTATTGATGGCGCCCACCAGTGTAGTTCTCTGCGTAAAGATTCTTTGGAACAATTCCTGTTGTTGCTATCACAAGAGTTGTCTGCATCTTTACCCGGGTTGGCTATTGGTATAGGCCCGTGCACCACATCTTCCGTACGTTCAATAAAAGCCATCTCAGAGGTTTGTAAAGTTGTCTGTCCCCGTGTTCCGCTGATCTATGGTGGTCCTCTCGCATCAATCCCGGGGCAAGAGAGGCTTTTCTTTGAGGAATTCTCTGCCTCGGCATTGGTGCCTGGAGATGGAGAATATGCCGTTTGTAATTTGTTGACTGCACTGCAACGGAATGTGTCTCTTGAAACCGTAAAGCACATAGTGAACCCAGGGTCGACAATAAGGACATGCAACGTTGTGAAAGATCTTGATGCACTTCCATTTCCCCATAGGAAGACAGGAGGCTACCGCTTATCTGTTCGTAGGGAGTTGTTTCGCCCGCCCTTTGCGACAATGGTGGCATCCCGAGGCTGCCCCTATACGTGCCCGTTTTGTATATCAGGTCTATTGCGAGAGGGACACTATCATAGAAGGTCTTTGTTTAATGTTACAGAAGAAATTGTGCAATTACAATCACAGCATAATGTGCGTACCGTCGTTTTCTATGATGACACTTTTTTCCCTTCATCAAATAATCTTTCTGCAGATATCCAGTCTGTCGTTCAATCGTTTAAAAGACTTGCTGAGCCCATTTATTGGGAGATTGAGATGCGCCCCGACATCTTGATAGCCTTAGAACCACATTTGGTGAAACAGTTGTTCCATATAGGGTGTCGTCAGATAAATGTTGGCATTGAGAAGGGCTGGCACAAGGGAAGACAATCGATCGGCAAGAGTGTTGCTTCTGAGGAGATTCGCACCGCCATTGAAAAGATCAGGGAATCGGAACCATTAATGCGGCTCACTGGTACCTTTATTCTCGGTGGACCAGATGAGACAAAGGAGACCATCCGTGAAACTGTGGATTTTGCGACATCCCTCGGATTATTGTTTGCACATTTTTATCCGCTTGAAGTCTACCCCGGGACGGCTCTGTTTGCGCAAACCTACTCCCGGGTCGATCCACTTTGGTGGTATGAGCAAGTAATGAAGGACGACTTGCCATGGGGTGAGATTGTCTATGAAGGAGGAGGATCTCTGCATCGGGACGAGCTATTGCGATGCGTTGCTGAGGCGTACAAAAGATTCTATCAACGCCCAGCCTGGCATGATCAGGCACAGTCACAGCTTGGCAAACCCTATGACGATATAATTCCGACTGTTGCCACTTGGCAGGATGACCGGTTTGCTCTGGGAGATAAGAGTTAATGTTCGTTTTTGACCGACTATATGGAAAGCTTACCTTCCCGCCCCTCATACAGAGGGTGTTGAGCTGTCCTGGTTTACTCCGACTTCGTGAAGTGCGGATGGCGAATATTCCTTTTCTGGCCTTCCCTGCATTTGCTGCTACCACACGCTATGAGCATTCATTAGGCGTGTGTCATCTGGCAGGCATTTTTGCTAATCAAGCAGGTCTATCAGAAAAAGATAAAATCGAAGTGATGCTTGCAGCACTTTATCATGATGTGGCAACTCCTTCATTCGCACATGCCGTTGAAGAGGTTCTTGCAAGTCTTTACGGCTTCGACCATGAAGAAAAATTACGGCAGCTGATTATTGGGCAGAATGAGGATCTTGGAAAGCATCGCACGCAATTGTTCTTAGGACATTCTTTGAGGTTGCATAGTGTTTGTCAAAGCAAAGAAGCCCGAAGGATAGGCATCGACATCTTTCGCATAGCTGACCTCGCTGCTGGCTCTCCGAATGATCCTCTCGGTGATCTTATATGTAGCAACGACATTGACCTCGACAATATTGACAACGTTTTTCGAGCTGCCACCGCAATGGGCGTCTACCACTCATCGCAACAAGTGTCTGAAAACTTGGGAAAGTGTTTTATGTTCGATGGGGCCCGTCTTTGCTTAGATGAGGGAGGAATAGCATTCATTAAAGAGTGGCAGCGTGTCAGGGAACTGCTGTACGGAATGATTTACGCCAGCATTCAGGACTTTGCGCAACAAACTATGTTGAAACACGCATTGCAACACTTGGTTCATAGTTCTACTGAAAACAAACTCCAAGAAAGCGATTGGTGTTTGACTGATGATGAACTTATCCATCAACGACTCTTGCGTGAACCTGCTACGGCCGAGATAGTACGAAGAATGCGCCTGGGAAACGTTTATACATGCTTAGCTTTCCTATCGGTCGAAGGTCGGGAGTGTGTTCGCGAAATAACGACGCGATTGGGGCAGATCGAACAAACGGCTACGGATTGTTTCCGCGATTTTCTTATAAGGGAGAAAGAAAATAAGGTAAAGGGTGGTGTCAAGAAATCTTCGGTGGAGATCCCGGAAATTGTCGCAAACGTGTACCCGGATAAAAGGCATCGGTTAATTAGGAGGCCGATCGTATTCATGGGGCACGAGAGGTACCTGGAAGAAAGCACAAGTCCTCTCTCCAAAGTATTGTTGGGTATTTTTACTCCATATCATCGCAAGTGGGATAGCACTGCGCGCAAAGACTTTATTAAGCATCTCCAGGAGTCCTTCCAGGATCTCCGCGTTACTAATGCACATACAACCCGAGGACAATTCCCAAATGTTGATGGAGGACGAGCGGAGTGAACAAGAAGTCGGTACTTCGTGCCTTGAAGCAAGTGGACTGGAACTTTGCAGACTACTATGGTAGTCGCCAATTTCCAGCTGATATTAACTCATTGCACTGGTACCCGGCCATCTTTGTACCTCAAATTCCAGCAATACTCATTCAGATTCTCTCTAATGCAGGGGACCTCGTTCTGGATCCTTTCGAGGGTGCGGGCTCCACTTTAATCGAAGCGTCGCGTCTAAGACGCCGCTTTGTTGGTGCTGATCTAAATCCTTATGCGGTGAATATTGCCCGTGCGAAGATTCTTGCAATTAGCAGAACCGACGATGGCTGGTACGACTCAGAAAAGAGGAATATACGCCAACTGTCCCCGGTCGTTGATCCAAAAAGGCTCTGTGACGAGGAAGGGATAGACCCCGAGGTATTCGAGTGGTTTGAGGAAAAGACTCTTTCAGAATTACTTGCAATTCGACGCTATATTATTCAGCGAAAAGGCTCTGACTGCAATCTGGTTCGCAAAGTAATGTTCTCATCCATACTCAACAAATGTTGTTCTCAACGAGATCATTATACTTACGTCACAGATAAATGTTTTCCAAAAGCGATGATCTACCGTCCAGCCATGCAATATTTCTCTGAACAATTAGAACTGATGCACGCTGCCGCTATTGAGGCAAAGCGACAATTTCAGCGGGTCCATGGCTGCGAGTGGGTTCCCTCGCAAGACGGTATAATTGAATGCGCAGATGCCAGAAATCTCGGATGGATTGCCGATGGTTCTATAGACCTTGTTGTTACATCGCCGCCGTATCTTGGTGTGAACGACTACGTACGTTCCATGCGTCTGACTTGGCTCCTTTTCCCTGAGGACGGAACTGAAGTGGCAATCCGCGAGGAAATCGGAGCGCGGCGAAAACGGCAAAGAAAAAAGGCCTATGAAGAGTATTTTCATGATATGGAAATAGCCTTTAAGGAGATAGCACGTGTTTTGAAGCCATCAGGTTTTCTTGCGCTGGTTATGGGCCAAGGGAGAGGACGAGTGAACAAAAATGATGTAATTACAGAGCTGATTATGCTCCTCCGAGAAAAGCATGAATTTCAGGTGCTTTTTGAAAGCGAGAGGCGAATTAAGTTCAGACGCATTCAAGTACCAGGGGTCGGGACGGAGAAAGTTATCGTCCTTAGACGATAGGAGGCATAGCAGATGGCAACAACACCTTGGACAATAGGGATCATATCAACTGGATATGATATGAGGGATCTTCGAGCAACATTGACAGCTATGCTCTCCGATGAGATGCGTTTCAGAGTACTTGCCTATGAACGCCCTGGTTTTCCTGTTGAACCTGGAGTGCACTCCCATGAGGCATGCGTTCAGGCCTTCCATCAAGCGGACATAATGATTCTTATTATCGACAAAAGATACGGCGGCTTATATCTTGGATACGGTGATGTATCTGTTACTGTTCAAGAGTACAGAACAGCAGTAGAGAAAGGTAAGATCATAATTCCTTGTGTGAGATCTGAGGCGTGGCAAGACCGCCATAGCTGTTTTAACAAGTTGCGCGAACTTGAGAAAAACGGTGTTGTTGAGCCACGCAGGCAAATATCGCCTACATATGTTGACAAATGGGAGGTTCTTGATTTTATCGAAGAGGTCAGAAAAGCAGACAAGGACAACTTTGTAATAATATTTAAAGATACCACCGATTTACAATCGCAGCTTAAGGGCAGGCTGTGCGGTCTGTCTCGTCATCTGATGAGCAAAATCGTGGAGCGCCAATCTCGCCTCGTAAAAGACATCAAGACGACAACTGGCATGGCGTTCTCTTTGGGAGATGTCTTGAGTAAAGGATATTTCCTCGAGCCGCCTTATGTCGTCAAAAGTGGATATACTGGGGAAGATGAAAAGATCACAGAACTTACTGCTCGGTTGCAAACAGAGGATTGTTGCATGGCCATATTGGGGCAGCCGGGCTCTGGCAAGAGCACTCTATTAGGCAAGGCATTTCTGGATAATACTCAGCAAAGCTTGGAAGGGGGGTCAAACCGTTTGCCATTCTACGTTTCTCTAAGGGGCAGAGGCATTGATTTCTCTTTTTCCTTTGGAGAATATGTCAACAATTGCTTCGCAACACTCTTTGGAAAAGAGATGTATCCTCAGATAGAACTAACTCATGTAGAACCTGTGTTCTACATGGACGGTTTCGACGAACTTGCTGAAAACATTGGAAAACTTGACTTGCGCAAACTATACGACTCTGACATGTTTCGGTGCCCGTTCATCTTATGCTGTAGATCTCGTTTTGCGTCTGAGCACCTCAATGAAGTTACTTTTGGAAGTCGGCTGTCGCTTATCGTTGAACTCCAGCCTTGGGACGATACAACTACCAAGCGTTACATCAGGGAGTTTTGCAGATTGCAGAACCGGGAGGAATTGGCAAATGAAATAGAAAATGTGTTTCAAGAACAGCCGGGAATGGACGAAATATCAACAAACCCGCTGCTGCTAACACTATTCTTATGGGTCGTTCAAGAATCGGAAATGTCGCTACCATTAGATGTACGAGGCACAAGGACACTATTCGATAAATGTCTTGAAATGTGGGCAAAACGTGAGTTGGCGCGACTGGGAATGAATGGTACACCAGATGGAAAACTTACCGTGAAGTCCGTACTTCAGGGATGGGAGCTGGGCGCATGTGAAATCTACGGATCAAGATTTAGGAGTACCAGAATATTGACGATGCACGAAATGCTTAGCAAAATCGCAAATACGCGACCTGACTTAAAACAGATCTGTGACCGCGATATATTCTTGGGCTTGTTCGATATTCGCCTTTATTCAGATGAAGTAACGGGCATGCTTCACGAACAACTTCTCGAACACTTGACCGCAAGGGGACTCGTTAGGGGAATGCAGGAGAACATATACCCGTTCCCCGGCTATTTGGCTCTTGCGATTAGATATGAAATAAATCGGATAGTGCGCTCAATATGGAGAGAAGCATCATCAAGTGAATTACAGAGTACATTACAACATCTGTGGCAGGCTTACACGAATGTCATTGGTGAAGACAGCGCCGCAAGTATTATGCAAAGGAATCAGGCTACATATTACATCGGTCGACTTGGGTTGCCAAAGGCAGCAGAGTGCCTTAGGAAGGCCGACAAAATTGAAAAAAACCTCTTTGTCAAGTTATCAATCGGATTCGGTTTGATCAAGTTGTGTCAGTTCGATGTGGAAGAGAAGCTTTATGGTAAACTTATGGAGGATGATGAGTGGGATATTGGCAATCGAGGATATCATCTTGTTTACTACAGGGACTGGCATCCAAATGTATCTCCTCCGTACAGAGATCCGGGAAATATTCCTTGGGACAACACAATGAGTGCTTTGCTTCGGCATATCGAAAGCCTTGCAGCGCGACACATAGCGATGAGGCGAGTGGAGCTTCTAACAATTAGGCGTTTTATGGAAACCCGTGAAAAGCGTGGTCCTTTGGACGAGGAAGCGTTGCATAGTATAGAGCGAGCAATTCGAGAAATTAAACCGGACAAAGAAGATGAGATTCCAGAAGAGTTTTACCAGAAGATGGAGACAGCATACGGTGATCTTAGGAGGAGTTGGGAGAAAATGTGCGGGTGAGAGAAAAATGTGATTATAAGCTTTCGCTGCTGGAGACGGAACAGAACCGGTATTGATTGAAATTTATATAGTAAATCAGATTAATGATGTATTGCGTATAACAATTCGTTTCACCTGACATTTTTTCGCTTCGCTCTAAAATGCAGGTGAACTTGGTCGTTAACTTCACTTTTTGTAAATGGATAATGAACGTCAAAACAGAAGACCTGAATAGACTTGGTGATGAGAAATTTGAAAGACTCGTTAAGTCTCTCTTATTCAAAGTTATTGGTAAAGGTGTAACCCCTTTTTCAAAGGGAAAGGACGGTGCAAGAGAAGCAACATTTATAGGTACCGCCCCTTATCCATCAGAAAGTGAGCAATGGACCGGTCATTGGATATTTCAAGTCAAATATGCAGAAATCGGCTGTGGAATTAAAGAAGCAAGAGACAGGGTCAAATACTTGATTGGTTCGGAACTTAAAAAGATCAACGGATATGGTTACATAAAAAATAACATCTGTGACAACTATATATATATTGTTAACGTTCCGTTTTCTGGAACTTTTCAAACGGGATTACATGATTACATTAGTACTAAAAAGAAGCAGTACAAGATAAAAAACTTTGACTACTGGGATGGTGAGAAAGTATGTAGATACTTGGATGTCTACTCAGATATTCGGATGACGTTCTTCCCAAACGATGGAGTCTACTCAGTTGACCAAGACGAAATCAACCTAATAAAAGAAATATATGTTCCTCCTGCGCAATACCCTTCTCTAAAAGCAGACCTTCTGGAACACCACATGGTATCTATAATTGGCCAGCCTCATGTTGGAAAAACGACAACTTCGTACTATATGGCAAGCGAATTGTATGAAGAATTAAGGTTAAGCAATATCCTGGTTGTACCAATAATTGATGATCTGAGCTATATACCCAAAATAGCGAATTCAATCGTTGTCTTCGATGACCTATTCGGTGAGACGAAATTTCAATCAATCGGCAAGAAATCTAAAGTAATTTCATCACTTTTAAGGAGCAACTTTGTAATCGTCACTTCAAGAAGCCATATCTTCGCTAAAGCGAAAAAAGATGAGGAACTAAGTGAGTACATTCAGGAAAACGAAGGAAGGCTTATCCAGGAAGGATCGTATTCAACACAAACTCTCAAAAGCATCTTGATAAAACACCTTTCCAGAAAGCTAAGGTTGGGCACGATTTCAAAAATTTCGTTTGACTTTGTTATGACTTTTCAAGATATGATAGTAAATGCACTGCGTTTTCCGCATAACATCGCGGTATTCGTTACTGAATTCAGTAATTCATGCCATTCAAAGAGACTCGTGAAAAACGTAGTAGCAAAGTCAAGAAGGATAGAGAGCGTGGCTCTATCGTGGATGGGCGCTTTCAATGACAATGATATTTCGATCCTGGCCGCTCTATCTCTCGGCAGAACGCTGAACATCGATCAAGCGCAGCAGCTTCTCTATGATATAGATACCGCCGCTTTAGAGGATTTTCTTGAGAAAAGCACAAAGCTTATAGCTTTGGAAGGCTCAGAATTTAAGTTCCGTCATCCTAGCTACAGATCAGCTTATTTTAACTATTTCAAACAAAAAAGAAGAGATATGTCGCGTCTTCTTGTTGAAATGATTTTCTCCCATGAAAAGCTGCCGAGCTCTTTTAAAAGAAAATATTTATCCATCTTTCAAGAAATAATAAGCGACATAAGTACAGATAAACTTATCCAAATATTGGCGACAAAAAATGTAAATTACGACACTAAACAGATTATATGGGCCAATCTGATCAAAAGAATTCCGGAACGAGTAGTTGACCTTTACCTACAGCTCCGCTCCAGAAGAGAAAGCAAGAAACTTCCAAAGAGCTTGATCACTTCAAAGGATCACTTAAAGAAAAAAGACATTATCACTTTCTTTGAGATTCTGTTTCCTGAAAGGTATAAGCATAACACAAGGGTAATTGATAGCCTGATCGTCTACTTCTCTTACGGTATACGGGATCGGTTGGATCCGTTCATCGAAACTCTGGACGAAGTTAAAATGGATCAAATATTGCTTAAGCTCGCTTTATTGGGCAGTAAAGGAAGCCTCATTGGTGAGAAAGTGCTTCCAGAAATATTCAAGTTCTTTAATAATAAAAGCAACAAAGTAAGGCGAAAAGCATATGCCGCTTTCAATTCTGTTAATTTCCACTCAATAAGTAAATATGAGGAATATATTTTGCACATGCAATGTGTAGAAACAAGTAATCAAAACAAGAAAAAACTCATGAAGATAGTAGACAGAATTGGTAGGGAAAGTCATAAAAGAAGTTAACAATCAGTTGGAACAGACGCCTTCTCGCTCCCTTCGGTCGCTGCGAGGGCGCTACTCATCTCGACGTTATGTCTATGATATGGATTTGAATAATGGATACCGAAAGAATTAGAAAGTTATTTAAACCGGATAAAATTAAGTTACTTCTTGTAGGGGAATCCCCTCCTGCAAGTGGCCAATTTTTTTATGTCCAGAGTTTGATGACAAAATACACTTCAAGAGCTTTCGAAAAAGTATTTAGGATATCTTTTAATGATACTATGTCTTTCCTAATATTCTTTCAAAATCAAGAATGCTATCTTGAAGATTTAACTACTACCCCTGTTAATAAAATGCCAAAAGTAGAAAGAGAAAAACTATTAGAACAGGGAATAATCCGGCTGTCGAAGAAATTGATAGACTTCGATCCTGAAGCAATTGTCATTGTACTGAAAAAAATCGAACGATATGTAAAAAATGCAATAGGTATAGCTGGACTTCGTTGTCCGGTTTATTCTTTGCCCTTTCCTGGTAATGGACACCAGAATAAATTTATTAAGGAGTTAAGCAGTGTTTTGGAAAATCATTATTTTGAGAAAACATAACAATTCGCCGGACTTGTCCTCCGCTTTGTCCTGGTTCTTGCATTTACGAAGAAGCAAATCGGAGAAGCGATAATGCAAGAACCGGTACCAACCCTCGCCTTCGGCTCGGGACGCGGAGGCAAGTCAGCTAGGTCGCTATGCGCATTTACTGCTGAGGCATTAGAGATAAGCAAGGAAGGTAAAGGTCTCTTCGAGAAGTAAGGTGGCTCTCTGTAATAAAGATAAGAATATTAGATATGACAGATACCAATATCACATTAGATACAAGACTCAATTTGGATGCGGGAGGAAAACTATATAAATATGGCAAACGTGTACATATTGAACGTACGGCACAATACGGCGAGATCCGAATTGGAACACTTTTTGATTATAGAAGAGAAGAAAGATTTGGTACTGCAATAGGCGACTCTCAAGAAGGTTACACGGAAATCTATGATAAGGTAGATAAATATGATTTTTCAGAGCCAGAAAAGTTACCCAAAATAGCACATGAATTCTTTCATATTCCAAAGGGATTGAAAAATAGTTTTGTTGAGAACGTAAACCTAATGTTAAAGCGACAAAGTAAGAATTATTACCTATTTTGCTTATCAAAAGCGTTTAAGAAGGAATTACTTATTGAATTCAAATGTGAAGCAGTTTATTCAATAATAAAACCATTCAAGTTCTTTCATGAGATAAATATTGTATTAAACGACTTGGGTTTGGCAAGAGGAAGAATGTTTATTATGCCTTGTATTTATATGCCCAGAAAAATGCACCATACTTCAAAAGAAGCAGACCTAGCTCCGGTATTAATTAAGCATCCGAAATACGCGAAGCAAGAAGAAGTCCGAGTAATTTGGACACCAACATATTCAGAAATATCTCCTGTTATTATCGCGTGTCCACAAATAGGGAAATATATTCATCTTGAAGAAAGTAAGTAATAAATCTATTCGATTCGAATATATGTAATAAGAATGCGCATAACATGCGGACCGAACAGACGCCTTCTCGCTCCCTTCGGTCGCTGCGAGGGCGCTACTCATCCTGATCGTTATGTGGCGTAGAGTTCGATGGATCGTGAGTCGTACGATTATCGTCGATGGCTTTTGGCGTCTTTCGGCTTGGCAATCTGCCGCGTGCCTTTGCACTCCGGATATTTCACGCAACCCAGAAATCTCCCATACGGCCCTTTGCGCTCGACGAGCCAACCGTCACAACACTCTGGGCAAGCCGGAAACTCCGCTCCACAGCTGCAAACCAGCTTCTCTTGGCTTGCTGCGTCCTTGAGCGGTATCTCTTTGCCGCAAGAGCTGCAGGGCAGCAGCGTGTGCCCACAAAGGTGCCGATGCTCGCACGCAAAATACACCCGTTTGTTCTTGGACGTCTGAGCCAGCATGCGCCCGCCACACGCGTCACAACGATGCGCCGCGATACCCGGTTCGCCAAGCAGGATCGCTTCGTATTCAGGGTGATCCACCAATTCACGAGCGAAAGCCGATGGCTTCTCCCGGTCTGCCAGAATGGTGACTGATTTCCTGGCGCGTGTGAGGGCCACATAAAACAGCCTGCGCTCCTCGGCGTGATCGAACTGCTCGGGTTCCGGCAAAACAAGGTCAAGAAGGGGGTCATCGACGATCTCCGACGGGAACCCCATCCTCTCGGCGGCAACGCGCAAAATAATGACGTGGTCGGCTTCCAGGCCCTTGGATGCGTGCACCGTCATGAAACGAATGGACAGAGTTGGATGGCTTGACGCGAGTTCGCGAAGATTCTTCGGTTTTAGGTGGTGATATCGCCCGAGCAAAAGGACGCTTGTCCTGCCCGCCGTATCACGCGAGATCTCTTCCAAAGCTATTTTGAGTGCCACCCCATCCTGAGCGCGGGCATAGTACGCCACCTTGATCGCCGGGGCATCGGCAGAGCTTGCCGTGGTAACCGTCTTCTCTATCTGGGATGGGTTCTGAAGAACGAACCTCCTCGCCGGTAACGCGATCTTATCGACACTCCTAAACGTTCGCCCCAGGTCTACGGTGCTGTGAACACGCTGCGCGCCCGCGAAGGTTCCTCCGAACTCGGTTCCAAAATTCCGCATCAAGTGAATGTCCGAGCCTGCAAAACGGTAGATGGACTGCCAATCGTCCCCAACCGCAAAAATCCGCGCATCGGCATGCTGTGCCTTCAGCGCGCGGAGAAGACGCGCTCGTCCCGCAGAAATGTCCTGAAACTCATCGACGAGGAGATGACGATAGGGGCTTTGATAGCGACCGGCTTCAACATACTCTGCCGCGCGGCCGATCATGTCCTCGAAGTCGATCCGTTTACCCAAACCTCTCTGATAAGCGTCGAAAAGCGGCTCGAAAACCTCCATAAACGCATAGCTCCGCGGCGTGTCTTCGGTACTTTCACTTCTCACCCGGCACTGCTCGATCGTCGCCCCAGAGCTCTTGAAGTGCCAAAGGAACGCTCCGAGCGTCTGCACAAACGCATCAACCTGGCCCATTTCGGACAGGGTGTCGAAGATCTGTTCCGAAGGAATTGGCTCGGGCGTGACATAGGGTGCGAGCTTGTCCCGCAGGGCTTCGGTGAGTCTGCCTTCGACTCGCTCATAGCTGTAGGTTTCGATGAGGGTCGTACCATGTTCGCGGTGGACCTTCCGTTTCCAGGCCATACCTTGAAGGTAGCTCTCGCGGTCCACGAACGGTGCCGTGGTCAGGCGGGTCGATCCTCTCGGTCCGCTGGATTTTCGCACGCCAAAGTGCTCGATATACACGCCGCTCTGCGTCAGCCGGAAATCCGGTGTATAGGCACGCCGGTCGTTCTCAGGGAGTTCGTGCTCGTAGTCCGGCTCGTATTCGTAATCAATGCCATTTAGGTAGAGCCAGTTCGCAATCTCCAATTCCTCAAAGCTTTTGACGAGATCACCTTTGAGGGTGCGCAGTTCGTGTGCCTCGACATACTGGAAGTATTCGTCTCTGGTTCTGAAGTCCCATTCGCTCTTGTAGGGCCAGTAGAACTCCGAGAACCATTTCAGAAGAAGCCTCCCCAGTCTCGACTGTTTTGCAATATCGTTGATCAGAATGTCTCGCAATAGTGCTCGGAACTGAGCCTCATCACTGGCATGCGGGGCTAACGCTGGGGCCGTTCCTTCAACCTCACGAATGATCGCGTATCCGAGAGCGTGAAATGTGAGGGCGTCAACCGAAGCGCCCGAGCGCTCCTGAATGCGCGTTGCCATCTCCGCCGCTGCATCTTTGCCAAACGCCATCAGGAGGATTTCGGCAGGCGGTCGAATGCCTCTGTCGATCAGGTAGGCGGCCTTGGCGACGATGACACTGGTCTTTCCTGATCCCGCGCCAGCCAGAACGAGCGTCGCATCCTCATCAGTGATGACAGCGAGGCGCTGCTCGGGTGTCAGCGGGTTTGACTCGGTTTTATCAAAGAACTCCTTCATCTCCGCCAGTTCAGCTTCGATGAAGGTCTTGATTGCAGCGTTTCGAGCGCGCTCCGGTGCCTTATGGAACGCCGAGACGGTATTTAACAGGTTTTGCTGCTCATGAGCGAGCGCACCGTCGGGTATCGTATCGGGAAATGCTTCGAGAACCTTTGTTGCCCTGGCCAAAAAAGGGGCGAGCAAGCAGGCCGAGGGGTAGCGGCGTGGCCGCTCCAGGCGCTCAACAGCCTTGGAAAGTGTTCGAAGCTCTTGCTCTGCGGCGTCGAATTGCTGAGTAACATGCTGACAGAACGCAGCGTTCGAAACGGACGTGAAGTTGGCCGCCTCTTCAGGCTTTAGTCCTGCGACTTTGACTTCACTTGTATCCTTGAGTGAGAAAGTGACCAATGCGAATCCGAGAGTCTTTTTCAGCTGGGCCGGGCCTGCGATCTCCGAGAACGGCACCTGTCTTAGCGTCCTGCCAAAAAAGTTGATCCCGGAAGTGGTCTGCTCTGCGCCCCAATAAGGAAAACCGAGTGGGCGAAGCACCATTCCAATCAATGAACTTCTTTTGAGTTTATGTGGCCCTGAGGAACTCATAGAAGAAATCACACCTTCTTTGTTGTCCTGTATAGCGTGCTATATCAGAGGCCACGCGCATCTTTGCGGCCAGGGCTCTGCAAAGCGTATTGTACACAGACGTGTTTCGGTTGGCTACACTGGCTAAACGCCAAGTGGAATTGCCCCGAAAGCGTAGACACCTGATAGTCTCAGAAGAAGACGAAAAGAAGGTGTCGAGATGGGGAATCCAGGAGCCCGCTATACAAGTAAGAAGCAGGCTTCAGTGTCCGTGGTGCCCATCACCTATTGAGAAACGCACACCACATAACCTATATAAGGCCTCCCCAGGTCAAGGGATAAATTTCCCCCTGGCAACTTTTTTTCAGTATTCGGTACCGGCAGATTGCAGAGCCTATCGTTCTTCAATCTCCTCAACCTGACTTGGGTTCGAAAATCCTGGTGCAGTAGCGGGTCTGCACCAAACATATATATAAAGGGTCGCTCGGTGTACCATAGTAAGGGCTATCTCACACCAGAAAGTGAGTACCGAAACCTGCATTTTTCTCGTCAGAATTTGCAAATGGGAGAAGTATAGTTTTTAAGTGGATATCTTTGATGATTTCGACGGTAATCTAAGATATTCCAGCAGAAAGGGGGCTGTGGAATGGAGAAATTTGCTGTTTGTGCGAACAAATTGATTGCGAGTGAGGTTCCCAACTGTGTATAATGTAGTCACAGTTGAACCGGAAATTGTATTGAATCCCCATAGAGAGACGACGGGGCAGGCGGCTCAGTTCAACTACGAGTATCAAAAATTGTATTGTCTAAAAACTTTTTCTAATCTTCTTTTTTTAACAACTTTTAATACTCGCCTAAGAGCTATCCGAAGGAAATGAATCATGAAAAACAAGCTGAACTGGGTGATAGGACTTATGATCGCCTGCCCCTTCGGAAAGACGCTGGAGACTTGCCCTGCGAATGACGTGAGGGCGTTGCCTTTGAAAGAAAGGCTTGCGTTGGCCAGGCAAATGGAAGAGAGCCAACTCGATGAGATCATCGCGCACCATAGACGATGTCTGAAGGAACGCGAGGAGGCATAATAGGCGCAATAGCATGGATAATCGGGTCGAGGGGAGTGATTAGCTCCCCCCTACCCCACACCACCCGGCATGCGGCGGACGCATCGGCAGCTCATCCGGGGCGTTATGCCTGAAACCCAAAGGTTGGTGACGCTATAATGATTTCTCTTTTTGAAATCGAAGACCTTGTCATCGATAAACTCTCCCAAACAAAGCACAAGGGGCGTGTCGACAAGTATGAAGCCCTTGTTAAGAGCGCCATATCAATGGATGCCATGGGGTGCGATGGCCGAATAATAATTGAGGCTGAACTCGTGATCGAAAGCGCTTTGCATGATCTTTCTGACGAAAACCTTTTCGCCGTCTATGCTGAGACTGAAGCAGGGCAGGAAGCCTCCGCACAGGAACTTGAGCCTGGCTGCAGAGAAGGCGTGGTTCAGGACGTCGTTGTGGAGGTTCTTCAACACATTGCAGAGACTATCTGCTCAGAGGCGCGTCAGCGTATGAGCCAAAAACGGAAAAAGGCATAACAAGTGAATGACGGCCCTGCCAGGCAGAGGACTGGGAATTCTATTTACCATAGTACTAGGAAATTCACTTGACATTCAGACGGGAGGTCTGTGACGGCGCTGAAGAGCGGAGAAATGTATGGGGTTGTCGGCCTGGCCGCTGACCCAGAACGTTAGACCATTCAAGGAGAATGATTCGTGGAATACAAAGAGCATTGTTTAAATCTTGGAAAATTAATAGCAATGTTACACAACCTTGAGTTTGCACTCCGTGGGTTCCTCTGTAAGCGAAATTCGGATAACGAACCGGCAGTCGATCTGAAATCGGTTCATGAGGGTGATTGGATCGAAGTCAACTCGTTCACTAATTACGATACTCTATGTGAATTGATCGGAAAGTTTAATCGCGCTGTCGAGGATTCAAATCCCAACTTGCTAATTGACACCTCTGTAGTTAAATTACGGGATGCTCTTGCTCATGGTAGAATTGCAGGCGAGGCTTCTTCTTGCCCGTTGACCTTGCTTAAGTTCGGGAGACCCAAGAAAGAAAAATTGCAGGTACTGGCGGAAGCAGTGATGAATCTTGCATGGTTCAAGGACAACTTAATACTTGTCCAGAAGCAGTTAATCAAAGTCGTTGACGCCAGCAATTCTCTTGGAATGAAAATCATGGAATGGGTCTAACATGTCTTTTGGAGTAGACGCCTTCTTGTCGCTTTGCTTTTTACTGCTGGTTATCCCAAACGTTAGGCGCTTCGACCCTGCGGGATGACAACCGAAGCTCGCTTTTGGTCAGAGTTCAGAAAAGTTCGTTCTGAGATGAAAGAACCCAAAGGGACTGTGTAAAGAATCCTACTGAAATATTGGAATTTCTTATCATGGTTGACCATTCCGGATCTCGTACTTAGATTAGACATAAGCAGAATTTGCCAACGAAGTTCGTGAATGTAACTACGCTCCCTCTCCTCACTCGGTTCAGAAGTAGTTATACAACCTAGTTGACACTACCAACTGGGGGAGTATGATCTAGGGTATCACATAAAGAGAGGGTAGGAAGATGCCAAATAAGGTCAATGTAACTGTTCTTAAGATTCCGACTGAAGAGGAAATACTCGCGGAGGATTATCCGGAAGAGATTATGAATTTAATCCCCACTATTCAATGCCCCAAATTTACTGCTGAGGGGCAAGAGTTTTTGGTTGAGGAGGGTGTCTACGCTAAAATGCCGGAGAACTTTTGCGAGTATGCATGGAGAGTGATATATCCGTTTGTTTTGGCATTAGTCAGTGGTGGTAGTCTTGGCCCTAAAGAACAAGATTCTGATATAGTAAGCTGTCATCGTGGAATAAAGCCCACGGTGTTTAAAATCGAACGGGAATAACACACTCTTCACCATATCCACATTCTGTGAAGATCCTTTTTAATAAACGTCTCCTGAATCACTAGATAGAGCTAATCTCCATATTTCGTGGTAATTCTTGAATCATCTAATTACTGCGAAACGAATATACTCGATTGTCTCCTGATCCAGCTTCATCTTCCCTCCCATCAATGAAATTATATTTTTTTTAAATGATAAGTATTTTAGGAATTTCTTTTCCAGAATGCGGAATTGTTTGCCAAACCAATCTACGGCTTCTTTCTTAATTTGTGCCTCCGTTTTTAGTTCCCGCTTGGTAAGACCTTTGCGTTTCAGCTGTATTTCTGCATTCATCAGTTTGTTGATCTCTTCTTTCACCTCACCGAAATATTTATATATTTCATCACCGAATAGAAAAGACATTTCACTTATGGATCTACTAAAATCTTGAACGATATCGTGCCCTGGGTAACCCTTTTCGTGCACAACTATCGCGATGAAAAGGCCTTTATAAGCGAGATACATCTGAAATCGCTTCTCGTAAAGATCAAGGCGAAGTCTGTGCTTATTTATCTGGAATTGCTGAAAAGCTATGAGACCTGCGAAAACGGCGACAGCTGGAGTCAAAAGAGCAGACAGCACTTGAATCCAAGAAGTTGAAGAACCTAAAAGAATCTGAACCATTTTCATTATCCTCCATTTTTCAATTACTTCTCAATCTTCTATCTCTCCCCTTCCGGTCGTTACACACCGCCCGATACCAGACGGCACCAAACAGTACTAGCATAATTATCAGGACGAGGAGATCAATCATTTTGTCTGATCCAGCTTTATCTTCCCTCCCTAGTTCACTCATAATCCTTCACTGATTCCTCTTCAAGCCCCATTTCTGCCAAAAATTCATGCACGGCTTCAGAGACACAATAATTTTCTCGGTAACAATGCACCCAATTGATCTTAGGTATGATCTGCTCGTTCATATGGTATTGGAATAATGCGACTGCATTCTCACAATATTGATCAAGCGAAAGTCCTCCCCTTCCATACCAAGCACGTCTCATGCCTCCCTTAACTCTACATCAGGATATCGTTTCATGAAAGGCTTCTTCCGGATCATGTAAGCTGTCTCTTTCCTGTCGCTCAGCTCCGTTCGCTTCACCTAAATCCAACACTCCCTATTTGTGTCGAAGCGGATTGCGGTAACCATAAAAAAAATCACCTTACATCTATCATTGAAGTTAAGGTGACATTTTTCAATTCTTTACCGGAAATATTGGAATTTGTTATCACGGTTGACCATTCCTGATCTCTTGCTTAGATTTAGGCATAAGAAGGATTTGCGAGCTATTGTTCGCAGATCCAAATAATTTAATGCCTCGAAGAACAAATGTTTTTCAGAAACTCATCTTACTCTTAAACGAACAGTTATTAGATAAAGCATCTGTTATTGAGTCAGCTGAATTACGAGATGCCGTAACAGGTAAGCTACGTGAAGTTGATATTCTCATCCAGGGCAATATTGGAGATTATGCTGCTACCATTGCAGTTGAGTGTATCGATAGCGGAAGGAAAGCTGATTCGACATGGGTTGAGGGAATGTCCAAGAAACACGAACATCTTCCAACTGATAAGCTCGTTCTCGTCTCGCGGTCTGGATTTTATAAACCTGCATACGAAAAAGCAGAGCATTGCAATATAGAGGCACTCTCCCTCGAAGCAGCTGAAAACAGCGACTGGCCAGCTAAGATGCATACAGTTCAGATAAACACGTGGCATCTAGAGATAGTCTCTCACCAATTCCAACTAATAGATCGAGTACCTGAAAAAAGAATTAGACGACTTGTGTTCTGTGATCCGCATGGAAATCAGCATAACCTAATTCAACTTCTAAAATCCGACGTTGTATCAAATCTGGAACTTACTAAGGAGTTACACAAATTATTATCCGAAAGAGACGAAACACATGATATGCTCCTATCAATTGATATTACTACAGGTAAATTCCGAGATTGGTACATACCGGATGATGAAGGTAACAAGCATAAAATTCATTGGTACGGTATGTATGTTCGCGTAGAACAAGTCGACGTGTCCGGTAAGATCGAAAGAGCAGTTTTTCGTGGGAAGAAGGTGGCCTATGCCACACTCTCTGACGATTTTGAAGATACTGTACTAACGTTTGCTGAAGGTGCTGAAGGGTTAAAAATTCGATCTGGTATTGTCCCACACAAAAGCAAATCTGGAAAGAATTTACTTGCGCGATACCAAATCATTAACAATCAACCTCTACGTATACAAATAGAAGAGTCGGAATCAAAAAGATAGATAGTATCTACGCTCTTCACCTAATTTCCATATTTAGCAGTAATTCTTGCATCATCTAGTTACTGCGAAACGAATCCACTCAATCGTCTCCTGATCCAGCTTCATCTCCCCTTCACGGTTACTGTCTGCTATTGACTGATACTCTCATTCAAACAATAATACTATACAGTATGACTGTGAAAGATTCTATTGAACTTCAATTCATTAATACTCCGATACGCATATCATTAGTGAACTTGGACTCGACCTTGCGATAGTTCTATGCAAAACGCCGCGAGACGAAATGACGGATGGTTAGGCTATGCGACTAGGTTCATTTAGCGCGAATGCATATCAAAAACGAGCGATTCTATTGTCAGCGATCTGGATCGCGAGTATTGCGGTTCTCGGATATCCCGACAATAATTCATCTGAGTTAAAAGCCTTTCGATTGAGTATCGAGAGCAATTTTGAGTTCATCAAATTCGACAACAAATTTCCCGTATGGGTGTTTGGGGTCCACCTCACTGACGACGCAATTCGGTCCCTTGTTATGCTAGTTCCCCTAAACAGAGAGATAATTAACGCGGCAGTCAGCTATAAGGCGTTCATTGATAAGCTCAGCCAAAGGGACGCAATGGCTGTACTCAGCAAGGCACAGGATGAGTTTCTGGACGGTGGGGAGTCAGTATTCGTGATATTTGTTATAAATGATGACCACTTGGATAAAGATGCAACAATCTACTTCAAGGATTTTAAGAAAAACACGTTCCTCATGGATGAATACGGTAGAAAGTATTATCTAAAAAGGTACACCCGCATCTTCGACGGAAAGCTTTCTCCTGGATGGAACAAAGGTTACCTGTATTTCGGAAACTTCCGTGATAGCCGGAGTAACTCCTATTCGGTTCACTTCAACGAGCTCATACTCGATGCAAGGGTAAGTGTGCAGGAGCATGCATCCACTCGGGCATCTTGGGCTTTCTCTTTTGACGAGTCTGAAGTCGGTTTCTTAGCGCTTCTCAGAAAGGGCATAGACGAGGAGGTGCTAAGAAAGAACTACGGGATCGAGACATATAAATCAACGGGCCTTGAGCTGGCTACCTTCATGGACGTGGTTGGCTTCATTCTGACGGTCGTATCGCTAGTAAGATAGGAAACCCAGGGCACTTCGGATAACTCATTGTCGCCTCACCCATAAACGACACAACCGCTTATCGCAGAATGTGAGACGTACTTCTCCGTATTGGAGATCGCCGATCGCGTTTTCACTCGATCGTCTCCTGATCCAGTTTCATCTCCCCTCCGAACTTAGCGATCGCAAACTATCGTTTTTTATTGTATCATATTTCTTAACAGACAAAAACAATATTGCATTAGGAGCCTCTTAGTGAAAGGCATATTTAACCTTAAAACGACTGCCGAGCTTTTGCAGAAGCTTGATCACGACCTGCAACTTATAAAGAAAAATCCAGGCGATCCCTATCTGGCCTTTAACTTCATTGTGACAGCCGAGCAAATGCTTGATTGGGAATATCCTGGAAATGCAAACAGGAAAAAAAGAGAAAATATGCGCGACGACGAACTACTTCAGGTCTGCTCACATTTGGCAACCGGAGCGAAGCACTTCATACCTGAAGCCAAACACCATAAGTCTGTCAAGAATTCAAGGAAGGTCGGTTATTATGACGGCGGAGCATTACCAAAAGGATCAATTCCAATAGGTGCAGTTCCGATAAGATCCGTACCTGGCCGGTGGTCTTATAAACTTATTGTGGAGTTTTCTGAAAAAGCTGCAGTCAGAAGATTTGGCAAGACAATCTTTGTGACTGACTTGGCCACGCAAATTTTTGATTTTTGGAAGAATCATCTTAAACCAAAAGGTTCGATTTGATGCGAAGTATCAACAATCCAGCTTCATCTCCCCTCTCAGTCCGTTGAAACTATACTCGGTATTTATGATAATTTCACCCAAGCTTTGAACACTGAGGAAAAAGAAACTGTGAGCGTTAGGAGAAGAAATATGAATGGCTCGACTTGGATAGCGTTAGCAGCTTTAATTGTTGCTCTTGTAGGAGGAATTCCTGGATTCTTTCAGATTCGCGATTTTCTAAGCAAGGGGTTTCTGAAGATACGGTTTGATGAGAATAACAGTGTAGCTTGTCGTATAGACTCAAGTGACGAGCGTCTTGGCGACAAAATGGCAATTCTCTTTTATCGCGTCACTATCACAGGTGGAAGCAAAAAGCCTGCACATATCAGTGATTTTAATCTGGCGATCAAAGTAAATGGTAAGTGGATTACAGGTAAAAGGTTCTTTCCGAAACAGCACGAAGTAACTGACTCGAACGGAATGACTAAGCTGTCCGTTACCCTTCGACAGGAGCGAACTACTGGCACTTACATAATTCACTTGGCAAGCTGGCAGGAGTTCAAACCCGGTCAGAAACGAATAGAATACGGCGATCCTATCACATTTTCGTTTGCCTCATATTTCGATGTAGATATAGAGGCTTTTCAGAATGCTAAATTTTTAAGAATTACTATTTCTGATTATCTGGGTAATGACTACAAAGAAACTGTGAGTACGTCTACATTCTTCTGGGAAACCGGACCAGTATCCCTTTTACAGGACTGATAATTATCGATACGCTTTTTCGGTTCGCCCCGACCAACCAATTTCATCTCCTCTCCTTAATCCACTCATAATCCTCCAACGATTCCTTTTCCGTCACTGACGGTGGTACCCAATAACATCTTGCAGTGAGGTATAGTGCCATTGCGTAGAAGATGCCCAAAAAGGGGGGAAACAACAACTTCTGGTGGCGAAAAAAGATACGTTGTTACGGCAGTCCTCATCCACGGAGATAAAACCCTTCATAATCAGGGCCCACCACCGTCAAAGAGGTTTCGGAGACCACCGACAATGAGGCGTTAACTATTTAGGCTAGAATAGTAACCTAATCAAAACCTATTCACTGGGAAGGGGCTTGGCCCAGCTTTTGAGCACAGCCGAAAAACTGATGATGTTCATGATATCGCAGAAAACCTGCCCGGACCATATTTAGAGTTGTTTGCTCATCGCACAAGGGCAGGATGAACAGTATTCGGCAACAGTAAATCTTAGACAGTAAAGCTATGCAAATAAGGAAAGATCATTAAAATCTCAGATCGAAGTGAGATGAACCTCTTTTTCCAGAATATGACATTTTTTCCATAGGAATGATTTGAAGTTTTTCATAATACCCATCCTTCTGTTGTCAGGTTTTCTACATAACCAGTGCAGAGGGAATAGTTATGACGCTTTTAAGCCTCTAAAAGGTTCTTTTACTTGTATATTTCAAAAAGAGCACGTAAGATTCTATAATTATAGAGAAAACTACTGAATATATAATGTTCTACGCAATCATCTATCAATGAAAGATGACGACATGTGTGTAGTGTAATGAAAAATCGTGAAAAAACATCCTTAAATATTTTGCTATCTATTAAGCCACGTTTCGTCGAACTGATCCATAGCGGAAAGAAACAGTGGGAGTTCCGTAGAGTACTACCGTCAAGAGATATTGACATCGTCTTCATGTACGCTTCTTCTCCCGTTCGAAAGATCGTAGGTTGCTTCCTATACACCTCTGTCGATGTTGCGCCCCCAACAATATTATGGGCACGCTGTGGAGCTACAGCTGGTATCAGTTATAAAGAATTTAAATGCTATTTCTCTGGCGCTTCACTTGCAAATGCAATACTTATTTCCGATCCTAGGTGGTGTAAGAATCCTATGGATCCACGAAAGGTCTGGCCGGAATTCATTGTCCCACAATCGTTCAGATATTTAAACAAGGAGTTCCCAAATGACACAGAGCTATGCAGTATGGTATGAACCAAGTGATCCAGCAAGCGGTAGCAGCTGCAGTGTCGACGTGCACTTCAACTTATGGAAAACTACTTTGGCATCACATCAGAGAAAGATTGGATCAAAAGCGAAGCAAAGCAAACATGTCAAGTACTTGTTAGATGTTGGAGTCTTGGTTAATGAAATTCGCTCAGTTAAATCGTTGTCGTTCTATTGTCCGTACAAACTTGAAAAGGACCTCATTTTCGACTTGGGTACAATACTTGTTCAGAGCCCACAACTGGTAAATGCCATTTTCAACGAAAGCTGGGACTCAAGAAAAGAGGCAGAGTTCCCAGACGAACTGCTGATGACTGACTCCGAGGGATTTGACAAGGTGAAAGTGCACTCTTTAGACATGGCGCGGAGCTGTAGTGTCGTGCCTATTGCTGAAGGATCTGAGATAAAGATTGGTATGAACGAGAATTCTGCTCAGGAAGTAAAATCGTACTATCGTTTCAGAATTCGTATTCCAAAAGAGGAATTTGTGAGTAAAGCTTATAGGCCAATGGACGGATTTCTACAGACAGCGCTAACCGCAAGTGATGTTGTGGATTTCAGGCTAAACGAAAGGAGAAATCTTCCACATTCATTATTCAGACCTCCAGGTGAGCGTATTCTTGCAACTCTAATGAAGGTTCATTTCCTTATGATGCGCCCTCTTACGGAGGACTTAATTCCCGTAAGTGCGCCTGTGTCTCAGAGTCGACAAATCGAATGGGGAATGTGGCGTGATTACCTTGAGGGGAGGTACTCCGATACCGAGATGGTCGCTTATCATTGGAAATACAAGGACAAAGATCTCAATGCTATTGAATCGATCAACCTACTGGCAAAATTCCGTTTCCGGCATGTTAACATCAAGACAATAATGTTGTATCTTATAATTGCTGCAATACTAGGAATTGGTTTTAGCCTTGTTGCTTCACAGTTTGATAGAGCATTGCATCCAACGGATGAGTCAGAGTCTATTATTGATCACCAGGAGGACTTAAGCCGTGAAAACGCTGCTGGTGAGTAATCTAATATCCCATTTCTGTTTATCCAGAGCCTTAGTTGATACGATATTAAGCGTTCTCAATCCTCTGGAGTTAGAATATCCAAGGTTTAATAACTGGTTTATGAGGACCGTACTACCAGGCCTTTGGACTGGTGGGCGTGAGATCGTACTTATTCTCAATGATGACGCTCCAGTGGGTATTCTAATACTCAAGAGAAAGAGACGTGAGCGTAAAATCTGCACACTTCGCGTAATGGAATCCTATCAAAGGATGGGCTACGGAACATATCTTGGAGAAAAAGCTTCGTCGCTTCTTGGCACCGCGACTCCTATGATCACTGTGAGTTCAACTCGTATCAGGGAGTTCTTACCTCTCCTCCGAAAAGGGGAATACCACCTTACAGAGATTGCAGATAACTACTACAGAAATGCAAGCCGTGAATTTGTTTTCAATGGTTTTCTTTCAACGATGCATCTGGCTGGATTGAACGGGCGATTTCAAGAGCCAAATAGAGAGTACTTCCGACTAACCAAAGGCGTATATACAACTTACTTCTCTAAAAGCCACCAAAGTATATCGATACCAAGAACGTCATGTATGCAAGAAAATTACTTAAACGCTGTGGCTACTGCAAAGTGACATTACATACCCAGATAATTTCTATTTGATAGTAGAGAATTATTTGAGAGAAAGCTGAACGAAATATCATTTCTGCGCAGAACATATCGCTGGAGCGGAAGCCTTCTCGCTCCCTTTGGTCGCTGCGAGGGCGCTACTCACCCTTGTCGTTCGGCAGTTAAAAAGTATGTAAAAAAGCCCTAAAAGTAATATTGATGAAGAAATGATGTTTGTATATACTTTTCGTAGACGGAGGAATTATTCATGAAATTCAATGATCTGCCATTTGTTACCAAATTATGTAATCCACAAAATGTGTCTGATTTGAAGCAATCAAAATTAGGAACAAATACGTTTACTGAAGTAAAAGGTGAGGGAACAGACAAGGATCCAGACTATTCCTTTAGATATGCCCCTATTCTGGGTACTGAAACCATCACTAAAGCAAAAGGTGAAGATACCGACAGCGACTATTATAGTTGTTTTGATCCTAATTGTAACTAATTCTCAAGACGCTACAGCGGACTATTTTTGTAATTATCTCAAATTATCGAATGAGCCTTACTTTCGATTTGATACTG
>SDBV01002135.1_pt1 | contig 29658 bp, 22 predicted proteins | sample 2277081 | NCBI WGS metagenome assembly SDBV01 (sample SAMN10402039, study PRJNA504765) | marine sediment metagenome | isolation source: marine sediment core GS10_PC15, 223 cmbsf | place: Arctic Ocean: Southern Knipovich Ridge | collected 2010
TACTTAAATTTGATGGATTTCAAGACAATAAAGTTATTTCTAACATATAAAATCATATGAAAAATCTTCTAACAACCTATTATACAGATCCTTTACATGCGGGTAATGATGGGATACCCCATAATATTTTAAATAGCAATAAATCAATTTGAATTTATAATTGACAATATTAATACTATGAAACGAATCAACCTGATAAACAAGTTATTTAAGGGATCAATTTTAATTTGTTCGCTTGTTTTATTGCAACAATGTACTGGCAACGAAAGACTTATATCAGAAGATGAGGATAAAATTATTATTAGAAGCGGTCGGGAGATAGAATTTGTTTTAATCAAAGACGGGTTTCGATATGGTTTTCGAAAGGCAGATGGAACAATCCTGGTTCCTGCTCACCCGGTTTCCGGTCTTTTAGCCGGATCACCTGAAAATCTTTCGCAGGCTAAGTCCACGAAATATGTTTTTGAAAGCAATAGTGTATATTCCTTTGAAGTAACTCTTGAAAATAAAGATCTAATAATCCTTAGATTAAAACTGGAGAAAAAAAACGCTCTTTTTGAACTTGAAAATCCAGATGATGAAGCCATTGCCATGGCTTTACGAACTGCAGGAGTTAGCCCTGGATATGGATTGGGAGATGTTTTAACAAATTGGCAAAGGCTTCCTGAAAACAGAGGAAAATTTCAAACAGAAATTACCGGATTTGAAAATTACGATTTTAATTCATCGAGTGGATATGCCTCGCGCATGGTCAGTAATTTTGCCATTTATCCAATCAATCAGTTTGGGCTTATCAATATTGATACGGGGTCTAAAATAGTAGTAAGTACAAAAGACGAGATAATACAAGGAAGTCGACATACAAAAAAAATAGCCTCGTTTTACTATTTTTTTGGAAATCCCAAGGCTATATATTCGAGTTTTCTTAAAGCAAGAAATGAGAATGGTTTTCCTGTAATGAAACCAGGTTACGAATTTTATGGTGTGGGTTGGGAAGCCTGGGGGGCACTGGCCTGGAAAACATCAGAAGAAACAGTTAAAGCTGATATAGATCACTATTTAGATTTGGGTTATCCTTTAAAATGGATGGTTATCGGATCCGGATTCTGGCCACAAACCGATGAAAAATTCAAATCCACTACCAGTTTTGGTATGTGGGATAAAGACAAATACCCAAATCCGGGAGATTTCAAACAATATTTTAACAAGAAAGGACTTAAATTTTTTATCGGCTTAAGGATAGCCTTTATTCATAACGGTCCATATACGAAAGAAGGTCTTGAAAATGGGTATTTTCTGGAAGAGGATGGAAAAGCAAAATCGTATAGAATAGGTTTCCCAAAAGACACTGTTTATCTTCTCGATGCTCATAATAACGAAGCTGTGAAATGGTACGTAAACTTATGTGATAAATGGCGGGTTGATGGATTTAAGGAAGATCTTTTTGGCTATAGAGCTTATTCATTCCCTGATGATAAAATAGATGCAGTCAATGTAGCATTAAAGAAAAAAGGTTATCAAATAATGATTCGGAATTCTTATTTGACTTCACCCGGTGAATTACACCGGATCGAAGACTTTAATTATGATATGAACCAGGATAGGGGACCGGTCAATTCCTTGACCCTGGCTTATAGTGGTTTCCCGCTAACCTACATGGATATTGTTGGAGGATTGTTCGGGGGGCGGGATTTCGACGGAGAAGTGTCAAACAGGATCAAGACTTATCTGATGCGTAATGCCCGTACCGCTTCCTTACATGCTTCTATGTCCATGGGTAAAGGGCCCTGGAATTATAAGGATCCGCAAGTATCTGAAATATTATTGGAGTCCGCTCAATTACATGCACGTTTACATCCTTATATTTATAGCAATGCCATAAAGTTTTATCATGACGGTTACCCACATACAATGACTCCGCTTCCCATTGCATTTCCAAATGATTTAAATGTTCATAAAAGAGAAAATAGTATAGAAAGAGGATTTCAATGGATGATTGGAGATGCGCTGATGGCCTATCCCTTATATGGAGAAGATTATGAAACTGCCCGGACCAGAAATGTCTACTTGCCGGAAGGTAAATGGATAGACTACGATACCGGTAAGGAATATTTCGGACCACTACTGCTTAAAGATTTTGAAATTCCGGTCGGGAAGACCCCTCTGTTTGTAGGAGGAACAGGGATTGTGATTGAAGAAATTGAGGGTGAATTGAAAGGTCGGATTTACCCTGTGACCAACGAAACCCAAACTATATTTTATGGAAAAGACGGTGAAACACAAAGTGTGATTTCCATAGAAAATCCGGATTGGGAAGATTTGAAAATTATTGATTTAACAATTGATAGCATAATTGCTTATGAAAAGAAACGGTTTGCATTTCAGTTTAATTTCACAGAAGCGCATGATTACCGCATCAACTAATAAGTCCACTACCAATGAAAACAGCAACGAAATTGGTATGCGGACTGCCTGCTTGGCTTTTAATGGCATCATTAAAAAGCTAATCCTTGCTTTTTCGTTTTGCGCGTTGTTTTCCATTCAGATCAAATCGCAAGACATCAATGAGCAGTTGTCTGCAACGACCATTCAAAAATCGAATGCAAATAAACCCTATGTCACTCCTGAAATGCAAACCGGAAAGCCAGAACCAGGAAAACGTGTAAAAGTAATTCCGGACGGGTATGCCGGTACGAATGTTTATCATTCACTTTATTTGCCTGAGGGACATACAACAGACAAAAAATATCCTGTTATTGTTGAATACACCGGGAACTATGCCCCCGGTTTGGGGAGCTCCGGCCAGGTGAAAGATGCCAGCCTGGGTTATGCAACCGCCAGGGCTCTGGGTGCCATATGGGTGGTTATGCCCTATCTGTCGGTAGATGGAAGTACAAGCGAGATAAGATGGTGGGGAAGCGAGACACAAACCATTGATTATTGTGCCAGGCAGCTCAAAGAGATCTGTATGCATTACGGTGGAGAGCCGTCCGCAGTGTTCATTATTGGTTTTTCACGGGGCGCTATTGCTGTTAACCGTCTTGGACTGAACGATGACAGGGCAGCAGATATCTGGCTGGGTTTCCATTCCCACGACCATTTCGATGGTCAGTTAAGATGGTCTGCTCCCTGGGCAAATAATGGTGATTACAAGGCATACAAAACAGATGCCGCAGAACGTGCGAAAAGATACAAAGGACGCGCTGCTTTGGTTGGGGGTGAGAAGATAGACAGTGTAGCCAGCTACTTATCATCCAACCAAATTGACACACACGGGAAGCTAACAATCCTTTCCGTACCCATTGCGCAAATCATTCCGCCCGATGAACTTTTTGCAAACCCGGATAATGAAAAAAAAATAACCCATACCGACAAATGGATGAACTATGACTCACCAAAAGCTGATGAAGTGGTTCAATGGTATAAAGATGTTATCAAAAACAAACCTGGGACATTTTGTATCCATGGAACGGTTACCAGTAAAAAAGGGAGGCCAATGAAAGGTATTTTAGTGGAGTCAGGAATGAAAGGAGTTGACTACAAAGGAATTTACACGCATTTCTCCATCACTGATTCAACTGGTGCCTACAAAATAGAAGGATTGACAGGAGGGAAACGCATTGTGATGGTAAAAGACAAAACTGGGGCAAAGTTGGTCCAATCGAAAAAAGTGGATTTGCAGTTTGATGAAGTATTGAATATTTCGGTTAAAGGAAATTAACGTTAAAAGGTGATGAACACATTGAAGAGTTGAGAAAGGACGCATTTATTATTATCGGGCTGTTGTTTATGCTGTCAGTTCAGACCGCACTGGCCGCAGGGGACTCTGTTGCGTATCAAATGATACTTACCGATCCGGTAAAACCGGATTCGGTATACCTGCCCCATACGGTAGTTCTGGGCTTCGATGAATACGGCTTCCCGGATAAGTATAAACTCTACTTATTCATTGACGTCTGTCTCCAAAAAATTTGCAAGCCCCTGGCTGTAACCCTGTTCTGGAATGCACTCGGCGAATACGAATATCTGGCATACCCGGAGCATCTGCCGTTTACAAAATATAACCATAAATTGTTCACCCCGGGTGATTACAGGCGACTGGATGCAATCCTCAGGGATCGTAATTCGATCCTTGGAAAGCACCCGCTCTCCTTTTTCGAGAAGCAGTTTACCCGGAACCCTGCCCGGGTGGATGCGGTCACATCCGCCACACCTCAGGCAATCAGGGATGCTGTGGTAGAGGATGCAGCCTATACCTCGTGGGCTTTATGGCACTGGGCCAATGGAGAGATAGCAGGCCTTTTGCTTGAGAACACCCTGGGATTTTGCAGCAGCGATTACCTGTTGCATTGCCTGGATTCCGAAGATTCCCGTTTCGTGCGTTTCGGACTATACCAGCTTGCACAGAAGGATCAGGTTGATCCTTCATTCAGGGAGAAATGTTTCCATATACTTGAACACGGCGGTGGGGCCAATTGTAAACTGGCACTTCGGGTGGTAACAACAGCTCCGGATGATACGATCAGGATGCATCAAGAATTGGTGAGTAGGATCGGGATGAATGCCGGATCAAGCCAGCTGATCATCGGCTATTTTGAGAACCTTCCGGTTGTTGCTCCAGTTATCTGGGAGGACCTGGCTGCAAGGCTCAGTCATGTGTCCAGTTATTATGATATCTTTACTTCCCTGATGTTGCTGGAGAAGCGTGCCGGTGATTCAGAGGCTGTCCGGGCCCGGGTGGCTGTATTAGTTAAAAGTGATGATTTGAATATTTCCCGGCGTGCTGAGGAGTTTCTTGAAAGAAAGACCAAAGCCAACAGGCCATAAAATCCATCTGGACCAAGAACAGACCAAACTTCATAAGATTGTAAATCTTCAGCCTAATTTCAGAACAGCTGACCTCAGGAAGATTAAGGTGAATGAGTTCAATTATTAATTTATTGATATACAGAGACATAAAATTTATCCTAAAGATAAGTCATTTTACTATTTGGGGATTTTAAAATGATACCTATTTTAGTGAAAAGATCAGTATTATGCCCCAAATTAACTTACCGTTTTTCCCTGAAGACATTACATTAATAAACAGCCAGGTTGGGTTCCAAAAATTCAACAATACAGTTTACTATTTTAATAGTTCAATGCCTATTTACCAACATCACGAAGATGATAATTAACGTTCAGAAACTTTATTCTTACCTTTTTCTTTTTATATCTCTTTTTACCACAGGAGCATTTCTTTATCCGGTTGCGAAAATTGTTGAAGTTTCAACGGGATTTCCTTTGCATTGGTGCATTATTGTACTTGGCTTAATTATCATACTTTATACAACTGCCGGTGGATTATGGGCAGTAATTGTAACCGATGTTTTGCAGTTTATCATTTTAACTGCTGCAGTTCTGATAATTGTTCCACTGGCTTTTCAGAAAGTAGATGGAACACTCCTGGTTCCTGCTCATCCAGTTTCAGGTCTTTTGGCTGGATCTCCTGAAAATCTTTCTCAGGCTAGGTTCACGAAATATATTGGTGAGTACTGTGCTGTTGATAATGATAGTAAGAGAGGTATTGGCCTTATCACCATCAAACCAATAGATACACAATAGATTAGAAGAAAACCTTGCAGGATTACTGCCAAAATAATCTAAAATCATTAAAGCATTTTATTCCCTTTCATTCTTTGAGTCCGAAACTGTTGCGCTTTTTCTTATCTCCAAGAATGGGTGAGATGGTTAGCCCGGGCATCTTTTCACCACTCCAGAGAAAACAGTAAATTCAGCCAACCCGGCATTGCTGGTTGTTTCAGGGTATCATATAGCCATAGGATTAGAGGCAATACATCCCCCAGTTAATATACAAGGAAAACCATGATCAGTTTGAAATGAGTAATCAATCTCCTAACTTTACCGCCAATTGAGCAACAGTGATTTACGACACCACCCGAAGCGAGTGTTAAACAGCGGTTTCACACTGGCCGTCATCATCGGAGGCATCATTGGCCTGGGTATCCTGCGCACGCCCGGGGAAGTGGCTTCGGTTGCACCCGATCCGTTATTGTTTGTATCTCTCTGGGTGCTGGGCGGCCTGTTTGCACTTTTGAGTACGGTAGTGGCAGCCGAACTGGTGGGTATGACCCCGCGATCGGGAGGTGCCTACTCCCTGGTGCGACGTGCCTATGGGCCGTTCCCCGGTTTCGTTATTGGCTGGGTCGACTGGTTGAGCTTTGTCGGTGATATAGCTTTGAAGGCAGTGGTGGTCACCGAATTCGCCACATTGCTTTTTCCTTCAATGGGTTAATGGCAAATACCACTGGGAATCATGGTCTCCTCAGTGTTCGCCGTGCTGCAATTGCGGAGCATCACCTTGACCGCGAAAATCCAGCAGTTCGCTGCTGCCGCTATGGCACTGATCGTTGTCGGTTTCACGCTGGCGCTGGTATTCGCCGGATCAGAGGCAGGAATTGACGCGACTTCGGTTCCTCGTGCGGCTAAGGGACTCCGTACCTGGAGCCTTGTGATCGCATCCCTTATTTATACTTACGACGGCTGGCTTTATGCCGCCTATTTCAGTGGTGAAATTAAGGGCGGAGGCAGGGCTGTGGTGCGTGCCTCTATCAAGGGCTTGATCATCGTCATTCTGCTCTATGTATTCCTGGCTGCGGCATTGGCCTGGAGGGTGCCACTGAAAAGCCTGGCTGGCAACGAATTGGCATTGGCGGGGGCCCTGGAGCTGGTCGTCTCCCCGCTCGCGTCAACCGTTGTACTGGTTGCCGCAATATTCATGACACTGGCCCACCAGAACCTGCTGTACATGAGCACTCCCCGAATTCTCCAGGCACTGGCGGTCGATGGCTTGGCCGTCAGGCGTGCAGGGGAAATCTCGAAGGGGGGCAATCCGGTCTTTGCAGTGCTGATGTCCTGGGGGCTTTCAGTCGGCCTGATCATCATCGGTGGTTTCGAATTTCTGCTGCACCTTTCCGTATTTTTTTACCTGTTCGTATATGTATTGCTGTTCGCAGGAGTCATCATCCTGCGTTCACGCCAGCCGGAAGCTGACCGCCCCTACCGGGCCTGGGGTCACCCCTGGAGTACATATACATGTCTTCTCGGTTGGATAGTTCTCGCCTTGTTCCAGGCAATTATCCAAATTGAAACCGCTGCCTACGCCGCGATCATGGTGGCAATATCCTGGCCGGTGTACCGGATCATTATACGTTCCGGACCGACCTGATCCAGGGCGAAGGAGGTCGCCTGATTATATCTCATACACAAAACTTTATAATGTTTGAAAGAAAAAGGAGGAAAATATGAGTAGAATAGTAGTCCTGGGCTGTGGGGCAGTGGGAAGACACATGGCCATCGATCTGTGCAAGGATCCCGACTGTGAGGTCATCTCGGTGGATGTCAACCGGGAGGGCCTGGAGCACCTGGCCCGTGAACATCCCATCCAGATACGGGTAGAGGACCTCTCCACGGAAGAAGGAGTCACGCGCGCTGTTGAAGACGCGGACATTGTCATCGGGTCTGTGCCCTATCTCATAGGATACACAATGCTCGAAAGGGTCATTCGTGCAGGCAAGAACATTGTGGACATCTCGTACTTCCCTGAGGATCCGTTTGGCCTGGACGACCTGGCTAAGTCAAAGGGAGTCACCGCGGTTGTGGACTGCGGCGTTGCACCGGGTATGGCCAACATCATTCTCGGCGATCATATGCGGAAGATGAAGGTTACCCGCTACGAGTGCTACGTCGGTGGCGTTCCAAAATCGAGGAACGCGCCTTTAGAGTACAAGTCGCCCTTTCCTGTCCTCGAGGTTTTAGAGGAGTACGCCGAATCTGGCAGCATGGTCGAAGATGGTAAGGTGGTCGTCAGGCCGATGCTCTCCGAAACCATGACGATCTATATCGATAAGGTCGGCACCCTGGTATGCCTCAACTCCGACGGGCTCAGAACCCTGATCCGCACCACTGACATCCCCGACATGTTTGAGAAAACCCTGCGCTATCCCGGACACGTAGACTTGATGCGCATCTTCAAGGATACCGGATTCCTCAACATGACTCCCATCCAGGTGGAGGGCGCTTCGGTGCGGCCGATAGATGTGACAACATCGCTGATCGCACCGCTTTGGAAATATGAACCGGGCGAGGCCGATCTCACTGTCATGCGGCTGGTAATCTCAGGCGTCGAGGATGGAAAACCGGCGACATACACCTTTGACCTCTACGATGAATACGATCCTGCGACAGGGGCGCTCTCCATGGCCAGGACCACTGGTTACACCTGTACAGCGGTCACCCGGCTGGTGCTTAACGGCGGTTATTCACAAAAAGGGATCACTCCTCCCGAGTTCCTGGGTCGTGTCGATGGATGCTGGGAAAGCGTCGAGCGATATTTGCAGGATAGAGGTGTCCATTGCAAGATGCAGCGGTCCTGATCCCGAGACTATGCAAGCAAAAATCATGGTATTTCAGTGACGCTTTAACGAAATAATATGAAAGTATCATACAGAGTATTATCAGATGACGAATGTCATCGGGTTCATGAGGAATCACTGAATATTCTTGAAAGTACCGGTGTTCGGGTAGAAACACCGATAGGTCGGAATATTTTAAGATCCGCAGGTGCCATTGTGGATGACACAAATAAATTGGTGAAATTCCCCAAAGCCCTGGTTGAATCTTCTATGAAGTTAATAACCAGAGATTTCACGTTAAGTGCACGCAGGCCTGGTGCAGATCTGGTTTTCAGGGATGGAATGCTGAAGGGAGGTGAAAGTATTCTACTTCCTGATGGAGTAGCCCCAACAGTATTGGATGGCGAAACCGGGGAGAGAAGAAAGGGTACGTATGAGGATTGGAAAGCAGCTACCCGATTGTCGGATGCGCTTGACGAAATAGGAATGTACTGGAGAATAGTGGAGATAGATGATAAGAATCAGGATATGGGCGATTATGTTCGTTATGCATGCAGCATGTTCAGAAATTTCTCAAAACATGTAAATGACGGGCCGTCTACAAAGGATAGAATTCCATGGTTCCTGGAGGTAATCCAGGCAATCTTCGGAACCAGAGAGGAGATCAGGACAAACCACCCCGTTTCGCAGGTTATATGTCCACAATCACCCCTGATGATCGACAGGCATTATACAGAAACCTATCTCGCTCTCAAAGGCTGGAACATTCCTGTTCACATCATGCCCATGCCATTAATGGGGGCCACTGCCCCGGGAACAATGATTTCCACAGTGGTACAGGGAAATTGCGAAGTACTGGCAATGATTTGTTTACTACAAGCCAATGAGCCCGGGGTCCCACTTATATATGCACCCGCATTGGCTACCATAAATCCAAAGTCAGGTCTGATTTCTGATGGAAGTATGGATTATTCCATAATGAGCGTGGCTGCTACCCAAATGGCCAGATATTATGGCTTACCTGCTGAATCAGCATCAGGGGGAACTGATTCACATGAGCTCAACTTTCAAAACGGGTATGAGAAAGCTGCAATGAAATTAGCTTCTTATCTTGCCTGGCCCGACATTATTGTTGGACCGGGTATGCTGGATGGATCAACAGTTTCGAGTCTTGAGCAGATGTATATCGATGTGGAAATTTTCCGCCTTGCCAGAAAGGCTCATGGCGGAATTGAGACAAGCAGCGGGAAATGGTTGATGGATATCATCGAAAAAGTAGGACCCGGAGGGAATTATCTGGGTGAACCGACTACACTCGAGTCGATTCTGAACGGAGAATGGTATATGCCGGATATTGGCTCTCACACCACTTTTGAGAACTGGGTCGCCGGAGGCAAGAAAGATGTGCTTGCTCAAATAAGAGAAAAGGTGGATCAGATCTTAGACGCATATAAGCCACTTCCTCTGGGAGAAGATGTTGAAGAAGAACTGGATAAGATTCACAAGAGAGCAAGTGAAGACATGAGTTAGCAAATCGCCTGATCGACATCCTGTCACTTTGATATCTTATAATTCTTCATCCGCACAGCCCCGATCCCGACATCCCAGAGCTGCTTATTATAGCCACGTATATCAGTCTCAATAATCTCTTTTGCCGTGGCAGAAAATGCCTCCCACTGTAAGGATAATTCCGCCAGTCTTTCCCTGGAGGGGACAGTGACACGGGGAATCTCGCTTTCTGTCTGGTTTATCAGGAAGAGGTACTCGGCAGTAAATTTGTTCGGGTAATTTCCCGTATCGTCGTAAGATTTCGACTTTCTCTGCACCATTTGTTCATCCCAATTCTTCATTTTAGCAACCAGTGCTTTGCCTTGTTCATACAATTCCGCTTCGGCCTCCTTATCCATGTTTTTAAGTACATCTTCCAATTGCTTTCTCATATCAAAAATGGTGTTCACTTTTTGATGCATCTCTGTCACCGTAATTTCCATGGCCAGCATATATTCATCATACTCCTTATAGTCATCAGCGGACAGGGGATAAGTTGGATTGGACAGAATGGTGCAATGGGTTGTTGCTTCATTATCTGCCGATTTTAAACCAATGGTATAGACACCTGGTGAAACCTTATGTCCTCTAAAATACCCTTCAAGGTAAGCAGTAGGTACACCAATGATGCCAGTGTACCGCATATCCCACACGAATCGATTCAATCCTTTCTTTTTAAGCAGAAGTGGTTCCGCGGCAGGTGCTCCGGGATACTTCTGATAAGATTTATCCTTCTTTGAACTAAAAGACCGTACCAGCCTGCCAGCCGGGTCCTTGATTTCCATTTCTACATCAGTCGTATCCGTCAGTTGATAGTAGATCACTACACCGTTTGCAGGGTTGATCCCATGATGCGGTGCTGTGCCTTTAAACTTCGTGTTGGTCTTGTTGAGTGGACTGCTCCAGGTCCCAAGTACGGCTGCTTCGGGTTCGTAGAGACCAAAGGAATGTGTCTTATATTGTCTGATGATCTCAAGGTCGTCCAGCACCCAGAATGATCGGCCGGACGTGGCTACAACAAGATCTCCATGCTTCACAATTAAGTCTGTGATCGGCACTACAGGTAAATTCAGATTGAAAGCCTGCCATTTACTCCCGCCATTCCATGAGATGTAGATGCCGGACTCTGTTCCGGCGTAGAGTAGATCTTTTAATTTCTCATCTTCCCTGACCACCCTGGTAAAGGCCCCCTGAGGAATACCAGCGCTAATATTGTTCCAGGTTTTACCGTAGTTTGTGGTTTTATACAGTCCGGGAGTATAATCGTTGAATTTATAGCGTGTGGTAGCTATATAAGCAGTTGCCGGGTCATGTGGAGAAACTTCTATGGCGTTGATCAGGCACTCTGTCAAATGGTTCGGCGTAACGTTTACCCAGGTTACTCCACCATCACGTGTCAGGTGCACAAGGCCGTCGTCACTTCCGGTCCATATAACTCCTTTTTCATGAGGCGATTCCACCACATAGCTCAAAGTACCATAATTCTCTGCCCCCACTGCTTCGTTGGTATAGGGTCCTCCTCCTTTGCTCTGCTTGGCTTTTTCGTTGCGTGTCAGGTCTGGAGAGACTTCTTTCCATGATTTGCCCATATCCTGGGTTTTTAACAGAACGTGCGCAGCGTGGTAATAGGTATTGGGTTCATGTTGTGACCAGATTATGGGAGCATTCCAGTTGTATCGGTATTTCATGTCTTTGGCGTCGCGTGCCAGATACTGTATGATAGCCGCCATAATATTGGTACTGGCTTTGGCCCTGGCATCCAGTAGCTCAATGGTACCCTGATAACTGCCCCCCATCACCTTGCTTGGATCATCCGGATCAAAGGCCAGGAAGGCACTCTCACCTCCGGCAGAATAAGTCCAGTGACGCTGGCTGATCCCGGAAGCGTCCACAGCCATGCTGGCTATTTTCACTGAGGTGTTGTCCTGCTGACCACCATAAATGTTATAAGGAAACTCATTGTCCACGTTTACGCGATAAAACTGTGCAGTAGGCATCTTGTCCTGGGCAGACCATGTCCGGCCACGGTTGAAGCTGATTGCCGCCCCGCCATCATTGGAAATGACAAGGTTCTTCGTATGGTCAGGATTGATCCACAGGTCGTGATAGTCCCCATGGGTTCCAGTCAGCCTTTCCCATGTTTTACCGCCGTCAATTGAACGCAATACCGAGGAACTCAAGACATATACTGTATGCTCATCCTGAGGATCTACAAATATCTCCAGATAGAACCAGGCGCGCTGTACCAATCGGTGGTCACCACTGACCCTGGTCCATTTTTCACCGGCGTCTTGTGAAACGAATAATCCACCCAGCTCTTTATTAGAATCGCTTTCGATGAGTGCATAGACTTTATCTGAATTTGATCGACAAACAGCAACCGCTATTTTCCCTTTTTCTTCCGGAAGACCCTTATGAATCTTCTTCCATGTTTCTCCACCATCACTGCTTTTGTAGAGGCCACTTCCCGGTCCACCGCTGATCACCTTCCAGGGCTTTCTCTGGTGTTCCCACATTCCGGCATAGAGGACCTGTGGATTATTCATGTCCATAGACAGTTCTGAACAGCCTGTAAGATCATTTACGAACAAAACACGGGTCCAGGATTTACCACCATTCACTGATTTATATATGCCCCGATCCTGAGTAGGTCCATAAAGCGCACCTTCAGCTGCGACAAATACGATATCTGGATTCTTCGGGTGGATGACAATTCTTGCAATATGCTGGGTTTTTTCCAGGCCCATTTTCTTCCAGGTTTTACCAGCATCCATCGATTTGTAGACACCATCTCCATATGATGTCATCACCCCTCTGGGTGCATGCTCACCCATGCCACAATAGACCACATTGGGATCACTTTCCGAGACAATCACTGCCCCAACCGAGCCAGTGGTAAAATAGCCGTCAGATATATTAGACCAGTATTGGCCGGCATCTGTGGTTTTCCAGAGTCCGCCGCCAGTAGTGCCCATATAATAGGTGAATGGATCATTCACCACACCACTTACCGCGACCGAACGCCCCCCTCTGAAGGGACCAATACTTCGGTACTTCACGGATTGGAACACCGTATCAAGGCTTTGTGAGAAAGTGCTTAAAGTCTGAAAAAACAATAATAGAATGATTGCAGAAAGTTTCATGATGGGTGAAGGTTACGGTATATGTGCTTAAGGTAGTGTAAATTAAATAATTCAACGGCGAACGGGCTCGGGCACCAATATGGCCTCCCTGGCTGTCAAGGCTACAGCAGTTCTGGTAATGTCAGTAGCGAATGCGTAGTCGTAGGTTACCCCGCTGGGACTATCCGGGTCGTTGGCAAGCCGGTCCGAGGCATCCTCATAATCATGAACGTAGGGATTGGCCAATTTCCAGTCCGGATCTGCATTTTCGATAATCAGAAAAGCCGGATAGACATCTTTGAGGAAGGAGTCATTATCACTTGATGACTCGCCCTCGAGGTGGTCGTAATGACCTCCGATGATATAGATTTTCTCAGGGGTTGTTGTGCCGGTCAATTCGCCGACCACATTTAGGTAGGCTCTTTGTATGGTGACGCTCGATCCCATGGCAGTGAAAGCCTCCTGGAGGTACAAACAGGTTTCCTGGTTGCCGGGCGAAGGACCATTATTGGTGTGGAAGTCCCATGCTTTCGATGTCCAATTGAAACAAATAAGATCATCGAATATCTGATCATATTGAATCCCTTGAAGTGTTGGTATTGTTATTTAAATGAAAATGAATCGAATATTAGCAGCTTTTCCTTTTTCCCCCTGAATACAAAACAGAGGCTCACAGCCCCTTCCTGTGGTGGAAATTCAAATGTGTATGCATCAGAACTGCTTTTACCTTTATGTTTTTTTAGTTTGTATGATGCTAGGATTTCACCTTCGGGTGAATCATGATGTATCTCAACAGTCACATTTTGAAGGGTTGTAGCCTTAAATGCTATCTTTGATTTTTGTTCCAGACCATGAATGTTTGGAAATGCAAGGAAGTCGCCATGGTCGATATTTGCAACCTGGAAACCTCCTCTCTTGTTTTCCACTTTATGAATCTGCGAAGCTGCAAAATAGTCTTCGGCTTCAATGCTTCCCTTGTTTGCATCGTATTGTCCAACCCCCGTTCCATCGACCCGGATGGGAGCTATCTCCCCGTTTTCCTTATAATGAACATAACTGATGAAAGCAGATCTGAAAAATCTGGTGCCTGTCTGACTCATATCATCATAAGCGAAATACCATTGATTATTCATTTCGAAAAATGAACCATGTCTGCCTTGCCTGAAACCATGAGGCCATGAGGGTTCTTTATACCCTTCCGCAAAGCTCGACTCATTCATAATCGCATCTACATAATCATACGGTCCGTAGATATTATCGGACATGGCATAAAAACAGCCCCAGGAGAGATAAAATTTCCCCCTGTATCTATGAATACAAGCTTTGTCATCCGTAGGTTGTTCCTTATTCAGCCCATCCGGATTGTAGGGGCCACGTGGATTGTTTACTACAATTTTCTTTGGTTTTTCTGCCAGTGAGATCATATCCTCGTTCAATTTGGCAATGTAGTAATCCCACACCCCGAAAACGATATAATAATCACCATCAGATTCAACGATTCCTGGATCATAGGGATCAGTAGGAACCAAACCTTCTTCCAGCAAAGGTTTCCCCAGGGGGGCCGTCCATGGGCCTCCAGGAGATTCGGCAACCATCACCCCAACACCATGGTTATGTTCAGAGAAATACCAGTAGAATTTACCATTCTTTTTTATAAAATCAGTGGCCCAACATTGATTATAGGGCTTTCCTATGTAGGTCTCCTCGGGTTGTAAAGCATACTCCAGGTTCCAACGAACCAGGTCTGCTGAAGAATAGAACACCCAGTGATCAATATCAAACCACTCATTATCAATGGACCTGTCATGACAGGCGGTCATATAGGCGACCCCCTCATACACGCGAATGTGAGGATCTGTAATTCCATCGTGAACCGGAATAATCGGGTTATTTGCACTCAAACTGTCCTGTGCTGATGTGCGGGGAGTTAATAAAGGATTTTTCTCACTTCGGACAGATGACGAGTTACTATCTGTCTTTGGGGAAGAATATGCTAAACAAATTGAGAAACAGCAAACTAACAGGATGATTCTTTTCATTATTTCAAAACTTAACAGAAAACGAACTATTCATTTTGTAAATTTCCCCGAAATTCATACACTCTGGCTGAACCGGGTTCAGTATATCCACTCCAATCGTAATTAACCTGTTCCGGAATCATATCAAGATTGTCAAAATTACATTAAAAACCGAGGTCAACAATAATCCGGATGGCCTTAATATTTATTATCTTGCTGGTCATTAATGTTTAATCAGTATAACCTCGAGAAGAAAAATTCCCCTGAAATCCGAAAGTCAATACATACGCCAACGGCGAGCAACCATATCTGATATTCCCCCTGAAAACCGGGGTGACTCCGGAGCCCCTGAGAAATGCTGTATTCGAGAAATATGTTGAAACACTCCTGGTTAAAGACAAAGGGCACCTTAATACCGGAATGATCGGCACGCAGATTATGACAGATTATCTGCTTGAAATAAGCCGCAATGATCTGGTGGATACCTATGTCAATAAGAAGACATATCCGGGGTGGGGATATATGGTTGAAAAAGGAGCGACAACCTGTTGGGAACAGTGGAATGGCTATTATTCACAGATCCATTCGTGTTTCCCTTACATAGGCGGCTGGTTCTATCGTGGCCTTGCCGGCATCCGTTGGGATCCGGAGACTCCGGGTTTTAAGCATGTGATTCTTCGACCTGGACTGGTTAAGAGTGTCGACTGGGTTAAATGCAGTTATGAATCCCCCTACGGTGAGATTGTCAGCAACTGGAATCTTGAGTACGGGTCTTTTACATGGGATATCACCGTGCCGCCGAACACTACCGCAACAGTTTATGTTCCTGGCAGAGATATTACAGAGAGCGGTATTCATGCCAAAAATGCTGAGGGTGTTCGCTTTTTTAAATATGAAAACGGCCACAGCATTTTTGGGGTAGAATCGGGAGAATATAGTTTTGAGAGTTTGTCAGATTAATGTTTTTACATATTAAAAGCCATGCAATGCTATCTAATGAATTCAAATTAACATCCATTTTGTTGCTCATATTTGGTTTGGGGTTTTCTCTGCCTGTTTGTTCAAAATCGCCTTATAAGGTATATGGAATGGAGTCGGCTCATTTTCATGCAATGATTGACATAACTGGGGCGATATGCTCATTTTATAATAAGGAAAGTAAAAAAGAAATTCCATTTCATGCGAAAATGGCCTGCGGGGATAGTTCCAGTCAGGTTCTTTCCGTAAAAGAATATCATGTTTCAAAATCAGGGTTTGATTCAAACGAAGGAAGCTTAAGGTCGCCTTTCCTGACAATCCAGGCGGCAGCATATATTGCTCAACCAGGTGATGTGATAACTGTACATAGGGGAATATACAGGGAGCATGTCAATCCTCCAAGAGGAGGTACTTCTGACACAAACCGCATCATTTATCAGGCAGCAAAAGGGGAAAGAGTGGAGATACGGGGTTCCGAGGCGATAACAGGTTGGGTCCGATTTAAGGGCAATACCTGGAAAGTATCCATACCCAATAGCCTCTTTGGCCAATATAATCCTTACAAGGAAATTATTTCGGGGGATTGGTTTTTCCCTGGGGAGCGTGATCATCACCCTGGCGAGGTATATCTCAATGATCAATCACTCTATGAAAAGGATCTTCTTGAAGATGTACTTAATCCCCTGAAGCAGAAAAATAATAAGGGCTCGGATTATACCTGGTTCTGTGAAAGCGATAATGAAAGAACTTACATATATGCAAATTTTCACCTGTATGATCCCAATAAGGAGAAGGTGGAAATAAACGTCCGGAAAACTTGCTTTTACCCTACAGAAACAGGTGTGAATTATCTCACCGTACGTGGATTTTTCATAACCCAGGCAGCTACACTGTGGTCACCACCTACAGCCGAACAGATAGGCCTTATAGGAACCAACTGGAGTAAGGGATGGATCATCGAAAATAATATTATCAGTAACTCCAGGTGCGCAGGAATAACACTTGGAAAGGATAGCAAAAGCGGTAACAATGTAGGAGATCCGGCTGAAAAAGGCAGGGTGCCTGAAGGTGTCAAACTCTTCAACGAGATGGTGGATAATGTGATTAATTCTGGTTGGAGTAAAGAGCTTATTGGATCTCATGCTGTGAGAAACAATGAAATATTTGATTGTGGACAGGCAGGTATTTGCGGAAGCCTGGGAGCTATATTCAGTACCATATCAAACAACCATATTCATGACATCTGGACAAAAAACCAATTTACCGGCTTCGAAATTGGAGGGATAAAAATACATGCTGCAATCGATATGGTTATTGAGAAAAACCATATCCATAATTCCTATAAAGGCATATGGCTGGACTGGATGGCTCAGGGCACAAGGATAAGCAATAATATATGCTACGATAATATGCACCAGGACCTGTTTCTTGAAGTCAATCATGGACCCGTATTATTGGATAACAATCTTTTCCTGTCACTTTATGGAATCAGAAGCTTGTCAACAGGTATAGCCTATGTCCACAATTTGGTGGCGGGAAAAACAAGCTTTAGGCCTGAAGAAAGAGCAACCCCTGTCTTTAAACCCCATACAACGGAGAAGATTATGCTTAGCAATATCCCGGGAGGTGATGACCGTTATTTCAATAATATCTTTGCAGGCGAAGGGTTGGAAAAATATAATAAAGCGAAACTTCCCGTTTGCATCAATGGAAATGTTTACCTGAATGGTGCTAAGGCTTATATGAAAGAAATGAATTTTGTTGAGAAGGGGAGGTTCAACCCAAAAATTAGACTGGAAGAGGAAGATGGCAGACTGTTCCTTCATATTACCTATGACAAGAGCATATTCAATCTAAAAAATAAATTGGTAACAACCGACCTACTTGGGAAAACGATCATAACCAAACAGTATTTTGAAACGACCAGTGGATCTCCAATATCGATTGATAAAGATTTCTTTGGAATAACACGGAAAAAGAAAAACCCAGTGGCCGGCCCATTTGAAAATATAAAACGTGGTGTTAATAAGTTAAGAATTTGGTAACTAATTATAAGGAGATATATTAGCCCCAATTAAATGTAAGCACATATAATTCTTAAATATTTTTTTTATTATGCAGGAAGAAACATGTGCAAAAATGGTAGAACAAGGCAAATAGCAGGAATGCTAATTTTCTGCTCAATGTCGGCCCTGATCAGAATGGTAATATCATAGAATCGAGTATTGAAACATTGACGGAAATCGGAAAGCTATTGGATCCAAATTAGAAGAGGGATACAGACCGTTGTGTTTACTGCAGTGGGGGAGCCAGCTACAAGTCCACAATGTCTCCGGAAGCTGAACTTATTGCAGGCATAGATTCGCCCATCGTAAATATCTGCATTGTTATAAACGGGTGGGAAACAGATAAGGTCTCAGTTCAATTGAATGATAAAGAACTGCTGGAAAATAAAGATTACAGGGTTGGTAAAAGAAGGGGACTTGAAGGCGAAGATTTAATTGTTTGGATTGAAAATGAATCAACCGGCAAAGCCCGGATTCTTATAAAAGGAGGAAACTGAATTAATTCAGCATTACCGGGTAAACTTGCCAAATATCCCTGAGGGGAAAGTGTTGCAGTGTTTTAAAAAAAGTAACGCGATGAAAAAGCAACTTACGAGAAGGAGATTTATTCAGACTGCTGCATTGGGTGCTGTGGGCGGAATGGCTTTGCCAGGAGGGCTGAATTATGCGTATGCATCAGAGTATGGAAAAGCCAGAGATATAAAATCTCTTTTTGTATCGAACCGGGAAGATGCTCTTGCCCTTACGGACGAAGTTTTTCAAAAATGTATTCTGGAAAAGATTCAGCCACCGGAACCACCATTGAAACATAACTGGGTCTATCCGGGAGGCCCCTATTATAAGGGCCAATGGATTTGGGATAGCATGTTTGTGGTGGATCTTCTGAGTATTCTGCCAGGCAAGGAACAGGTGATCCGTGACATTTTTCAGAACTACTGGGATTTTCAGGACAGATGGAATAGTGAGATGCCGGAATATGCTCATGACATGGTGACCGTTGCAATCAAAACGGCTCCTCAGGAGGTTCGCCAGTTTTCCCAGATACCAATTCTGGCCTGGGGAGTTGAGCGTGTTTTTCAGCGCAATGGTGATAAAATGTTGCTCGAACAGTGTCTGCCAAGATTGGAAAAGTTTCACAATTGGTACTGGCGAGAAAGGGATGTCACAAATATCGGACTTGTAACCATTGGTTCCTACAGCGGAGATATTCAGCATGCCAGGTGGGAAACATTCGACTATGAGTGTAATATGGATGATTTGAAGTTACTCACTCATCCCGTCAGAAAAGGTAAAACTGAAGGGGCCTGGTATGGTGATATTTGGGTCACAGGGAATACTTCTTACCTGATTATGGCAGAAAAAAGTCTGGTGAGACTGGCAGAAGTCGCCGGAGATCCGGAAATGGCTGCACGGCGCAAACCGTTTATAGATAAAGCTGTACGAGCCATGCGAAAGTATATGTGGGATGAGGAAGCCGGTACTTTTCTCTCGGTTAAAAGGGATACTATGGAGAGAATACCGGTGGCAACCATAAGCAGTTGGGTACCCCTGGCTGCCGGTGTTCCAACAAAGAAAATGGCACGCCGGATGGCCGGGGTACTGGGAACATCCTCCTGGCAGACACCGCTCCCGGTTCCAACTGTAGATCGCAATGATCCGCAATGGAAATCAAACAGCTTCTGGCGTGGAGATGTTTGGCCTTCAACCAACTATCAGATTGCCAGTGGTCTGGCAGCTTATGGACATAAGGAGCTTGCTGCTGTGATTGCTGATAAGAGTGTGGCTAATGCAATAAAAAACGGGATCAGCGAGCATTACGATTCTGTATCCGGGCTGCCGCTGGGGATCAGGGATTATTGCATGTCCTCAACTCTTGTGACACTTATGCTGGATGGTTTGACAGAGAAATACAAATTGCAGATACGGAATCATAAATGACAGACATTCAAGCAGATAGCTACAAAACCATATAAATAGAAGATATTAGGAGTTATTTCAAAATAATACAAATGAAAAATCTATTCATTCTATTCGTACTATCGTTTTTGTTGATTGCAAAGACAAACCGGGAAAAGCATGTTTTATGACAAAGAGAAGTTCCTGACACCTGCTGAAGATATAAGGTTGAGCTATCTGACAGGAGCTGCTCTTGCATGGATGTCACAATACCAGGAGGTTTCAAAAGTAAAAAGTTTTAAGAATGGAAAAAAGCCAAAGGTTACCTTCGATTTAACGCCAAGTCTTGAAGGACAGGTGAAAAATGCAACACGAACATTTACAAAAGAGGGTGGAAATGCTCTGCTGATTGAGGATAAAATTAAACCAAATGAAAACACAAAATATGTAACCTGGCAACTCGTCACTCAGGCAGATGTAGAGATCGTTGACGACGGTGCACTACTGAAACAAGATGGCAATGGTGGCGCTATGAAAATTAGTGTATGGCTTGAGAGTAAAAAAGATCAAAAAGAAACTGCTAACTTATAAAGTCAGGTCAAAATTATTCATCTATTAAATTTCTCCATCAATCCATCAGCTGAACGTCTGTATTCCCTATGAGCTCCGGACTTTCTGATCTCAATACCCGTTTTCTCATTCATGCCGCCAGGTGTGGCAGCATGGTGTGAAAGAGACTCAAAGTCGGGTTTATCTGAAATACTGGCTGCATAAGCCAGGGAGTTGAACATGTCAGCTACATATTTGTCGGCAACTTTTTTGTCAACACCATTTTCATTTGACCAGCAACTTAATTCGGCCATAAGGTCATAAAAGGGAGTGATAAGTCCGGTAAGTGTCCAGATTGTATGCAGCTGGTTCTCATCCTCGATTATCAGTGGCTGTCCAATTTTTCCTAATAACTCAAGTAGGGTACCATCAGGCTTAAATACCGGGATTGGACAAACCAGGTTAACAACTGTTGGTAAGGGAATCGCCCTGCTTAGATTCTTTGCCGGACCCACTAAATCTGCCAGTTCCTGATATTTTAAATAGGGTATTAACGATATTACAGTTTGATCTGCCCTGAAGACCAGATCAGCCAGTATTTCTTTGTAAACATTCGGCCTCAAAGCAATGAATACAATGGTGGAGTTATCAATTACATCCTGGTTGCTGGAAAGCCTGGTTACATTCTCAAACTTTCTCGCAAGTGCTTCAGAAACCTGCTTGTTCCTTGGAGAAAGCTGAATCCGGATCTCTAATTGATCCACAGCACAAAGAGCCTTAACCATTGCACTGGAGATCTTACCTGTACCTATAAATCCAATGTTCATATCTGATAGATTTTGCTAATTTAGACAGGCCAATTGGTTCTCACCAAATGAGGAAGGTATTGGTAAAAATTAAAATGGACTGCAGTATTTGTATTGTATCACTACTAACCGACTTCTAAAATAGTATAGAATAAGGAAAGAATATGAAAAATAACAGAAGAGATTTTATAAAAATGGCCGGTTTGGCAGGACTAAGCCTATCCGCTGCCAATGCTTTATATGCACAAAGTGCAGAGACGGAAAACCAATTCAACATTTTGCCAAAGCGAATTGAAGAATATCAAAGAAATCACAAGCAGCGATTTAACATGTCGGGCTATGCTGCACCAAAAATCAGTACCGTCAGAATGGGAATAATTGGTACAGGGAACCGGGGATCCCATCATGCAGGAACCATATCACGTGTGTCGGATGTAGAGATTAAAGCGGCGGCAGATGTTCTTCCTGAGCGATTCGAAAGAATAAAAAAGAACCTGGAAAATACCGATCACAACCCGGAATATTATTCAGGTTCAGATGATGAATGGAAGAAATTGTGTGAACGTAAGGATTTGGACCTGGTATTGATAACCACGCCAACCTACATGCATGCAAAAATGGCGGTGTATGCCATGGAGCAAGGGAAGCATGTGATCACAGAGGTGCCGGCAGCTGTAACCATCGAGGAGTGCTGGGATATTGTAAAAACCTCTGAAAGAACAAAGAAGCATTGTATGATGATGGAGAATTATTCCTATATGCCTTTCCACATCACTACGCTGAATATGGCAAAAAAAGGATTCTTTGGAGATATTGTGCATGGAGACGGTGCTTACAATACCAGTAAGATGGGGAACAATTTTAATAAGAACACATATTGGAATATGTGGTGGCTGAGAATGTACGGTTCAAGAAAAGGTAATATTTATCCCACACACGGCATGGGACCTATCGCACAAATGATGAACATCAACAGGGGCGACCAGTTCGATTTTATGGTTTCTGTTGAAAGTAAAGATTTTATGATGGCCAAAAAGGCGAAGGAATTGGCTAAAGATGACCCCTTTTTCGAAGAATTTGCCAAAATGGAATACCGGGGAAATATGAGTTCCATGCTTATAAAAACAGAACAAGGGCGTACCCTTAATATTCAGCATGATGCCACTTCGCCTTCTCCACATAACCTTATTCTCGGTGTTTATGGTACAAAAGGATCCGTATTATACGATCCGGCTCCACCAAGAATATCTACTGGTGATCACAAATGGGCTGATAAAAAAATCTATGATGAACTCATGGAAAAATACAAACCGGGATTACTTCATCAATTCGAAGAATTTAGAAAAGGCTTGGGGGCAGATCTCAAAAGTGGTCATGGTGGATCGGACCTGATCAATGTCTGGCATATCATAGATTGTTTGCGAAGCGGTTTGCCGCTGGACCAGGATGTATATGATGCTGCTACATTTAGCTCGGTAGTTCAACTTTCTGAATGGTCGGTGCGCAACAATTCAAATTCCATTAAAATACCCGATTTTACAGCAGGAGCCTGGAAGGAAAACAAGCCAAATATGGATATTAACCTTGAGAATGGACATGGTAATACAAAAGTATTAAGATGAAATATAATTGCATTTAAGTACATAAAATGAGAACTTCCAAAATTTCAACAATTGTAATTTCAATTCTTTTGTTGTTACAATTTACCGCTTGTAAACAGGGGAAAAATAATCAAACAATAAGTGATTACCCTTATATTCCCGTAGCTTTTACCGATGTAAAAATTGACGGTGGATTCTGGTTCCCAAGAATTGAAACCAACAGAGATGTAACTGTTTGGTACGACTTCAAAAAATGTGAAGAAACAGGACGTATTGAAAACTTTGAGATTGCAGGAGGATTGAAAGAAGGTGGATTTACAGGAATTTACTTCAACGACTCTGACGTATTTAAAGTAATCGAAGGAGCGGCTTATACAATGATGATGTCTGACAAGCCAAATGAAAAACTTGACAAATACCTGGATGAGCTAATTGCAAAAATTGGAGCTGCCCAGGAAGACGATGGATATCTGTACACAGCCAGAACAATAAATGACCCTGCATACAAATATCCGGGAAAAGAAGCCCGCTGGTCTCACCTTGGGCACGGACATGAACTTTACAATGTGGGTCATATGTATGAAGCTGCAGTTGCACACTACCAGGCAACCGGTAAAAGAAGTTTACTTGACATTGCCATAAAAAATGCCGACCTGATATGTAAAACATTTGGACCAAATGAAGGACAAATTATAGCTGTACCCGGACACGAAGAGATAGAAATAGGACTAATAAGACTATATAGGACAACCAATGATGCAAAATATTTCGACATGGCAAAATTCTTTGTTGATATGAGGGGACGTAAAGACCTTCGCAAATTATATGGAGAATATGCCCAGGATCATCGTCCACTATTAGAACAAGAAACGGCTGTAGGTCATGCTGTACGAGGAGGTTACTACTATGCAGGTGTAGCTGATGTTGCATCAATAACAAAAAATCAGGATTACGTAAATTCAATAGACAGAATCTGGAATGATGTTGTTGCAAGTAAAATATATCTTACGGGAAATGTTGGTCAACATGGTGCAGGCGAGGGATACGCCGGTGCTTACAAATTGGATAACCTGAAAGCATACAATGAAACATGTGCTGCTATTGCCCTGGCAATGTGGAACCACAGGATGTTTTTGCTTAAAGGAGACTCTAAATATATTGATGTACTTGAAAGGACAATTTATAATGGATTCCTATCAGGGGTTTCATTTAGTGGCGATAAGTTTTTCTATCCCAATCCATTGGAATGCGATATGAAATTCAAATTTAATCAGGGAGGATTGGAAAGATCTCCATGGTTTGGTTGTTCTTGTTGTCCTGTGAACATTGTGCGCTTTATTCCATCATTGTCAGGTTATCTTTATGCAGTAAAAGACAATAACATATATGTAAATCTTTACACGCAAAATAGTGCTGATATTAAACTTGGGAACAATGAAGTAAAACTTATTCAAAAAACAGACTATCCATGGAAAGGGTCAATATCGCTTCATATTGAGCCGAAAAGATCAAAAGAATTTGCAATAATGCTAAGGATTCCGGGATGGGCAAAAGGTGAAGTTTTGCCAGGCAAACTTTATGAATACCAGGATAACAGGGCAATAAACTGGACAGTTTCAATAAATGGTAAAAAACTTGATCATTGCAAAATTAATCAATGGGGTTATGTTGAAGTGAAGAGAAAATGGGCAAAAGGAGACAAGATTGATATAAACCTGCCAATGGAAATAAGAAAAGTAAGAGCCGATAACAGAATAGAATGTAACAATGGAAAAATAGCAATAGAAAGAGGTCCGATCGTGTACTGTGCCGAAGGAGCGGACAATAATGGTAAGGTATTAAATTTCGAAATAGACGAAAACAGTGAGATGAAAAGTGAATATAAAAGCAACTTACTTGGAGGTATAACGGTTTTAACTGCCGATGCTGAAAAAATTGACGAAAAAGGTAAAAGCAAACCGGCAAAACTTACGATGATACCTTACTATTCATGGTGCAACAGAGGTGCAAATGAAATGTTGGTTTGGTTGAAACAAAAACAGGTACCATAAATAGCCTTTAATCATATAGACTGAGGGGATCCTGTTCGCAAAGATGAAATTCTCAATTATAAAATACTGGTAATGAAAAATTTAAAAATACTTATGTTACCGTATTTTGCTGATGCTACTGCCGCCTCTAAATGGACCGACTGGAAAGTGATCCATACTGAGAAAGGACCATTTTGCAATGAGATGCTTGGCGATAAGTACCGATGGAAGAGTGAGGAGGTGCTTTCTGTCATGGTGCAGAAGGCTCCCGTGGCAACTGGTGCGTCCACCCCATTACAGATCATCGACTTCACCTTCAAACAAAAATAATATGAAAAATAATATACTGATATTATCCTTGATACTGGCTTTCTTCTCTTCCTGTAAAGAGGAGATTACCATCGTGACATCGGAAAATGCCGATGCCATTGAAAAATTTGCAGCAGATGAGTTGAGGAATTACTTAACAGAGATCTATCCCAAACAAAAATTCTCCGTTGCAAAACAGACGAACGGAGGCAAAACCATTCACCTGAAAGTTACCGATAAGATTGCTGGAGTTCCGGATAATGCAGAAGGATATCTTGTTAATTCAGAAGGAGATAATGCCTATATCCTTTCAAGGGGGAATACCGGTTTGATTTACGGAGTGTATGGTATCCTTGAAAGGCTGGGTTGTGGATTCTTTCTTTCAGATGAAATGCTGCCTGAGCCGGAGAAAGATTTTGATTTTAGTGCATGGAACCTTTCAAACGAACCTTTGGTAAAAGAGCGATTTGTATTTAACTGGCATAACTTTATCTCAGGTTGTACAGGCTGGGATAAAGCACACTGGCTGGAATGGATAGACAGGTCACAGAAGATGGGGTATAATGCTGTTATGGTACATGCATACCACAACAATCCCATGCACACTTATGAATTCAATGGCATAAAAAAGGAAGTTGGATATATCAATACTTCTGCAAAGGGGCGTGATTGGGGGAATATTCCTGTGAATGATGTTCGAAGATTACCCGGAGGTGAAATCTTTAACGCTGCGGAATTTGGAAGTGAAATAGCTATGGTTCCCGATGCCCAAAGAGTTGAAGTTGCCCAGGGCACAATGGCAGAGGTTTTTTCGTATGCTGATAAAAGAGGGGTAAAAGTCAACTTTGCATTTGATATGGATATGCCCTTAACATACTTGCAAAACTCAATGATAGCAAGCATACCGGAAGAAGATAAATTTTATGTACAAAACGCTGAATTATGGATACCAAGACCGGATAAGCCTGAAGGATATAAGTTTTATAAATCGCAAATTGAAGGGCTTTTAGATGCATACAAAACACTTGCAGGTATTTCATTTTTCAGAAGAGGGGCAAGTTATTTCAGAGAAGTTAAATTGGATGAACTTCCAGGAGAATGGCAGGAAGAGTATGTTTCATTTTTAAAACAATATCCCTACCTGAAAAAAATAGATAAGCCTGAAGTTACAGGTTCATTTATTGCGGCTAAACTTGTTACGGGATACCAACAGATACTTAAAGAGATAGGCAGAGAGGATATTCACCTGGGAACCGGAAGCTGGAATCATTATTTTGTAGTTCCTACTGCTGCATTTTTACCTGAAAATATCAAACTAATACCCATCGACTGGAATAGCAGATTTGACAAATCAATCATGGATGATGGTGATATTCTGAGTGATTTTGCTACTCCCGAATGTAGAAAAAGAGTTGTTCCGTTTATATGGGCACATCATGACGATGGAAGGTATGTTGGCAGACCCTTTAAACCTACAGAAGATTTATACACAAAACTAAAACAGGGAGACTGTAACTCTTTTGGCGTATTTCACTGGATGAACCGACCCCTGGATCTTTTCTTTAAAAGCATGGGCAGACAGGTGTGGAGTGAAACAGTGAACGAACCGTTGGATAAGACCTGTGGAATCATGGCAAAGCACTATTTTGGTACCGAAGCTTTGAACATATATTTTGATGAATGGTTAACCAATGCCCCCATGTTTGGCAGGGCAACACTTATGAACTTCTTTCATCGCCCAATGGGCGAATGTGTTTTTGATTTTGATGCAGCAATAACCGGATGCAAAAAAAGGATAGCAATACTCGAGGAGGCTGATGCATCACAGATGACTGCAAAACAAAAAGAATACCTGGAATATTTCAGGACATTGGAACAATTTATTATCGATTTCAGCAAAACACAACCTCACTTTTTGAATGCGGAAAAATTATTGAATATGGGCAACATTGATGGTGCACAAATAGAGCTGCAACAGGGAGACCCGACAGTGTGTGTAAGAACCTTTTCGAAGCTGAGTCAGATTGTAAAGAAAGAGCGTGGAGAGATGGCTTTTACATACAGATTTGCAACAAAATACATTCCGGATTACATATCTTTTGAACAGCGAACAAGGCTTAAACCTTTTCTTATAAATATTGACTCTGTCGTTTACGAAGATCTGGCACAGGGGAACAGAGTTAACTTGACGTATCATATTGACCCTTCCGGTAAATTTTGGGAATCGTTAGGAGAGAAAGTGTTTGACTCTCCCATTATAAAATTATCAGAAAAATTAGCCCTCAATGATGATCTAAGTCCTTTTGCTGAAATTTTTCAATATGGGTTAAAAATAAGCTCAGCAGATACCATACCGATACAACCTGTCATGAGGGCAAATGCAGTCAAAAACAAGAGTGATGTCTGGAAAGGAAAGTATGAATTAAAGATACTGGTTGCATCAGAAAACGATGAAAAGGTTTCATTCCATATTCATGTAAATGAAAATGAAAGTACATTTACCACTGTTGGGAAAAGTATTGTCAGTACTGCGATTGAACAAAAAGAGACAGGCTTGATGTCACTGACAATAAAACCTGATAACGGAAATATTGTCATTTGCGGAGTTATTATGAACCCCATATAAAATAATCCAACGAAGGCACAATAGAAACACCATGAAAAAGATATATTTTGTAATAGCCTTAATATTAAGTTCTCTTATATGCAGTAAGAGTCTGGCAAAACAACCCAATGTAATTTACATCTTAACCGATCAATGGAGATCAACTGCTTTTGGATACGAGGGCAACAATGTTGTTAAAACTCCTCATATTGACAATTTCTCGGAAGAAGCTGTCATTTTCAGGAATGCTGTTTCTGTTTGTCCTGTTTGTACACCATACAGAGCTGCCCTTCTGACCGGCCGATTCCCAACAACAACAGGGATGTTTATGAACGACCTTTATCTTCCCAAAGAGGAGTTATGCATGGCAGAGATTTTTAAATCTGCCGGGTATCAAACTGCCTATTACGGCAAGTGGCATCTGGATGGACATGGAAGGTATAACAATGTACAACCTTACAGAAGACAGGGATTTGATTATTGGAAGGTACTGGAGTGTTCTCATGACTATAACAACATGCCTTATTATGAGAATGAAGATTTTGAAATAAAATACTGGGAAAAATACTCGCCTTTTGCCATTGTTGAAGATGCAGGGGAATACCTTGAGGAAATATCAAAAGATGAAAATCCTTTTTTACTTTTTATCTCTTTGGCAACACCACACTTTCCGCATCATACGGCACTTGAAGAGTATAAACAGATGTATCCTCAATCTGAACTGGAACTGAGGAAAAATGTATCAGAAGATAAGTATCCTGAAATAAGAGAAGAGCTGCAGGGATATTATGCCCATTGTACAGCTACAGACAAAGCCATTGGTGATTTGATAGAGAAGATTAAGGATCTTGGCCTTTACCATAATTCAATTATAATTTTCACCTCTGATCATGGAGAAATGATGGGTTCGCATGGAGTCAGGCCCAAAGAGAAGCAGGTAGCCTGGGATGAGTCAATCAAAGTCCCCTTCTTAATTCGTTATCCTCATATGGGAGAGAGTGAAGGCAAAGAAGTTTTTTCACCTCTCAATACCACCGATATACTACCCACCATGCTCTCTTTATCTGATATTGATATCCCCGGTAGTATTGAAGGTGAAGATTTATCTTCCATGGTGAGAAACCCCGAAAAACAAAAAGACAGGGCTGTTCTTTTTATGAGTGTCTATCCATTTGCCGGCACCCGTTATACCGAATACAGGGGAATAAAGAATACACAATATACCTATGTAAAAATCCCTGATGAACCCATTATGTTATTCGATAATATTGCAGATCCCTATCAACTGAATAACCTTGTTGGACAGCCTGAATATCAGAAGTTGCAAAATAAACTGGAAAAGTTATTGCTGAAAAAACTGAAAGATATTGGAGATGCAGACTTTAAACAAAAGCAATATTATCTTGATAAATGGGGATATGATTTAGGAGGAGGGCGGTCAATCCCCTATAATACAACTCCGGGCAAAGAGGTGAGGGTTCAAACACCGGAACAGCCTGTAAAATATAGTTTCAAATAGATGTTACAGTACCAAAAGTTTTTTGTACCGGTATTGATTCTGATTTACCGGAATATGGATTAATGGAATATTTCACGATCTTCAGGTTTGAACAGGCCAACCTTCGTTAAAGGTCATATGCATTTTAATCTTTAATTGGACACTAATGATGAAATATCTCTATTTATTACCTGTACTATTCTTTCTACAGTGTAGTG
>SDBV01002136.1_pt1 | contig 29654 bp, 26 predicted proteins | sample 2277081 | NCBI WGS metagenome assembly SDBV01 (sample SAMN10402039, study PRJNA504765) | marine sediment metagenome | isolation source: marine sediment core GS10_PC15, 223 cmbsf | place: Arctic Ocean: Southern Knipovich Ridge | collected 2010
CACGGCGACTGACACGGCTAGAGGGGAGTGAACGAGGCGACGAGGAGGCGCGCTTGTACGCCGAAATGGCGAGGGCCCAATATGCTGAGGGCCATCACGACGAGGCCCGCCGCTCGACGAAGAAAGCGCTGCGTTGTAACAAGCGCTGTGTTGCGGCATGGGTGCTGTTGGGGGATTTGGAGGCGGAGCGAAGTCGAACGAAGGCGGCGCTGGCCGCCTGGTCGGAGGTGCCGCGCCTGGATCGTGCAAGTGGGCCGCTGGTATACGCCAAGCTCGAGGCCACCTATGCGGCACTCGGACGAACCCGCGATTTCGAAGCGTTTGTTCGGGGCCTGCTCGAGGAACAGCCCAAGGACTCGAGCGCCCGACGTGCCCTGGCGACGGTGCTTTCCGCGCGAGGTGACATCGACGCCAGCATTTCGGAGCTGAATCTCCTGCTCGGTGTGGACTCCGATGATCTCGAAACGCGAGCCGCGCTGGGGCAGATTCTCTTGTCAGAGGGTCGCGCGAGAGAAGCAGCGCGCGAATACGGTTTGATGATTGCTGCTTTGAGTCGCCGCGGATTGATTGGCGAAGAGGAGAAGCCGGATTGACGCGCGCCGCTCGAGACACGCCGATGATGCGGCAATTCCTGTCGGTCAAGGCCCGGCATCCCGACGCGATTGTTTTCTATCGGATGGGTGATTTCTATGAGATGTTCCTATCCGATGCGGAGACCGCAGCACCGCTTCTCGACATCGCGCTGACCACACGCGATCGCGACAAGGAAGACGCGGTGCCCATGTGCGGAATTCCTGTGCATTCCGCCGATCCGCATATCAAGCGACTCGCAGAATTGGGGTACCGCGTCGCAATCTGCGAACAGGTCGAGGATGCAAAGGCCGCGGCGGGTCGGCGTTTGGTCAAGCGGGAAGTGGTCGAAGTGGTCACGCCAGGCCTCGTTGGCGATCCGGATGGTATCGACGGGAGGCGCGAGTTGTGTTTGGCCGCTCTCGATCCCGGACCGCCGGTAGGCATTGCGATCCTCGATGCGTCGACCGGCGAATTTCGCAGCACACAGGTCGATTCCGGAGCGGCGACTGGCTTGCCTTCCGCGATTCTCGAAGAGCTTCAGCGCGTGGATCCAAGAGAAATCCTGATTCCGAGGGATCTTCCTGCGCTCGAAACGCGACTCGAGGAGCTGATACCCGACGCGGCGCGGACCCGTGTTGCACCAGCTTCTTACGATCCGTCGATGGTCGACGCCTCGATTCAGGGTTTTGACACCTCACGTAGCGACCCCGCAACTCGGGCTGCTGCGGCGCTCCTCGCCTACGTCTCCGAGAACCAACCGTTCGCGCTGTCGCACACCGACCGGCTGCGAAGTTACCGGTTGGCGGATACGATGATTCTCGACGCGGCGACCCGCGCCCATCTCGAACTGTTTTCCAATGGCGAAGATGGTAGTCGCGCCCGAACCCTCATCTCGCGGATCGATGTTTCGATGACGCCGCTGGGGGCGCGGCGTCTGGCGCGCTGGCTTGCGTATCCGCTCGTCGATCCTGCTGCGATCGCTGTTCGCCAGGATGCAGTGGCGAGCCTCGCTGAGCGCGATCGCCTGCGCGCGGGACTGCGCGATGCCCTCAGGCCCGTGCGCGATCTGGAGCGCCTCCTCGCCAAGGCGGCCCGACCGACTTCCGCGCCGCGCGATCTCGCGGCGCTGCGCAGTTCACTCGAGTCGCTACCTGGCGTGAGGAAGGCGCTCGGAGCCGGTGATGGCGACCTGCTGCCGACCGCCGAGGAGGATCGCCCGAATCTTCTCGCAGCACCTCCGGCTCTTTCCGAAATTGCCGCGCTGTTGCGTGAGGGCCTGATCGATGATCCGCCTGTTGTCGCGAGAGGATCCCGCGGTGCCAATGAGATCGGGTATATCCGCGACGGTTTTCGGTCGGAACTCGACGGGCTTCGCGAGGGCGTGCACAAGGGCAGGGATTGGATCGCTGGTTTTGAAGCTCGCGAGCGTGAGAGAACGGGAATTCAGACGCTCAAGATTCGCTTTCACCCGGTGCACGGCTATTCGATCGAGGTCACCAAAGCGAACCTCCCGCGAGTACCGGACGAATACGAGCGAAAGCAGACGCTTGCAAATGCCGAGCGTTTCACGACGGGGGAACTCCGCCGCGTCGAAGAGGGCGTTCGCGGAGGCACCGAACAGGCGGCGGCTTTGGAGAGGAAGGCCTTTGAAGAGCTTCGGCAAGCAGTGTTGGAACAGGCTGCTCAGATCCGTGCGACCGCGGATGCCGTGGCGACTCTCGATGTGATTGCGGCCCTCGCCGAGATTGCGCGGCGCGACGGTTGGGTCAGGCCTCGGGTCGAAGAGGGCACCGCACTGGAGATTCGAAGCGGACGCCATCCCGTCATAGAGCCCCTGTTGGCCTCTCGAGGCGATGCAGAGTTCGTACCAAACGACACCAGCTTGGATTCCGAAGGTACACAAATTTTAGTACTCACGGGACCGAACATGTCGGGAAAGAGCACTTACCTTCGACAGGTCGCGCTCATCGTGCTGCTGGCCCAGATGGGGAGTTTTGTTCCGGCGGAGAGCGCGCGCATTGGGATCGTCGATAGGGTGTTCACGCGGGTGGGTGCCAGCGACCGCCTGGCGCGCGGCGAGTCGACCTTCATGGTCGAGATGCGGGAGACTGCCGAGATCCTGACGGCTGCCACGCATCGGAGCCTGGTCATCCTCGACGAGATTGGGCGCGGCACCAGCACCTTTGACGGGCTCTCGATCGCGTGGGCGGTTGCCGAACATTTGCACGATTCCCCGGCCCTGGGCGCGCGAACCCTCTTCGCGACCCACTATCACGAACTCGCGGACCTTGCTCGTACCAAGCGGCGGGTCGACAACGCTCATTTCGAGGCTCGAGAGTGGGGCGATGAGATCATTTTCCTGCGGCGGCTCGCGTCGGGAGCAGCAAATCGATCCTACGGGATTCAAGTCGCGCGGTTGGCCGGCCTTCCCGAGACGGTGATCGAGCGAGCTCGGACCATCTTGGGAAATCTCGAAGGGGGTGAACTCGACGAGCGGGGGCGGCCGCGGATCGCTGAGTCGGGCGCCGTGGACGAGCGGAGCGATGATCAGCCGAGCTTGTTTCAATCCTCCATGCCTGGCTGCGACCCATCGGAACGGGCCGTGCTCGATCTGCTGCGAAGCGCAGAACCCGATCAGACCACGCCCCTCGAGGCCCTGGAGTTGTTGTCTCGGGTCGTTTCAATGATTAGCGGCAAGGTGAAGCCATGACTCGGCGAAGCTTCGTCTTGCTGCTGTTGCTGATGTCGTTGATCGCGATGGGAGTCAGCCGCCCGCGAGGCATGGCGGACGTCCTCGAGGTGCGCCATTGGTCATACCCCGACTATACGCGCGTGGTCGTCGAACTCTCCCAGCCTGTCGAAACCGAGGTGCGCCACCTCCCTCCCGACCCTTCGGCAAGAAAATCAGAGCGCCTCTACCTCGACCTTCCGGGGATTTGGGTGGGTCGAGATTACATTTCCGGGATTCCCGTGGGAGATGGCCTGCTCCGCGCGGTCCGCCTGGGGCAAAACACCCTGCGCACGGCTCGGGTGGTGATTGATGTCGAGAACTACGATCGCCACCGGCTGCTGTTCCTCACCCATCCGGATCGACTCGTGATTGATGTGTACGGCAGGCGCAAAGCCGGCATTCGGCGAGGCGGCCCCGGAGTTCCCGGTGTTCGGCGCGATGATCGATTGTGGCCGGATGCAAGGGAAGTGCGAACGGTAATCGTCGACCCCGGCCACGGGGGCTCCGACCCCGGTGCCATTGGAGTGGGTGGCTTGCGAGAAAAGGATGTGACTCTTCGACTGTCCAAGTTGCTGAGTACGAAGCTTCGAGCGATAGGGTTCCAGGTAGTTGCCACTCGAGAAAGCGATAGATATGTGAGTCTCGAGGAGCGCACTGCGATCGCGGAGGCAGCGAACGGTGATGTCTTCATTTCACTACACGCGAACTCGGCACCGCGACGCTCTGTGCAGGGAATTGAAACCTACTATCCCGACGCGAATCACGAGCGCCACAGCCTGCGAGTCGCAATGCGCGAAAATGGGGTCTCGAGGGATCAACTCAATGATTTGCAGCGCACACTGGCGAAATTGCGGATTGCCGAAATCTCGCCGTACTCGCAGCGACTCGCCTCTCTCGTGCAGAGTCAACTCGCCCGTGCGCTTCCGTCCAGGTATGGGAAGATCCAGGATCTGGGTGCGAAGAAGGGACCCTTCTACGTGCTGTTTCTTTCCAACATGCCGGCAATTCTCATCGAAACGGGATTCTTGACCAACAAGTCCGACGCGAAGCGGTTGCGAAACGGCGGTTACCTGGATTCTGTGGCGACTCAGATCTCGACGGGGCTGGAGCGTTATCGCGATAGTGGGTCGACGCTCGCGCAGCGAAGCCCGCAATGACGGCCGCGCCGTCGATCGACGCCTATTTTGGCGATGGGAGCGCCGCGGCCCGCCGCAACGAAGTGGACGTCGTCTCCGCCGCTCGCGCTTATCTCGCGGTGGCCCGCGAGCATCTCGAGGATCTTCACGGCTCCAATGCGCTCGGCCACCGTGTCAACGAGACCCATTCGAATTTGATTGATCGACTCGTGCGCCGATTGTTCCGCCTTGCCGAGGAGGGATATTTCAGCGATGGCCGCGAGGATCCCGCGGTCCTAGCGATCATCGCCGTCGGCGGGTATGGGCGCCGCGAATTGAACATTCACTCTGATGTTGATTTGCTCTTTCTCTACCGACCGCCGATTTCCGAACACGTGAAGGCTGTCGCCGAGCGGGTCCAGCGCTGGCTCTGGGACGCTTCGCTGTCCGTGGGTAGCGCGACCCGGACGGTAGACGAAACGATCGAACTTGCGGATGAGGATCAGACGGTCCGAACCTCCATCATGACCTCGCGCTACCTCGCGGGAAGTGGCGTTCTGTTTCATCAGTTTGTCGAACGGGTGCGTTCTGGACTCATTGCAGACTCGGGGGCGTTCGTATCGAGCCAGCTCGCAGCGCTGCGGGAGCGACACAGACAGCACGGGGATTCGCTCTATCTCCTGCAGCCCAACATCAAAGAGGCGGCTGGCGGCCTGCGCGATTACCACGCGGCGTATTGGGTGCTGCAAGCCACCCAGCCCGGTGGCGGGAGGATTGATGACTTTCTTCACGTGGGACTGCTGACCGAAGAAGAGTCGCAGGAGTATCTCGCGGCGCTGGATTTCTTGTGGAGAGTACGCAATGAAGCCCACCTCACCACGGAGCGCAAGCACGACCAGTTGAGCTTCGAGCTTCAGGAAAAAATTGCCGATTCGTTGGGATACGCGAATGGAGGTGAGGGGGACGCTCAGCTTCCCGTCGAACGGTTCATGGGCGATTACTACCGACACGCCCGAGCCGTTCGGAATTACTCACTGCTGGCAATCGAGCAGTGTCAGGCTCGAGCCCGCGGGATGCTCGGTGGTCGGAATGCGCGAGAACTGGAGGGTGGCTATCGGATCGTCGATGGCCACCTGGAGATTCCGCACACGAGTTTGCTGAGCGAAAAACCCGTTCGTGTGCTGGAAGCATTCGCGGTCGCGCAGGAACACGTGGTGCCCCTCACGCGCAAAGCGCTAAGACTGATTCGCGAGAATCTGCACCGTGTGAACGACGAGTATCGCGCCAATCCAGAATGCATAGCGGTCTTCATGCGAATCTTGAATTCGGAGCGGCGGGTCATGCGGTCACTGATGGCGATGAATGAGGTCGGATTGTTGGCGCGCTTCCTGCCGGAATGGGAGCACATCGTCTATCGGTGGCAACACGTGATGTATCACACATACACGGTCGACGTGCATTCGATATTCCTGGTTGAAGAACTCCGTCGTCTCTGGCGTGGTCATTACGAGAAGGAACAACCAGAGCTCACCGAGTTGATGCGCGCAGTCGACGATCGGCCCGTTCTGTTCCTCGGATGCTTGTTGCACGACATCGGAAAAGGCTTGGGCGGTGACCATTCGCTGCTGGGCGCGGAGCGGGCTCGGCGATGTGTGGAGCGACTCGGCTTGGACGCCGAACGCGTCGAGAGGGTAGTCTTCCTGGTCCAATTTCATCTTCAGATGGCTCGACTTGCGCAGAGTCGCGACCTGTCGGATCCGAAGCTGATTTTTGAATTTGCCAGACTCGTCGGGGACCGCAACCGGCTGCGGGATCTCTATCTGCTGACGTTTTCAGACATCCGCGCTTCTTCGAGCAAGGCATGGACTGATTGGAAGGGACAGCTGCTCGCGGAATTGTTCGAGCGGACTTCAGAAATTATCGAATTGGGCTCCGATGGCCCCTCCAAGGCTTTGGAGTTGATCGAAAAGCGCGTCGAGCAACGTCGTCTGAGCGCGGCTGAGGAACTGACGGCGTTGGGTATCGCGGATTCAGAAATCGAGCAGTTCTTCGGGATGATGCCGCATCGCTATTTCATCGCCCACAAACCTCGGCAGATCGCCCGTCACGCGCAGGTCGTGTTGGCAGTTGATCAGCAAAGCGGTTTTTCGACTGCGGTGCGGGAGATGCGCGGGGATTTTTCAGAGTTCATTCTTTGCACGACTGACCGACACGCGCTCTACGCCAACGTGGCGGGAACCCTGGCTGCACACGACATCAACATCCTGGGATCCCATGTCTACACGAGCCGCTCCGGCCTCGCGCTGGAGGTGTATCGGGTCACAACTCCAAGTGGAGGCGAGACCGCGCGGGAGCAGACATGGTCGGATTTTCACAAATCATTGGCGGCGCTGCTGTGCGAGAATATCGACGTCGAAGCATTGCTTCGGCGCCGGGGCCGTCCTGTGGGCGTGACACGCTCGCCGACGAGAGCGCCGGGATCGGTGACGATTACGAACGACGACTCCGACTTCTATACCATCGCGGACATCACGGCGAACGATCGGCTCGGATTGCTCCACGATCTGACGCGCGTGATCGCCGAGCACGGTTTCGAAATCTACATCTCCAAGGCGGCAACGGCTCTCGATCAGGTGACCGACACCTTCTATTTGAAGGATCGTAACGGAAAGAAGATTGCGGACCCTGACGAGATCGAATCGCTGCGGGCGGACTTGTTCGAAGTGGTTCAGCGGGGCGCGAATGGAGAGAGCCGCTAAGGGACATTCTCTCAAAAATGCTGTCGAAGCGTTCTTGACCCACGCATCGATCGAGCGCGGACTTTCACCCCGTACCATCGAAGCCTACGGTCGAGATCTCGCGCGCTTCGCGGACTATCTGGATGGCGCAGGGGTTCGCAACTTGCGGGCTGCGCGGCGCGAACACCTCGTGGGATTCACGCGATTTCTGGATCGCGAGGGACTCGGACCGCGGAGTCGCGCACGGACACTGGTATCTGTTCGCCGCTTGCTTCGACATCAGGGGATTTCCGGAACGAAAGGGGACGACCCCCTGGAGGGCGTGTCGAGTCCGAGCTTCAATAAGCCGTTACCGCGGCTGCTGCGGCCCGATGAGACGGTTTCATTGATCGAGGCGGCGGATCCCTCGACGCCCATCGGTCTGCGCGATCGCTGCATGCTCGAGGTTCTCTACGGCTCGGGATTGCGGGTGAGCGAGTTGGTGGGCCTGCGTCTGGGCTCGATCGATCGGCGCTCCGGAATGATTCGCGTACTCGGAAAGGGGCGCAAGGAGAGGATCGTGCCCCTGGGCGCTCTCGCCCTGGAAATCCTCGATCGCTATCTGGAGACCGCGCGCCCGGCTCTCGCGAAGCGCTCGTCCGCCGATTGCGACGCGATCTACCTCACCCGAAGGGGTAGCGCGATGACGCGGCAGAATTTCTTCCTTCGCATCCGGCAAATCGCGCGGGTTGCGGGAATTGGATCGGATCGCGTCTCGCCCCATGTGTTGCGCCACGCGTTTGCGACCGATCTGCTCGAGGGTGGCGCCGACCTTCGCGCCGTGCAGAGCATGCTCGGGCACGCGGATCTCGCGACGACCGAGATCTATACCCATGTGAGCCGGTCCCGTTTGCGAGAGACCGTGGAACGCCGGCATCCGCGGGGCGGACAGCAGCGTTCGAGGCGCCGTCCGTGAAGTTTCCGGGTCCGAGTGAATTCCGCAAAGCGCTGAAGGACGACACCGCAGCCCTACTCGATTCAGTTCTCGATGCGGCGGAATCTCGTGGTCTCGCGGTCTACGCGGTCGGCGGGCCCGTGCGGGATCTGCTGTTGGGCAAGACGATCCACGACGTCGATCTCGTGCTGGAAACCGGTGACGCGGTGGCGTTGGCGACGTTGGCGGCTCCACCGGATGCTCGCGTGATGCGGCACGATCGCTTCGGAACCGTTCGGCTCCAGTTTGGATCGGCCGCCATTGATCTCTCGGCAGCTCGGCGTGAGACGTATGCTCACGTAGGCGCGCTGCCGCGAGTGGAGCCGGGCAGCCTGGAAGAAGATCTCGCGCGGCGAGACTTCACGGTCAACGCACTGGCGCTGCCGCTCTCCGTTCATGCGCAGCGTGAGCACTCGGGAATCGTCGACCCGGCGGATGGCATCGTCGATCTCGCAGACGGGAATCTTCGGATCCTGCATTCGCGAAGTTTTCACGATGACCCGACGCGGGCGTTGCGCGCAGCGCGCCTCGGGTCGCGGCTCGGGCTGTCGCTGACCCGAGGATCTCGTACGGCTTTGCGCGATGCTCTGCGGGATGGTGTGTTCGGACGCGTCAGCGGTGATCGTCTGCGCCGGGAGCTGGTGAAGGTTTTCGACGATGCCCGCTTTGGCCTCGATCCCTCCGGAGTATTTCGATGGCTCTCCAACTGGCACGTGCTCGGCGCCCTCGAGCCGGGCCTGGACCTGCCGCGCGCGGCCGTTGTCCCGCTTCGCCGGTTGGGCCGGGCGATCGCATCCCCTCCGTGGCGGTCGGGTCATTGGCGCAGTTGGATTTCGGGGCTGAGCATCTGGTTGGCTCCGGCCTCGCCCGCTCTTCGGCGTCGGACGCTGCAGCGCTTCTCGGTTCGCGGAGAGGTCGCGCAGGCGATCAGCCGCTTGCCCAAGGCGAGTAGCGGCTGGCTGAATGCGCTGCTTCGGGCGCGAGGCCGCGGTGCAATCGATGCGGCTCTGAGCCCGCTGAGCGAGGAGGAACTCTACGCCCTCTACTCGCTCGCGGAGTCGAAGCTGCGCGGGCGCATCGCTCGCTTTGCGGTCGAGGACAGGATGCGTCGAGCTCCGATCGGCGGCGATGACCTGCTCGAAATCGGACTCGAGGGGCCGGCATTGGGACGGGTTCTCAATCGGGTTCGAATCGCCTTTCTCGACGGCGCGTTGAAGAACCGAGACGAAGCGATGGCCTTGGCTCGCGAAATCGCACGGCGCCGGGGCGCGTCGAAGGGGAAAATGGTCGCCAAGGGGAAGAGACGTTGACGCTTGCCCGCGAAGCTGAGATCGCGCATAATCGGCCCGACTCCCCCTCCTCCAGCGAGAAGCCTTCCGAGGGGCCGCCGTGACCGCCTCCGTGCCCGAATCCAATCCCTCTCTGCTCGCCGCTGAGGCGCTTGCGCCGTATTCCGTGCGCCTGCCCGTCTTCGAGGGCCCCCTCGATCTGCTCCTCCATTTGATTCGGATCAACGAGGTCGAGATCACCGATATCCCGATCGCGCGTATCTGCGAGCAGTATCTCGAGTATTTGACCCCGGTGGGCGAACTCGATCTCGAAGTGGTCGGCGAGTACCTCGTCATGGCATCGACTCTCGCTTGGATCAAATCCCGAATGCTTCTGCCGGCAGAGCGCGTGGGCGAAGACGGAGAAGAGATCGATCCGCGCGCGGAACTCGTCGCCCGCTTGCTCGAATACCAGAGGTTCAAGGAAGTCGCGACCGAGCTGGGCGAGCGACAGCGTCTGGGCCGGGATGTCTTCGCGGCCAGCGGTTTCGAGTTGGAGGCGCCCGCGGAATCCGAGCGCGAGATCGAGATCGGACTCTTCGATCTCGTGGAAGCGTATCGCCGCGTTCTCGAGGCGAAACGCGACGCTAAATCGAAGCCGCACGAGATCGAAGCGGAGGTGATCACGGTTCGCGAGCGCATGATGGAGATCATGGTGGCGCTCGAGCCCCGTCCCAGCATCGACTTTGACGTCCTGCTTCGCGAGGAGCAGAGCCGGCCGTACACGAAGGCGCTCGTCATCGTGACCTTCCTCGCGATTCTCGAATTGACTCGCCTGTCCGCGATTCGCATCTATCAGGGGCTCGACCAATTGGGCGTCCCCGAAGGGCTCCTTCACCTGCGCCGTTCGATCGAAACTGGCGACACGGCGTGGATCGGACAGATCGCGAAATCGATGTGACGAGGCAACGATGAGCGAAATCGAAAAGCGCAGCATTGCCGAAGCACTGATCTTGGCGTCCCCGGACCCGATCCCGCTGGCGCGTCTCGCGAAGCTCATTCCACGCTGCACGCCGGCCAAGGCCCGGACTCTCGTCGACGAACTGAACGCCGAATACGTCGCTCAAGAGCGCGCGTTCGGGATTTGCGAGGTTGCCGGCGGTTACCAGATGCGCACCCACTTGGAGTTCGCTTCCTATCTCCAGCAACTTCGAAACGCGCGGCCGCTGCGCCTTTCCAACGCCGCCCTCGAGACCCTGGCGATCGTCGCGTATCGGCAGCCCATAACGCGTGCAGAGGTGGAGAACGTGCGCGGCGTGGAAGCGGGCCCCGTGATGAGAAACCTGCTCGAGCGCAAGCTCATCAAGCTGGTCGGCCACCGAGAGGTGCCGGGCCGCCCGATGCTCTACGCGACCACGAAACGCTTCCTGGAACTCTTCGGGTTGGCCGAGCTCGAAGATCTTCCGACGCTGCGGGAGCTCGAGGAGTTGGCGCTCCCAGTGGCCGAGACCGGTGATGCGTTCGCGACCGACGAGATCGCGTCGCTGGCTGCCGAGATCGATGCCCAGCCGGAAACTTCGACTGAAACCGGGGTCTCGCTGGATAACGTCGAACTCGTCGGCAAGCCCCACTAGACCACCGGAATCCCAAATGCCGGCAGTGACGCGACCCGGCGCACCCAAAGAGCGGCTTCAGAAGATTCTCGCGGCAGCAGGTGTGGCATCCCGCCGTGCCGCCGAAGATCTGATCCGAGCCGGCCGAGTGACGGTCAACGGGGCGGTTGCGTCACTTGGGGAGTCGGCGGACGCGGATCGCGACGCGATCGCGCTCGACGGCGAACCGATCCAACGCGAGCCCCTCGAGTACTGGATCGTCCACAAGCCGCGGGGCGTTTTGACGACCGTGTCGGATCCGCAGGGGCGGTCGACGGTGCTCGATCTGGTCCAGGGGTCGACGGCTCGCCTGTTTCCGGTCGGCCGCCTGGACCTTCTGAGCGAGGGGTTGGTACTGCTCACCAACGATGGCCCACTGGCCCACTCTCTGCTGCACCCCTCTTTTGGCGAGGAGCGCGAGTATCGGGTCACGGTTCGGGGCTCGCTCGATCGATCGGCGCTGCGGTGCATTTCGGATGGCTTCGAACTCGAAGACGGCCTGACGGCACCAGCGCGTGTTGGCACCGTGCGGTTCGATCCCGAGACCCGGACGACCCGCTTCGCACTCACCCTCGTCGAGGGCAGGAAGAGGCAGATTCGTCGGATGATGGGCGCCTTGGGGCACCCCGTGGTTCGGCTCGTTCGAATTCGGATGGGGCCCCTCGAACTGGGTCGGCTCGTGTCCGGCAAAGCCAGGCCGCTGCGCGCGCGCGAACGGCGCGTCTTGAGAGCTTTGCTGGGCTCGCGCGGAAAGGAGCAGGCGGGCGGCAATTGATCGGCCAAAGCGGCGTGGATGAGAGCTTATCGGCCGAGCTCGAAATCGGTTTTGAGATTTAGATCTATCTAATTGATTCCCAATATCTTTTCGGTTTAGAATGGGTCTGGATTGCGACTTGGAGTGCTCTCGATGGTTTGTGCTGCTGCGCGTTTTCGCTGCTGGATCGGGTGGGCTCTCGTCATGGCTGCCAGCGGTCTGAGCGCCGCTCCCTCCGGGTCTGCGAGTGTCACGGGGGTTTGCCCCGACGGCAGCATGTTCATCGTCCAGCGAGCCGAGTCGGTTCCCTGCCGCGACGCCAAGGCGGTGGAGCCGAGTGACGTGCCGCCCATGAAGCCCGAGTACCTCCCGCGCCCCTACGGCTGGGAGGTGTTCTATCGCAAGAACGATCCCAACAACCCCTACAACTTGATTCACGTGCAACTGCCTGAGCCACCGGCCCCGGTCCATCGAACCCAAGGCGAACCAAACGACCCGCGGCGTGTCCGCGAGCGGCCCGTGAACGAGTCCGGGATTCCTGAACGCTCGACTTTTCAGAGTGGCGGCGCGCCGGTAGTTCGCTCGGAGGAACGGGTCGACGGGGCGGGGTTGGATCTGATGGATACCGAAGTCGAAGATCTGGCGATGATCGTCGAGCTCTCCCAGCGCGGGGCTCCGGCGTCGTTCACAGACGACGGCTCGCGGGGGCGGGTGCAGCTTGCGCGATCGCTCGCCTTCGAGGCGCGAATGCGAGAGCGCCTGGCTGGCCGCGGCCATGCGAGCGGTGGGCCCGTCGTGCTCTTTGTTGCCGATGCGGATTCGGGAGGTTCGTTCTACGGAAACCTCACCTTCGTACAAAACGGGATGGCCTTTCATCCGAACAACGACAATCCAAGCGAACTCGGCGTGATTCGGGGGCGGCTGGGCCCACTCGAAAACGGCAGCAGCGTACTCGGCTATGTGGCTTTGCCGGAGTGGGTGGACCCCTCACACCCGATCGATGTCTATTGGAACGACAGACTGCTGACGGCCATCTTCCAGCCCTGAGACCGAGCGCCTCTCGGGATTGCGTGTCCGGAGAGGGTGCGCAAGCGAGCCTCGAGTCAGCGCGGTACGAGGATGTAGACCTGGGTGTAGATCAGGCTGCCGTCGGCGCCCCGCGCAATCCCGATTCCCGTGAAGTTGAGGGCTGGAGCGAGCAGGTTGCTTCGGTGGTCAGGTGATTGAAGCCAGCTCCTCACGATCTGGGTGCTCGGATCCGATTGCGTCGTCTTCCCGAGGTTTTCTGCCGCCAGGCGCATATCGGTGACTCGGTGTCGTCGGAGCCGGTCGACCGCGTTGGCGCCCTCGGGTGACTGGTGGTTGAAGTATCCCCTCCGCGCCATGTCGATGCTATGGGCGAGCGCGACTCGATCCAGATCGCTTCGCCTCACCAACACAACGAGGTGGTGGTCGCTGCGGACCCGATTCACCTGAGCCAGCAGGTCTGCTTCGAGGGATGCCAGGTCCGAGGGCTCTGCTCCATCGGCGGTTTTCACGATGAGCGGCGAGAGCGCGAGAGCGAGCCAGAAGCCCAATACAAAGGCGACGGCCTGTGCGGGAGTTCGAGGCACGGCCTAACGCGTCGCCTCGCCAGGCTCCGTCTCGGAAAGCCTGCCGGCCGCCAGCGCGGGGAAATCGAGCAGTTCGCGGCGAACGAGTCGACCGGCTTCGTAGTGCGAGACGACTTCCAGGCCCCCATCCCCGTCTCGATCTTCTTCCCGGCGCACCAGCTGTTCGTCGCTGCCGTAATAGAGAATCACGTCGGGCTGCCCGTTGCCGTTGACGTCTCGTTCCTCGCGAAACCGACGGCCCTCTTTGAAGAAGGAAACCACATCCCGGAATCCGTCACCGCTGGTATCCTGCTCATGACGTGTGAGTTCGCCTGCGCGAAAGAAACTCCAGGTATCCACGGTTCCGTCGCCATTCGAATCCGAGCGCCGCCTCGCGATGGCGCCGTTGGCGTAGTCGGTCCAGGAATCCAGTACGCCGTCTCCGCTCGCGTCTTCCTCCACCCTGCTGGGCCGATGGGTCTGCGGGTCGAAGGCGATCGTTCGATCCGGTCGGCCGTCAAAATCCTCGTCCAGGATTTCCTTCGCGATCTCACCGTTTTCGCGAAAGATCCATTGATCGATCCGACCGTCGTTGTTGCGATCGACGATTCCACTTGCGGTCGGAAAGGGGTTGCCGGGTTCCCGGCTCGGAGGGGTCCTTGCAAACATCGAGGGCGCGGGAGATGTGCGGTGATCGGCCCGTCTGCGGGGCGCCTCGGGCGCGCGCTGCAGTTCGCGCAATTCGTCCGCAATCGAAGGTGAAGACCTCCGCGCAGACGCGATCTGTTGCTGCCGCGCTTCGCGTGGCTCTGTTGCGCGACGCTCGTCGAGCTGTCGCTCCAGATCCTCGAGCATCGCGGTCTCGTAGTCGGGGGCCGGGCGCTGCGGTGGCGGCGCGGACCCCGCTTCTGATTGTGCGTGGGGGAGTTGGGGGTCGGGCCGCCGCGGAATCGCCGGCCCGGGCTCCGGCTCGCCCTCGAGCGCCTCTTTGGCCAGTACGAAGGGCGCTGCGACGAGCTTGAGTGGTGCCGTCAAGTACTTCACCACGAGCGGTTCTTTGCGGATTTTGACGTGTCGGGTTTCTTCAATGCGCGATCCGCCGAGAAACGAGATCTGGCCCCCCGGTGCCGAGCCTGACTGCGGGTTCGCATACGGTTGCGGTGTGTGTGCTGCGCCCGGCGGCACTTGCGCGCCCGGCGGATGGGCGGGCTGTCGCTCGGGTGTCGCGGGTGGAGCGTGTTGAGAGCCCGATCCGGGCGGTGCGTAACGGGCCCGTGGAGCCGCTCCCGGCATGGCGGGTGCGCCCTGGCCCGGGTAGATGATTGCGGCTCGGGTTCCCGTGTTGACGATCGGCGTTCGGTCGATGTCGGAGTTGGTGCGGTTGTAGGCCATGCATCCCGAGATCTGGATCGCGAGGGCGGCGAGTAACCAACGGTTTCCGTCGCGGATTGCGGCCTTCCAATTCAACATGGGTGTACCTCGTCCGTACGATCGAATGGTCCACGGGAAATCAATGCAAGAATTGTGCGCGGCTGTTGGCAGCGTCGCAGCCGCGTGGAAACCGGAGATGGGATCGGGCGATGCGGTTGCACATACCTGCTGGTTGCGCATCCACTGCTACCGCAGCTTTAGGCAAGCTGGGTATTGCGCTTCCCTCGATTTCCGCAAACGCTTGTGAGTTCTCTCAGGTCGAATTTTGATGGGCCCGGGCAGTTTGGCAGACGACTCGTTGTTCGTCGGTCGGGCCCGAGTCGTTCGGTAGGTGCCCCGTTACTCGCCGGCCGGGCCCGAGCGACCGAGTCGGCCGATCAGCAGGGTTGCGCCGAACCCCGCTGCGATGAGTCCGGCGGCTGTTGCCATTTCGCGGCCGTTCGGCTCGAAGGAAACGAGTTGCCAGTCGTCGCGCTCGAAGTCCGCCGCATTTTCGTCGCTGACGATCAGCCCCTTGATGATCTCACCGGGAATCGGCGGCCTCGGCGCTTGGAACGGCCAGAGCCCCACGACGGCTCCGAGCAGCAAGCCCAGCAGCGCACCCAGAGTCGCTTTCTCGAATCTTTGGAGCAGCCACTGCAGGAGGTTGCTGACACCCACGACTCCCGCCGCGATGCCGATCCCGAGCGGAACCATCAGGGTGAGCGCATCGAGCACCAGCGCGAAGTCGCTGCCGCCACCCGCGCCGTCGCCGAGCAACCCCCGCTTGAGTTGGTCGACTGTGCCCAGGATGGTTTCGTACTGGCCCAGGAGCAGCAGTAGATAACCGCCGCTGACTCCGGGCAGGATCATCGCGGCGGACGCAGCGAGCCCGGATGCGAACAGCAGCAGCATGTTGGCGCCATCTCCGCCGCCGCTCGCTTTGCCGGTGACGGCCATGACGAGCATCACCGCAAATCCGCCGGCCGCTCCCAGCAGGACGGAAAGCGACACGGGTTTCGCCATCCGATACACCAGGGGGACACCCCCAAGTGTCAATCCGATGAAGAGGCTGTACATCAACCAGCGGTGGCCTGTGACCAGATCCTTGACGCTTCCCGCGAGTAACAGGATCGCGAGAGCCGCGGTCGCGACGACCGATGCGAGCAGGATCAGGGATCGAATTCGGAAGCGAAACGTGGTGATCTCTGCGATCGCAGAGATGAAACCCGGATAGACCCCGGCCGCCAGAAGCATCGTGCCGCCACTGATGCCGGGGACCAAATTGGCGAGTCCCATCAGGCAGCCGCCGATCGAGCCGCGGATGATCAGGAGCGCCTTCGAGGATGTGCCAGAATCTGAATGACGCACGATGGTTCTCCCCGGGTCGACGAACGCGGTACTGTAGCAGGAGAGCGAGACTCGAGGTTTGCCGTGTGTGGCCGATTTACGCTCAGCACTTCACCCACAACGATTGCCGACCACTTCGGTCTCGATGAGGCTCCCGAACTGGGGGCGCGCTTCAACGTGGCGCCGGGGCAATCGATCGCAACCATTTCTCTTTCGGGCGAAGATCGCCGATCGATTCTGTCCTGGCGCCGTTGGGGGCTCGTGCCGTCCTGGGCCAAGGATGAGAAAGTCGGCAACCGCCTGATCAATGCGCGAGCCGAGACCGCCACCGAAAGGCCGTCCTTTCGATCCGCGCTGCGCCGCCGCCGCTGTCTGGTCCCGGCCGACGGGTTCTACGAATGGGCCGGAACCAAAGGCTCGAAACAGCCCTACCTCATCGGCCTCGAGGGGCGCGCGCTCTTCGCATTTGCGGGCCTCTGGGAGCGATGGACCAACCCCGAGGGCGAGGCGCTCGAAAGCTGCACATTGCTCACCACCGAGGCCACCGAACAGCTGAGCGCGCTGCACGACCGCATGCCCGTGATCGTCGATCCCGTCGACTATGAACTCTGGATGGATCCCGGCGTCGTGGAGCCCGATCTCGCATCACCGGTGATCGATCGCAACCTCGGCGGCGCACTCGATTTTGAGCCCATCAGCCAGTATGTCAACGATGTCCGTCACGACGACCCGCGTTGCCTGGAAGCCATCGCGGGCCAGGCCGGGCTCTTCTGACGCATGAAAACGAAACCCCGGAAACCCGCAGTCGAAATCGGCAACGACGGGCGGGGCGGCGCCGGCGTCCGCCCCGAGCGGCCGCGCTGGGCTCGGCCGCTGCGACGCGTGCTGCTCTGCCTGATCGGGCTGCTCTACGCGGCCTCGATTCCGTGGTATCGAGGTGACGCGCCTCCCGCGAGAATCTTCGGTTTGCCCGATTGGGTGGCGGTCGCGGTCCTCTGCTACGCGGCGGCGGCGATTCTGAACGCCGCGGCCTGGCTGCTGACCGAGTTTTCGGAACCGATCGACGCCGACGAGGCGCGCAGACCGTGACGCTCGGTTGGCTTGGAGTCGCAGGCCTGGTCGCCTACCTCGCTCTTCTGATCGGGATTGCCATCGCAGCGCGCTGGGCGCGGCAGAGCGAATCGCCCGCGGATCACTTCCTGGCTGGCCGCGGCCTCGGCGTCTTCGTTCTTTTTCTCACGCTCTACGCGACGGCCTACAGCGGAAACTCCCTGCTCGGTTATCCGGGCCAGGCCTACCGGCAGGGATTCTCGTGGGTGATGGCGACGGGTTTCATGTTGTCGATCGTCGTGGTCTTTCACGCGCTCGCTCCAAAGCTTCGCTCGATCGCGGCTCGCGAGCGCTTCGTGACTCCCGGGGACTGGGTTCGGTTTCGCTTCTCCGGCGAATCCGGGAGCCGCGCGTTGTTGCTCGGAGTGTCGGTGTTGATGGCCATCGCGCTGTCCAACTTCTTGTTTGCCCAGCTCAAAGCGATGGGAGAGCTCGCGGAGCAATTCACCGGTGGTGTCATCCCCTACGAGTGGGGCGTCGCTCTGCTCGCGGCAATGATTCTCTTCTACGAGAACCTCGGAGGCATGCGCGCGGTGGCGTGGACCGACGCATTGCAGGGAGTCTTGATGCTGGTCGGATTGGCAGCGCTGCTCCACTGGCTTCTCGCCGATTCTGGTGGGCTCGGGGCGCTCACCAACGAGATCCTCGAGGTTCGGCCAGGCGCCGCGGACCTGCCCGATGCGCGCGAGCAGCTCAATTGGTTCAGCACGATCGTGCTGATGGGGCTCGCGAGCGTCGTCTACCCGCAGGCGATCCAACGCATCTACGCGGCCCGGAGCGGTCGGGTGCTGCGGCAGTCGCTCGCGCTGATGAGCTTCATGCCACTCGCGACCACGTTGGTGGTCACGCTGATCGGCCTTGCCGCGATCGCCCGGTTTCAGGGGCTGGGCGATGTCGAGGCGGATCGCGTGATGCCGCTGCTGCTGGGAGAATGGGCGCGTGAAGGCCTGGGGTTTTCGGTCGCGGCGATGGTCGTGTTTCTGGGCGCGCTCGCAGCGATCATGTCGACCGCGGACTCGGTGCTGCTCTCGCTGGGATCGGTCGTCGCGGAGGATCTGTTCGGTCGCTCTCATCGCGAAGCGGATACGACCCGCTTCGGCAAGCGAGCCGCGGCTGTGCTGATGATCGGGATGGCTCTGCTCGCCATCGGAGCCCGTCACGTGACGCTCTGGGGTGTGATCGAACTCAAGATGGAACTCTTGATCCAGTGTGTCCCGGTCTTCTTGATCGCAATCCACTGGCCTCGGCTTCGCGCCCGGCCGGCGCTGCTCGGTCTTGCTTGCGGAGTCGCAATCGCACTTGCGGGAGTCGCATTGGGTTCGAAGCGGATCTTCGGAGTCCACATTGGAGTGATCGGCCTCGCCGTCAACGCCGCGATCGCCTGCATCGGCTCTCTTGCCCGATCGCCCCGAAGCCCTCCCCACCGTGCGTTGCATCTCCAATGAGCCTGCGAAAGCCCAAATGCGTGGATCTGCGGGTCGCGGTCTGTGCGCGCTCCGGGTAAGCTCCGAGCGCTTGGCGAGCTCCAAAGGAGCCATTAATTCGAACTTCAAACGCTGAATCGCGGGCGATTTGGGTGGGCTCTGCCCGACCCGAAATCGACGCGCCGACTGGAGAGGAGGGATCGCATGTCTCATAAGAATCTGAAACTCGCAATCGCAGTTTTGCTCGCAATGTTTGTCGCTACCGGCTGTGTGGTGATCGAGGATGGCGAAGTCGGTGTCTCGAAGAGTTTCGGGACGATCAAGGACGAACCCGTCATGCAAGGCGTGGTGATCCAGGTACCGGTGGTTCGAACCGTCGAGACCTGGAACGTCAAGCTTCAAGAACTCAAGGAGAGCGCTCAGGTGCCGTCCTCCGAGGGCTTGATCGTCGGTCTCGATGTGTCGCTGCTTTTTCAGGTGATGCCCGACTTGGCCCCGACCATTCGGAAGACGGTGGGTTGGAACTACGTCGATCTGCTGATCATCCCGTACTTTCGAAGCGCGTTGCGGGACGTGGTCAGCGGTTATCCGGTCAAAAAGGTCTACTCGGAAAAGGGCCGCAAGGAGATCTCCGCCAAGGTCAAGAGCCTCCTCAAGGAGAACCTCACCGCGCGAGGCATCCTCGTGGTGGATGTGCTGCTCCGGGACGTGAAGCTTCCGCAGCGGTTCAAAGAGAGCATCGAGGCCAAGCTCACCGCCGAGCAGCGCGTACAGCAGAAGCAGTTCGAACTCGAGCAGGCCGTCAAGGACGCCGAGATCGAAGTCGCGCGAGCGCGAGGGGCTGCCGAGTCGCAGAAGATCGTGCGCTCGACGCTATCGGACTCCTATCTCCAATATTTGTGGATCAAGACCCTGAACGAGAACCCGAACGTGATCTACGTGGCCACGGAGGCGAACCTGCCGCTGTTCAAGCAGACGAAGTAGCGGCCGCCCGGCCGCCCAGCCTCTCGCGGCGTTTCGCGGCGCCAGGAGGATTCGCCGATTGGCGACCGATGACGAGGAGTTGGGCGGCGAGTTGCGCCTCGGAGAAGCGTGGTTCAAGTCCGAATTGGCCTTAACCGATAAGTAGTGGTGAAAATGCCACGGAGTCAGGAGCCTTTTCCGGCTCCCCGATAAGAGCAAACCCGGTGGGAGCCGGGGACGCAAAGCCAGTGCCCACACTTGGAAACGCTGAGAGGGTCGAACGGCTGCCGAAAGGAGTTGCAGATGACCGCTCCGCGCCGCGTGACCGCGGCCCTCATCGCGCTCGGAATACTCAGTCTCTCGGGTGGTGCGACGCCGCCCTCCGGTGATGTCACCGCCTCGCTCGATCCATTCTCCTACGCGGCCTTCGAGTCGAGCGAAGCAGCCCGCACGGCGGCAAAGGTGCTCGGCGGTCTCCAGACGGGCCTGCTCCCCGCGGAGCTTTCACGGGTGTCGGTGGCGATCGCTGCGGAGTCCAGCCGCGCCAAACTCCCGATTGAACTCGTGCTCGCACTGATCCAGGTCGAGAGCTCTGGCTATAACTTTGCGGTTTCGGCAGTGGGCGCGATGGGGCTCATGCAGCTGATGCCCGCGACCGCGGAGGGCGTGGCGCGACGCATCGGGCTGCGCTGGCAGGGGCCAGCGACGCTGTTCGATCCCGTTTCCAACGTTCGGCTCGGTGTCCTCTATCTACGCGAGTTGGTGGATCGTTACGACAGCGTGACGACCGCGTTGGCTGCGTACAACTGGGGTCCGACGCGGATCGCGGAGAGATTGCGGCGAGGGGAGCCGGTTCCCGCCCTCTACGCGCAGCGGGTGCTGTCCGTCTACGAAAAGGCGAAGGCCGCACCACTCCAGATCTGAGGCGAGCAGCGCGCACCCTCGAGAGCGAGCGGGTCAGTTTTCGGGGGTAACGATTACGCTGACTCGAGAGTCGCCTTTCGTACCGGCGACGATCACCGAGACCTTGCGGTTGTCCTTGATCGCGTCGAGTGAGAGCTGGCCGGTAAACTTCGTGTCCTCGACGATCGCCCATCCACCGTCCGCGAGGCTCGACTGGTAGAAGTCGAAGATATCCTGCTGCCCCTCGCCCGACTTGAAGGTCACGATGATTCCCTCGCCTGGGGCCGACATGAACGCCATCGGCGTCGAGCCCGGGAAGATCGGCACGTCTTTGGGAAACTCGTCGGGGATCTCGATTTCGTCGCCAATGCTGGCCCGGAACTTCTTGCCCGTCGGGCTGGTCGCGGTCAGGTGCATCCCCTTGCCGTCCGGGTCCATCTTCTCGACGATTTTGTTTCGCTGCTTGGGCGCGGGCGGAGCCTCCCGGATCGGCCGTGCAACGGGCTCCTGCGGGGCCGGGGCGGATTCCTCACTGCCGCAGCCGATCAGCAGCGGGGCTGCCGCCGCGGCGGCGACGAGCGTCCGGATGGTCTTCAACGACATGGCAGGGCGCCCCCTCCAGTTTGATTGCGCCACATCCTACATCGGAGCCTGGATCTTGAGAACCCCCCACGGCCGCGGTGTTTCGCGACGCGGAAACCCCTGGTAGCAGCGTTCGGGGTGTCTGGTTTATGATCCGCCGCCCCGCGTTTTGTTGCGATTCGAACCCAAGCGGGTTCATGAATAAAGGAAGCCAGCTCATGACCGCAGCGCAGAAACGGCGAACGGCCACTCACCTGATCCTGACGGCGTCGCTGATCGCCAACCTCGCCTGCGCCGACCAGGGAGGCGGATCGTCCGGTGCCTCGGGGACGCCAACCGAAGACGACAAGATCTTCTACGCGATCGGCGTAATGGCTGGAACGGGAATCGCCGAGTTCGAACTCACGGAGGCCGAATTCGAGTGGGTCGCGCGCGGAGTCGCCGACGCCGCTCTGGGCCGCGAGGTCCTGGCCAAACCCGAGGATCAGATGGTCGAGATCCAGGCGATCTACACCGAGAGAATGGCGAAAGCGAACGCCGCAGAAGCCACTGCGTCTGCGGAATTTCTCGAGAGGGAAGCTGCGCTGGAGGGTGCCGTGCAGTCTGAATCAGGAATGATCATGCAGGTGCTCGTGGCAGGCGAGGGAGAGCAACCCGGGCCGACCGATGAAGTAAAGGTGCACTATCACGGAACCCTTCGCGATGGGACCGTTTTCGACAGTTCCGTAGACCGTGGCAGCCCCGCCCAATTTCCGCTCGACCGCGTGATTCCCTGCTGGACGGAGGCCGTTACGCAGATGAGAGTAGGGGGCAAGAACCGGATCGTGTGCCCCGCGTCCATCGCGTACGGCTCGCGTGGTATGGGCCAGATACCCGGAGATGCCGCTCTCGTCTTCGAGGTGGAATTGCTCGAAATCATCGAGTAGCGCGAGCGCGCTCTCTCTCGGCGGATTTTACGCGGCTGGGGGGACCGCTCCAAGCAGCGACGATGGCGTACCCACGGTGGTGAACCAGAGCTGGTGGATTGCGCGAGTCGCGCCCACATGCAGCAGCCGCCTCGAGATCGCGGCGTCGGGGTAGTTGGCGTCGTTCACATCCACCAGAATGATGTAGTCGAACTCCAGCCCCTTGACCTGCTCGATCTCCGTTACCTCGACGCCGGGGGCGAAACTGAAATCCTGATTCTCGACCCGACGAACCGGGAGCAGGTCGTTTTTCGACAGGCCGCTGAAATAAACTGCGCTCGCCTCCGGCGACGGTGTGAGGATCGCGACCGAGGCCATCGGCTCCAGGTTCGAGAGCTTTTGCAGCGCGTCGGCGAGAAACGCCACACAGGCCCCGCGGTCGGTGAAGCGAAATAGTTCGACCGGGGGGCCCGAGCGGGTCGCGACGGGCGGTTCGTCGTCCTCGAGCAAGTCGCCCAGGAGCGTCAGCGCGAAATCCAGGATCTGACGCGTCGAGCGGTAGCTGACCCGCAGTGTTTCGACCGCTGCTCCCGGCAAACCGAGGCCCCGCAGAAACTCGCTCCATGACGTAAAACCGCTGTGCTCGATGACGTGTTGCTGGGTATCGCCGGCCAGCGTGATGCTCTGGTTGCGGTCCAGACATTCGAGCAAGAGGTGGACTTCGAGCGGGGAAAAATCCTGTACCTCGTCGATCGCAATGTGACGGTAACGCAGCGGGCGCCCTCGGCTCAGGCGCAACGGGCCAACCCGCAGTTGCCACGCGCGCAGCAACAACGCGTCGTCCTCGGGATCCAGCTCCGGGTGGCTCTCGGTGTCCCCCTCCAGCCGCGCAAAGAGCTCCTCGTTGCGCCGCTGGTTCCATTGGACGAAGCGTCGGATTTCCTCGGTCGAAAAGGCGCCGGGCGCGAGTTCGGAGCATACCTCGATGAGCAACTTCTCCTGGGTGAGCGCGCTCGCCCAATCGTCGAGCGCCTGGCCGGCGCTCTTCGAGCCGCTGACTCGCCGAACTTGTTCGGTGAGTGCGGCTTCCATGGCGGGATGGAGTTTCAGGCGTTGAACGAGAGTCGGAGCGTCTTCTCGGACCCTGCGCGGTAGCTGTGGAAAATGGCGGCGCCTTTGTTCGGCCAACCAGCTGTGCAGAGTCGAGATCTGGACGTTCGCAAGCCCGAGCGAAGGAAGCACGTGCCCCACGTAATTTCGTAGTGCTGGAGAGAATACCGTGACGAGCGTTTTTGAAGAATCCACCTGGGGGTCGTCGAAGGCGAGGTAGGCGATCCGGTGCAGCGCGACCGTCGTCTTGCCCGAACCGGCCGTTCCCCGAATCGCGAGAAAACCCGTCGCCGGGCGCGTAATCAACTCGAACTGCTCGGGGTCGATCAGGCCCGTAATTTCGGGCAGGCGCTTGTCGGCGCGGCCTGTGTGGCCCGGAGTGCCGAGCTGCGCTGAGTGGTCGTCGGCTTCGCGGACGCGCAGAGCGCTCGCTTTGCCGCCGGCAAGCGCGGGTCTCTCGCGTTCATTGCGAATCCACCCGTCACTTCGTGTCGCATCGGCGAGGAAGATTCCCTCGGGACACTCGACTCGTTCCAGGGCGGCTTCGCGGATGTTGACGGTTCGACGAGCGAGAACCACCCCGCTGTGGACTCGATCGCCGAGTGCCTCCTCATATTCTTCGCCCTGCTGGTAGCGGTAGAAAATCTTCGAAATCGGAGCATTTCGCCAATCGACGATGCGCAGGTCGCCCTCGATACAGGTCGCGCGTCCGAGACAGAGGTCGCGCTCGCGGCCGTTCTCTCGAAGTCGCAGGTGCGCGAAGTACGGAGAGCCCGGGTCGACCCGTGCGGCGCCCCGTGCGGACCGGAGCTGAGCGAGCAGCGCGCTTTGTCGGTTCCACTGCTGGGTGAGCGCGCCCGTATCCTTGCTGCCGCTGCGGGACAACAGCTGCTCCCGAATGTCCTCGAGTTCCTGAACGATCGGTGCCTCGTCGGGCTCCACCGGGCCCACGATTTCTTTCAGCAGGGATGTGACGCGCAGGAGAAGTTCCTGCTCCTCGGTGACGATCGGGTCCGGCAACGATTCTCCTGCGATCTGATCCGCGGGGCGAGAAGATGGCTCATGCAAAAAATGGTCATGAAGATTAACATCTTCGGCGATGGGGATCGCATCGGATTTCGGGGGCGCTGCTCAGGCCGAGTACACGAGGCGCCTGGGCGCTCGCCGCGAAACGGCGGCGATCAGGTCGCGGCACGCGGCGATTGCGGCGAATTTGCGCTTGCTCGTATTTGCAACGGGCCTGGTCGTGGCGTGGTTCGTCTTTGGGAGCAAGGTTCTCGCGGCGGGCTGGCTGGCGGCGCCGATCCTGCTCTTTGTGGTGCTGCTCTTCACGCACGAGCGCCTGCTCGCCGAACGGCAACGCGCGCTGCGTTCTGTGGCGTTCTACGAACGGGCCTTCAGCCGCCTCGAATCGCGCTGGGCCGGGGGGGGCACGCAGGGCGAGCGCTTCCGGGATGCACACCACCCCTACGCGGATGATCTCGATCTGGTGGGGAAGGGCTCGCTCTTCGAACTCCTGTGCGCCGCACGTACGCGGGCCGGCGAAGACACCCTGGCAGGCTGGTTGTTGGAACCGGCGAATCCCGAGCAGATCCGGCTGAGGCAGCAAGCGGTTCGGGAATTGACCCCGCGGCTCGACCTGCGTGAAGATCTCGCTCGGCTCGGCGACGAAGTCCGATCCGGCCTCCACCCCGAGCCGGTGTGCGCTTGGGGGGCGGCGCCGGCCGCGATCGCCACGAGGGCTCCCGCCGCAATCGCAGCGGGACTCGCAGCCTTGGCACTCGCGGGCCTGGTTGGCTGGATGGCGACCCCGGTGGGTCCGCTTCCGTTCCTGCTCGCGCTGTTGTTCGAAGCGGTCTTCTGGAGCGCCTACCGCCGGCGTTTTCAGGCCGTGATCCGCGCCGTCGAGCTTCCCGGTCGAGATCTCGAACTGCTCGCGCACCTGCTCAAGCGCCTCGAGCGGGAGTCGTACCGGGCTTCTCGTTCGGTCGAACTTCGAGCCGTGTTGGAAACGCGTGGAGCGCCGGCCTCGGCGTGTATCGCGCGGCTGCGGCGGCTGATCGATCTGCTCGACGCGCGCCGCAATCAACTCTTTCTTCCGGTGGCGGCGCTGTTGCTCTGGACGCCGCAGCTGGCGTTTGCAATCGAGCACTGGAGGGTGCGATTCGGGCCGGATCTCGGGCGCTGGATCGATGCTGTCGGAGAATTCGAGGCGCTGTGTGCGTTCGCGGCCTTCAGCTATGAGCATCCCGACTACGCGTTTCCGGAGATCTCCGATGGGGCGCCGCGCTTCGAGGGCGTTGCGATCGGACATCCGCTATTGCCGGGCGATCGCTGCGTGCGCAACGACTTGACGCTGTCCGGTGAGAATCGGGTGCTGATCATCAGTGGTTCCAACATGTCGGGCAAGAGCACACTGTTGCGCAGCGTCGGTGTCAACACCGTACTCGGTCTGGCCGGCGCGCCGGTCTGTGCGAAGGCGCTGCGGCTCTCACCGGTCGCGATCGGAGCATCGATCCGGCTTCGGGATTCGTTGCTCGAGGGAAGTTCGCGTTTCTACACCGAGATCCTGCGCTTGCGTCGGATCACCGAGCTTGCGCAGAACGAGCTTCCGGTCTTGTTTCTGCTCGATGAGATTCTAAGCGGCACGAATTCTCACGATCGGGGGATCGGCGCCGAAGCGGTGCTGCGAAACCTGGTTGAAAGTGGTGCGATCGGGCTGGTCACGACCCACGACCTCGCGCTGACCCGGCTCGCGGACTCGCTCGCACCGCGCGCCGCGAACGTGCACTTCCAGGATCACCTCGAAGACGGCGTGATCGCATTCGACTATCGCATCCACCCCGGAATCGTCACCAAGAGCAACGCGCTGGAACTCATGCGGGCCGTAGGCCTCGACGTATAGGAGCGCAAATTCGAAGTTCGAGTTTGCGCGGTGCCGCATGAGCTTTGGCCGAAGGATTCGCCCGCTGATCCGCGGCAGCGATCAGAATTCGAGTTCGAGCATCGCCCGCTCTTCGATTCGGCCCGAGAGCTTCGAGAAGAAATTGAGTACGCGCATCTGCCAGCCGTACTTTGCGAGCAGCGCAGCGTAGGCTGCGCTTTCGAGCGCCGGGCTGTCGATGCGGCGGGCCTGGCCTTCGATCCACTCGCTCCGCAGATGACCGCGCGGCCCACAGGGTGCGGCGCGGATCCGCTGATTGTGTTTCAGGCGCTTGATCTTGCCGGACCCGGCTGCAGTGAAGACGTAGAACTTTCCTCCGTGCTCCGCGAACCAGACCGGAGTTTTCACGGCGTCACCACTCCTGCGAAACGTGGCGAGGCTGATGTAGCGGTGGCGGTCGAGCGTTTCGAGCGCAGCGGGTTCGAGCTTCACAGGCGTCCTCAGGCGGGCCCGGTGGATGGGCCCCGGGTCCCCGGGTAGCATCAAGTACGGCCGCCTGTCGAACGACGATGGGGGCGAATCCAGGGGGGATCGGTCATGAGGATGAAGTGCTTTGCGGGAGCCGAGCTGCGAAAAGTCGCCCTGCTGCTCTGCTGTGCGTTTTTTGCGATTTCGTGCACGAATATCGGCCCGAATGCCGCGATGGGGGCCGCGACGGGCGCCGCGGCGGGTGGCCTGATCGGGGCTGCGGCGGGTGGCGGTGCCGAGGACATCGCAGCGGGCGTTCTGCTCGGTGGGCTCTTGGGTGGGGCAATCGGCAATTCCCTCGATCAGCGCGATCGCGAAATGGCGTATCGGAACAATCAGCGCGCCCTGGAGGCGAATCGCGTCGGTCAGGCGTCGACTTGGCGGAATCCGGACAGCGGTCACGCGGGTTCATTTACGCCGACCCGCACCTATGAGTCCAGTCAGGGGCAGTACTGCCGCGAGTACCAGCAGACGATCGTGGTCGGGGGCGAGAGCCAGAAAGCCTACGGGAGGGCCTGCCGGCAGCCAGACGGATCCTGGCAGATCGTCCAATAGCGCCGCCCGCATCGGGCGCTGTCGCGTCGGCGGAGGAGGGCGGCCGCTGTTATTTTCCGGCGCTGCGAAGCTCCAGCTGAGCCGACTCGATGATCTTCCGAATCGCGTCGCGTTGCGCATCCAGCAACTCGTACCTTCGCAGCTGGGCGCGAGCGCGGTCCAGGTTCTGCGCTTTGCGCTGGGTCCGGAAATAGACATCTCCGGACAGGTGATCGGTGAGAAATCGGATCGCGTTTTCGAAGGCCATCACCGATCCCGCGAGCGGGAGCGCGTTGCGCTCCTGCGGCGTGAGGATCGCGCCCATGCCCGATAAATAACCGCGCGCGACTCCCCGCACGAGATCGAGCTCGATCGCCATTTCATTCGATCCGACCCCGTCTTCGGCTGACCGGCAGCTGGAGGTGCGCAGCAGTTCGCCGAAATCGGCCAGGACGGTGCCATCCATGACGGTGTCGAGATCGATTGCGCAGAGCCCTTCTCCGGTTTTGGCGTCGAGCAGGATGTTGTTGATCTTGCAGTCGTTGTGGACGATTCGGATCGGAAGACTCTCCGCAGCCACTTCGCGGAGTGCCCCCTGCAGCGCCTCGTATCCGCCGCCGGCCCGGTCGATCTCGGCTTCCACGGATTTCGCGCGCTCGTGGGAATCTCCGCGAACGGCGGCTTCGAGCGCCGCGTAACGCTGCTCGAGGTTGTGAAAATCCGGAATCGTGACGGCGAGACGCGGGCCCTCGAAGCGGGTCAATCGGGCCGCGAAACAACCGAACGCGCGGGCGGTCTCGTGGGCCTGGTGCTCGGTCTCGACCTGTTCGAGGCTTCGGGTTCCCTCTTGAAAATGAAAGCACCGCCAATGACCAGCATCCGGATCGACCCAATGGGTGCGGTCGTCGGTCGTCGCGACGAGGCGCAGATGGCGACGCTCCGGGTCGCTCACGCCCTCCCGTTCGAGTTCTCGGCGCTGGCTGTTGCAAATCCGCGACAGGTTGTCCATCAGCGCTACGGGGTCTCGAAACACCCGGGTATTGATCCGCTGGAGGATGTAGCGAGCGGATCGCGCTGAATCTTCGAAGCGGAGCAGGTAGGTATCGTGGATGTGTCCGCCGCCATAGGAAGCGGCTTCTGCAAAATGCCCCGGGATCTCGAACTGGGCGGCTGTTTCTTTCAGGTGCGCGAGCATGGCGCAACCGAATCCGCAGAATTCGCCCGCGATCCCCGACTTCGATCTCTCAACCGTGGCCAGAGATGTAGTGCTCGAGTTGCTCGATCGTGAACTGTTGGTCGTCGATGATCGCCTTGACGACGTCTCCGATCGATATCAAGCCGCTGATTTTTCCGTCGTCGCGGACCACGAGGTGGCGCACGCACTTCTTGGTCATGATCGACAGCGAAGCGTCGACTCGGAGGTCGGAACTCACGCAGATGACGTTCTCCGTCATGATGTCTCTCACCGGGGTTTCTCTTGAATGGCGCCCTGTGAGGATGACCTTGCGCGCGTAGTCGCGCTCCGAGACGATGCCGGCGAGCTCGCCAGCCTCGAGGATGACCAACGCCCCGATGCCCTCCTCGGCCATTTTCTGGAGGGCTTCGTAGACGGTGGCTTCCGGCGCGACCGAGTGGATCTGGTAACCCTTGTTTTCGAGTACCTGTTTGACGGTTTTCATGCGGCCATCCTACAGCGAAGCCGATTGGCAAACCAACGCCCGATCTGCACCCCGGGGGATCGCGCGGAGTCGGGGGGGATTGGCTTCAGCGGAGTTCGAATTCAACGCGGTGGGGTCGCGCGGCCGCGCGCGGCGCGAAAAACCGCTAGCAGTTTCGGAGACGTGAGCGCGGGGTCGAGTTCGAGGTCGGGGTCGGCGGTCAGTGCGCGCTCGAGGCTCTCGAGCGCCGCATCGTTGCGCCCCAGGGCCACGTAGGCCGTGGCGCTTGCGATTTCGAGTCGGACGCGATTCGGATCGCCCGCAGTGGCGTTTCCAGCCTCGATCCGATCGCGCGCCTCGCCCGCGCTCGCGAGCGCCTGTTCGAAGTGGGCCGCGCGCAACTCCGCCTCACAGCGGTCGAGCAGCGCGGCGATGTCAGTCGTCTCAGGGTCTTCGGCGCCAACCTTCGCTTCGGCATCGAGGGCCGGATTCGCACCGACCGGGATCGGAACGCGCAACCGCGTGCCGACCCAGACCTTGCTCGGGTCCTCGATTTCATTTGCGCGGATCACGCTGGCGGCCGAAGACCCGTAGCGATCGGCGATCTCCCATACCGTCTCGCCGGGCTCGACCGTGTGGTTGACGAATTCTTCAGAGGGGGCGCCTCTCGGTTCTGAATCCGCTTCGAAGGCGAAGGTCGGGGGGCTCGAGGCGAGGGCGCCTGCGAGCGCCGCCAGCGCCATCGATCGGCCCAATCCACCTCGATCGCACATCCCACGCCCTCCGCACTAGCTGCGCGTTGGCCTTCGGCCAAAGCTTTTGCGGCGTCACGCGATCCCATGCTGGGATCGCGCTCCTGGCTGCGCGTTGGCCTTCGGCCAAAGCTTTTGCGGCGTC
>SDBV01002137.1_pt1 | contig 29639 bp, 32 predicted proteins | sample 2277081 | NCBI WGS metagenome assembly SDBV01 (sample SAMN10402039, study PRJNA504765) | marine sediment metagenome | isolation source: marine sediment core GS10_PC15, 223 cmbsf | place: Arctic Ocean: Southern Knipovich Ridge | collected 2010
GTTCAAATATTAGATGAAAGAAGGTTGCAGTAAAGATATTATTTTTCTCTTATTTATACTGGCAGTATTAATACTGTCAATATTGTATTTTTCTGTGCCTGAGAGAGTGTTGTTTATGGAAAATCAAATAAAATGGTGGAAAGAGCTCTGGAATATTGTAATAAAATAATATGATGAAAATTCTGATAATAAAACCAAGCTCTCTGGGGGATGTTATTCATTCACTTCCCTTCTTAAGAGCCATAAAAGATACTTTTCAGGACGCACATATAGAATGGGTAATCAGCAAAAGTCTCAAGGGAATTCTTGAGAGGAATCCTTTGATAGACAAACTTATTGTTTTTGATAAGGACTCGTGGAAAAAACTTCGTAATTTCCCCAAAACCGCTAAAGGTGTAGTAGGGCTTGTCAAGACGCTGAGGGCAGGACGCTATGATATGGTTGTAGATTTACAGGGCCTTCTGCGGACCGGAGTTATGGCTTTTTTTGCTTCGTCACCTCTGAAAATAGGGTTTAAGCATGCACGGGAAGGCAGCAGGCTATTCTATAATAAAAAAATTTCAGCAAACGACTCTCTTCATGCAGTAGATAAGTGCCTTGAAGTTGCGAAGTCTGTGGGTGCTAAAACGAACATGGTCGAGTTCCCTCTTTATGTAGATGATACTGAAAGGAGAATAATTAGAAGTCTAATCGGGAATTTAACTGAATATGTTGTAGTAGTCCCTTCTACTAGTTGGGAAACAAAGAGATGGCCCCCAAGGAACTTCGGTACCCTTATATCAAAGCTGCCTGTTCCATGTGTTATAACAGGAACTAACGCAGATAAACAAACCGTACAGCAGGTAATGGCTTTCTCAGGGGGGAAAGGGATTAATCTCTGTGGTAAAACAGGCCTGAAAGAGCTCACCGCCTTAATTGCAGAGTCAAAGGCAGTGGTAAGCACTGACTCAGGCCCGATGCACATTGGGGTAGCCCTCGGTGTACCAGTCATAGCACTTTTTGGTCCAACTGATCCAAAAAAAACGGGGCCTTATGGCTGGTCAGAGATTCGTACCGAACAAAAAAGCGAAAAACTCAAAGTACTCAGAGCTTCACTTGATTGCAGCCCCTGTTTTAAAAAAAAATGCAAAGATCCTCTATGTATGAGCAATATAAGCGTGGAGACGGTTTTTAAGGAGATAAAGAAATATCTATGAGAGAAATCAAAAGGCAGAAGGCAGTCGAAGCGACCTCGGAATCGAGTCGTACCGACCTTCGCTCGATACGAGTAAACTCCGACCAGCTTCGGGAAGGCAGAAGGCAGAAAGTAAAAACAAGCATTTTACTTTTCACGTTATGCTGTATTTTAGTTTTTCCGCCGGCTGTTCATACTGAGCCGAAGATACCTGAAAAATTCGTTTATTACATCTATTGGTCAGGGATTAGAGCAGGCATGGCTACTCTGGATTTTGAAAATACCCTAGAAGGCATTACTATTACATCCAGAGCAACATCTGCTGCATTTATCTCCATTTTTTATGAGGTTGATGATGTTGCACAGAGTACACTTTATTCGGATGGGTATCCGAACAAATATACTATGAAAATACGGGAGGGACGCCATAGAAGGGACAAATCCACCTATTTCGGAATAAAACCTGAAGATGGGCCACAAAAGGTTGTCTATAATAACAAACTCGATAATGAAACGGTAGAATTTCATTTTGAGAAACAGGCTTTTGACTCATTATCAGGGTTTTATGAAATAAGGAAAAGGTCCCTAAAAGTCGGACATTCAGAATATCTGGATATTTTTGATAGCAAAAAACTTTGGAATGGAGAAATACAGATGCTAAGAAAAGAAAGGATACGTGTTCCTGCAGGTGAGTTTGATACTATTGTTATAAAACCACTTCTTCAATCAGAGGGCATCTTCATGAAAAAAGGCGAAATCCATATATGGTTCACAGATGATGAAAAGAGAATTCCTGTTATGATAAAAAGTAAGGTTAAGATAGGTAGCTTTAAAGCAAAACTGGTAGAAGGGAATTATTAAAAAGCTCATAGCTGATAGCTCATAGCCCTTAGCTATTTGTGATAATAAGCTATGAGCCATGAACCAAGAGCTATGAACTAATTTATTATGCTTTCGGTAGCCATAATTACTCACAACGAAGAAGACAATATCAGGGATGCCCTTGAAAGCGTTAAATGGGCAGATGAAATTGTAGTTATTGACTCATTCAGCGCTGACAAAACTCAGGAAATATGCAGGAAATATACAGATAAAGTTTACTCTTTTGAGTGGACGGGTTTTTCAGAACAAAAAAACAGGGCAGTCGCAATGACGACACACCCATGGGTTTTTGTCCTTGACGCTGACGAACGTGTTACAGACGACTTGAGAAACGAAATCATTAATCTGCTGAAAAATACACCGTCTCGGAATCGAGTCGAACCGACAATGGCCGGCTACTATGTATCAAGGAAGAATTATTTTGGAAAAAGGTGGATTAAGCACGGCGGGTGGTGGCCTGATTATACGTTGAGACTCTTCAGACGCGAAAAGGGCTCATTTGAAATGCGTCAGGTACATGAGGCTCTAAAGATTAACGGTAGTACAGGATATCTGAAAAACCCGATAGAACATTACACGTACGAGGGCATCAAAGATTATTTGAAAAGAATGCAGACATATTCCACTCTGTCAGCAAAAGAACTCTTTAAAAGCGGACGCAGGGCCAACATACTTGACATTATCTTCAGACCTCCTGTTACTTTCTGCAGAATGCTTTTTCTGCAGATGGGCATATTTGACGGCATTTATGGCATAATACTTGCCTGTCTGTACTCTGTTTATACGTTTAATAAATACTTGAAGTTGAGGAAAATGGTTAAAAAGACAGAGCACAGATAAGCTAATAAATAAACAGCTTAATGATTTGATAGTTCAATATGATACAAGAGTCAAAGTGTTGAAATATTTTGTCCTGAAGCCCCGAACCGTATGGTGCAGGGCGAAGCGTCGGGATGAACTGCTTGAATGGTTTGAGCAATTTTTACGGAGGGGAGTTAAATGAACATCTGTATTTTAGGGACAGGATACGTGGGATTGATTACAGGGGTATGCTTTGCAGAGTTTGGGCTGAATGTTACATGTGTTGACAGCGATGAGAAAAAAATTAAATCAATTGCAAAAGGGATTGTTCCTTTCTATGAGCCAGGGCTTGAAGAACTGCTCCAGGGGAATCTCAAGGCAGACCGCTTACATTTTACAACAAACACAGCTAATGCCATTGATTCATCTCTCGTGGTATTTATAGCGGTCGGTACACCTCCCCGGGGAGACGGCTCAGCAGACATGGCCCATGTTGAAGATGTCGCAAGAGAAATAGCAACACATATTAAGAGCTACAAAGTAATAGTGACTAAGAGCACAGTTCCGGTTGGTACTGGTGACAGTCTCAGGAAGATTATATCAAAAAACTTAAAAGAGTCTGTGGATTTTGACATAGTCTCAAATCCCGAGTTCCTCAGAGAAGGTGCCGGGATAGAGGACTTTATGAGGCCAAACAGGGTTATTATCGGCGCTTCAAGTGACCAGGCAATTGCAATAATGAAGGACCTCTATCGTTCTCTTTATCTTATTGATACACCGTTTGTCATTACAGATGTGAAAACAGCAGAGCTTATAAAATACGCCTCCAATGCTTTTCTTGCCACTAAGGTTTCTTTTATTAACGAAATTGCAAATCTCTGCGAAAGCGTTGGAGCTGACGTCCATGTAGTTGCAAAGGCAATGGGACTGGACAGGAGAATTGGTCCCAAATTCCTCCATCCGGGGCCTGGTTACGGAGGCTCTTGTTTCCCAAAAGACACATCTGCCCTGCTTGAAATCGCAAAAAAGAGCAAAGTGACCCTTGGAATTATTGAAGCGGTTATAAAGGCTAATGAAAATCAAAAGGAAAGGGCAGTAAAGAAGATAAAAAAAACCATTGGTATGCTAAAGGGGCAAACTATATGTATTCTTGGTCTTTCATTCAAGCCGAACACTAATGACCTTCGGGATGCTCCTTCCCTTTATATAATCAATAAGCTTCTAAAAGCAGGAGCGAAAATAAGAGCTTATGACCCTGTAGCAATGGAAGATGCTAAGAAAATTTTTCCTAAAATAACATACTGTAAAGATTCTTATGATGCTGCAAAAGGGTCAGATGCACTTGTAATTGTTACGGAATGGAACCAGTTCAGGAACTTAGACCTGGGCAGGTTAAAAAACCTTGCAAAAAAAGAATTTTTCTTTGACCTTCGGAACATCTATGAACCTGATAAGGTAAGGGAACAGGGATTTAAATATTATTCCGTAGGAAGAAAGTAACAGTGATAATTGTTCATTGATAATTGAACATTGTTCCACAGCACTTGACTTTAAGGAGCACGTTCCACTAAATTATTCTTTATGCGTAAACCACTTATAGCAGCAAACTGGAAGATGAATAAAACTATCGGCGAATCCGAAGATTTCATCCGTTCGTTTTTACCTATGGTTAAAAATATTACGGATGTTGACATATTAATTGCGCCGCCATTTATCTCGTTAGGTGCTGTATTCAGACTTCTGGAGACAACTGATTTAAAACTCGCATCTCAGAATATGTTTTATGAGGAAAAAGGCGCATTTACAGGTGAAATATCCGCTCAAATGCTCTTATCCGCAGGGTGTTCATGTGTAATTTTAGGGCATTCAGAAAGAAGACAGTATTTCCTCGACACTGATGCGGTTGTAAATAAAAAGATTAAAACTGCCAGGAAAAACGGCCTTAATGTGATTCTGTGCATAGGGGAATCCCTTAAAGAGAGGGAAGAAAATAAAACCTTTGAAGTCCTTGAAAGGCAGCTCGCTGGGTCTTTAAAGGATATGTTGTTGGAAGGAATAGACGTAGCCTATGAACCAGTCTGGGCAATTGGTACAGGGGAAACAGCCACGCCGGAAAAGGCTAACGAGACACACACATTTATCAGGGAATGGCTGAGAAAATATGGAGAAGGCGCTGATAAAATGAGAATACTTTACGGTGGCAGCGTTACCCCTGAAAATATTGGTTTGTTAATAGCAAAACCTGAAGTGGGAGGTGCACTTGTTGGAGGTGCGAGCCTTAAACCTGACAGTTTTGCTAAAATAGTAATAGGAGCAACTAAGAAGTGAGAAGTGGGAAGTAGGAAATGAAGAACTAGAAATACAAAATTTATTTTTTCTAACTTCTCAGTTCTTAGTTCTCAGTTATTAGATGGAGGATCTAAGTGCTTACTCTATTAGTAGCTATACGTCATTTGCTGGTTTGTGTTTTTTTAATTTTCATAGTCTTGATTCAAAGCAGCAAGGGTGCAGAGATGGGTGCTGTATTCGGAGGCTCAAACCAAACTATTTTTGGAAACAGAGGGGCTGCAACCTTTATGAACAAGCTTACCACAATTTCGGCTGTTGTCTTTATGTTAACCTCACTCTCTTTAGCAGTACTTCAGGGAGGGTCCATTAGGCCTGTAGCAGAACCTGTTAGGGAATCTCCCGCAGAGTCGTTTCCAGGGGCAACAACAATACCATTTCAAGAAGAAACCGCTCCAGGCCAGTAGGGCCCGGGTTCAGGAAAAGCCAGCACAACCAGCAGAAAAAGGACAACAATAGGCCTCTTCTGTTAAATAGGAAAGCCTATCCCGGAATTATCGGATAAGGTTTAACACCAGTCCAAAGATGTTCCCCTGCTTGTTTTAACTTTTGATCGAAAATATTCATAATAATAACCTCCTGAAATTGGAGACATCACTTAACAGTATCCTATGCTAATGCTCCACTACAGCTTGCACCTGCTCCTGCTGTACACATAAGACACAGAGGTTTTGTTACGACTTCTCTTTTGCTCAGAGTTTCATAATCAAAGTCATCTATCTTTGAGCAGTTGCCTTTTACTGGCAGGTTGAGCATTTGCCAGAAATCGCAGTCAAACAGCTTTCCTTCAGGTGAAACACTAATAAGATGTCTGCACATGAGGTTTTTGACTGTAGCTGGATTGAATTTCTCCTCAAGAAGCTCCAGATATTCTTTCTGCTGGTCTTTAGTCATAGTTTTTTTGAGTCTTCCTATGGGCATGTTACTCAATGCAACAAGGTGATTAAAGGTTATACCGTGCATTTCCTTTAATTTTTCTTTGTATGTGTTCTCTAACATGTGCTGGTCAGGGGCAATGACTGCTGTATCCGGGTTGAACATGATGTCAATTTCAAGGCCGGTAGCTTCTCTTCCATAGCCCAGTTCATTAAAGTGCTTTAAAGCTGATATAGTCTTTTTATATGTGCCTTTTCCCCTTACCTTGTCTACACCCTCTTCAGTGTAACAGGGAAGAGATGCTATGATTTTGACTTTTTTCTCCTTTAGAAATTTCGGAATATCTCCCTTCCCATTATCTGAATATATCGCAAGGTTTGTCCTTACTATCACATTTTTGCCTAGCTCAGAAGCTCCCTTTACCAGATATTCAAAATGAGGGTTTAGTTCTGGTGAACCACCTGTTATGTCCACAGTAGTAATTTTTTTGTTTTTCTCCAGAACATCCAGAATCTTGCAGATAATCTCTAAAGGCATCATTTCCGTTCTGTTAGGAGATGCCTCTACGTGACAGTGCGTGCATGCCAGGTTGCATCTGTACCCCATGTTTACTTGAAGAGTGGAAATCTCTTCAGACTGTAGAGGATAATCTCCACTGTCTTTTAATTTTTCATCAAAAAGATTCACTTTTTAATCCTCCCAAATTGATTTGCTATAGTAATATTACGATAGTTAAGCAAGAAAAAACCAATATATAATCTTCCTTTAAATAATGATTTTTAAATACAAGTCTGATTTGACTTATTGATATGCTTGGATAACTTTGCAATCATACAAATGTCTCCTTTATTATTATAAGTAAGCAGGGTATAAATTATCAAGACGCGCTTTCCAACCTCTGCAGCACTTGGTCATGGCTTTGGTGGGCAAGGGTAATTTGTGTTGTTATAGAGCCAATGAGGGCAGGAACATGTCCCATTGGGTATCCCAGACGTTTGCCCTGAGTACCCAATGCCATTTTTTTAAAGTCCGCTTAAATCCCACTTCTCAAGGTCTTTTCTGATGTTCTCTATATTCCTTTTTTCACCTATAGCCCTGAGAATCTTTCTATAACCGGATATATCGCCGTATAAAATACATCCTGAAAGCACATTGTCTTTTATCACAAGTTTTTTATAGATATACTTATCTTTATTTTTTGTGATTATAGAATCATACTTACCGTCTGCATCTATATCTCCTACTGATGCGAGGTTAATTCCAACGATTTTTAAGACATTTGAGGGTGTTGTGCCTTTATAAACGGCATTTCCGCTTGGAATCCCGGTACGAATCGACCCCGATGGGTCGTACCGACCTGCCATGTTTATACCAGCGATTTCCCCCTGTTTTTCTGCTGCAGGCCATATACCGTAAAATACTCCACTGTGCTCTACTAAATCTCCTGCAGCGTAAATATTTTTTGCATCTGTCTCCATCCTGTTGTTAACAACCAATCCCTTGTTAATGTTAATACCGAGTTTTTTGCCTAATTCTACTTGAGGTTTTATACCTGCCGATATGATTATTAAATCGCAGTCAATCTTTGTTTCATCTTCAAGCAAAAGTCCCTGAACCCTATTGTCTCCTATAATTTCTTTTGATTTAGCACCGAGGTAAAATATAAAGCCCAGATTTTCCATCTGTGCCTGGAGTATTTTCGCACCTTTAATGTCCATCTGCCTTGGAAGCAGACTAGGGAAAAACTCAACTACACTTACCTTATGTCCTGTTTTTCTAAGGCTGTTGCCTGCTTCAAGGCCAAGTACGCCTCCCCCTATAAGAAGGATATTTTTTACTTTTTTTGCGTAATTTATAATCTCGTTTGCATCTTTAAGTGTCCGTAAGGTAAAGACCCCTTTTTTGTCAGCCCCGGGAATAGGAGGCACGAAAGAAATGCTTCCTGTAGAAATGAGCAGCCTGTCATATTCCAGCTTTTTGCCATCTGAGGTCATGACTTGTTGTTTATCTTTGTCTATCTCAGAGACAGGCGTGTTAAGCAGAAGTTTTATATTATTCTTTTCATACCAATCGTTTTTATATATGAGAAGACCTTTTTCATCTACTTCACCTGCAAGATAATCTATGAGCCTTATACGGCTGTAAAAGGGTAATGCCTCGTTAGTGAGAATGGTTATTTTACCGCTCTGGTCGAGTTTTCTGATATTAGAAGCTGCAGTGGTCCCTGCAACACCATTGCCTATGATTATGTATTTCATACCGGTTGTTAGGTTAGTGATAACCCGCCATACTACAAGGCGGGCAAGCACAATGTAAGGATTTACTTATTATCATATTCGTTCACTAAACGTTTACTTTGCATTCATTGTTGTTGGTTGTTAGTCTAAAAACTAAAAACTAGCAACTAACAACTTTATATTTTATTGCTGCGTTTTAACATCGTTAAAAAGAATATGCAGATACTGACAAGCACAATAGTCGGACCGGATGGAGAGTTAAGATAAATAGAGCCGGCAAGCCCGACAATTCCCGAGATAACGCCAAAAATGCATGAAATGCTGAAAAGCCGGCTCATGCTTGAAGCAAGATTTTTGGCAGCTGCGGCAGGAACAATGAGAAGGGATGTAACGAGGATAATCCCGACAATCTTAAGGCTGACTGTTACAATTAAAGCAATTAAAAGAAAAAGCAGATATTCAAAAAATCTGACGTTGATTCCTTCCACTTTGGCGAGGTCTTTATTGAAAGTAATCTGAAGGAATGGTTTGAGGAAAGTCAGGACAATTGTGATGGTCAGTACGCCGACAATAAAAATCAACAATAAATCAGTTCTGCTTACTGCAAGGATATCACCAAAAAGAAAGGTAAAAAGATTTGTCCTGTAGCCTTTGAGCATTCCTATTAAAAGCATGCCTATTGCAATAACTGCTGAAAATGCAATGCCTATGACTGTATCAGGGGACAGGGTTGTTTTTTCGGAAAGATATGCAATAAAAAAGGCAATAAATATTGCAAGGGCAACAGAAGAAACCGAGGGATCAACACCCAGAAATGCACCGATTGCAATTCCTGCCAGGGCTGAATGGGATATGGCAGTTGAGAAAAAGGACATCTTTCGCAGGACTACAAAGTTTCCGATAAAGGGACAGAGAATCCCTACCATTATTGAGGCAAGTAATGCTCTCTGAATAAAGTGATATGATAGGAATTCGCTAATCATGTTCATGACAGCTGTGTATATATGCCCCCATCATCTCTCCGTAGACACTCTTGATAACTTCATCTGTGAGTGCCTCTCTTGGTTTACCTGTGCATATTAATTTCCGGTTCAGACAGAGGACATTGTCTGCAAAACGGTAGACTATATTTAAATCGTGAGAGATTAGTATCACGGTTAATCCTTTTTCTCTGTTCAGTCTCATAATTAAATCGTAAAATTTTTCCTGTCCTTCTATATCCACACCTGATGAAGGTTCATCAAGGAAAAGGATTTTTGGATTATTTGCAATTGCCTTGGCAATCATAACTCTCTGAAGTTCTCCTCCTGACAGTTTCCCGATGCTCCTGCCTGCTAAGTTCTGTACTCCAACAACCTCAAGCAGTTGACGTATATGTTTATTTTTTTCTTTTCTTTTGTAAAAGGAGAAAGGATGTATCGGAGGAACCGTAAAGCTTAAGAGCTCAGATACTGTAAGCGGAAATGTCCTGTCAAAATCAAGCCTCTGCGGGACATACCCAACATTAATATGTGAGTTGTTACCTTTTAATGGGCGCCCAAATAGCGATATGGAGCCTGCTGAATATGGGATGAGACCGAGTATGGCTTTAATCAAAGTGGTTTTACCAGCACCATTAGGCCCGATGATGGCAACTATACTTCCTTCTTCTACTGAAAATGTAATATTTTCTATTAAATGGTAACCGTTGAGTTTGACACAGAGATTTTCAACACTCAGTGCATTCATTTAATCCTTAAAGTGTCATGCTGAACCCTGAATGTCATGCCGAACTTGTTTCGGCATCTCTTCAGGGAAGATCTTCTTATGAGACCCTGAATCAAGCCTGTCTGCCGTCAGGCAGGTTTAGGTCGTCCCGAAATTTCGGGATCGATTCCGAGGTGACAACTAATAGTATTGGACAATAAGCAACCCTAATTCAATGCTTTTTTTAAAATCTCAAGATTTGCTCTCATTCTGTCTTCATACCATTCATGGTAAACCCCGTTAGAAAACCCGGGTGGGGACGCTAAGCGTCCTGGGGCTTTCTTCCCCTCGGGGTAAAGGGCTACTATCTCCAGAGTATCAAGGCTGTAGACCTGCAGGTTTAAATCCTGTGAAATAGACTCTATTATTTTATGAGAAGCCTGCGGCTCTGTGAAAATAGCCCTGATATCTCTTGTCTTTATCGTATTTATAACATTTGCAATATGTCTTGGAGTAGGTTGTTCTTCAGGTGATTCCTGGATTACGGCTACCTGTCTAAGTCCGTAATCTCTTTCAAAATACAAGAACGCAGAGTGAAATGCGACAAATTCTTTTCGCCGCCAGGTTTTGACTTCATCTCTTATCTCTCTGTCCAGGATATCAAGGCGTTTTATGTATTTCTCTGTATTTTCCATATACCTTTCACTGTTTTCAGGGTCAGCTTTTATTAAGGCATCTCGGATATTTTTTACCTGAATAATAGCATTTCCGGGTGATAGCCATATATGAGGGTTTTTATTGATAATTTTTACACCTGAACTTGTATCAACCACAGTCAGTTTTTCTTTGCCCGCAACTGCGGTTAATTTATCCAGCCATACGTCAAGATTAACGCCATTTTTCATAATAACCTGAGCCTCTGTAATTTTTTTTATGTCTGCAGGACTGAAAGAGTATTCATGTGGCCCGGCGCCGGAGGACAGAAGGTTTTCTACATCAGCAAAGTCTCCAGCGATATTTTTGGTAAAACAATATAATGGTGCAATTGTTGTCAAGACTTTAAGTTTTGTTTCGGTCTGTTGTTCAGGTTGCTGGTCAGAGATTTGTTCTTGGTACGAGCCTGCCTTGCCGGTAGGCAGGTCGTCTCCGACCGAACAGGCAGAAAAACTTGCAATCAGGGGAATAATGCCAATCAGTATAAGCCCCTTCAGAAAACTAGACCTGTTAGGAACATTGTTTCTAATGGCTCTTATTCTGTATTTTTTTAGTCCACTCGAACAACTGGGTTTTCTTTCTAACGGGGTTGTCACCGATAAAATTATACCATACTGAAGACGTAGATAACCGCAGATTAAATGCAATAGCGAGCCTGCCTACCGGTTTACATGTCTCAGGTTTACATGCCTCAGGCATGCAGGCATGCATACAGGCAGGTGGAAGGCAGGATAAAGATATCAGTGATCATCTGTAATAAATCAGTGATCATCTGTGCTTAACGTGTGTTATATTAATGCAATGGGGTCCTTTCGTCCGCTTTCAGCCCTGACATATAGAAACTTCAGGCTTTTCTGGTTTGGGCAGTTAATATCGTTGACAGGTACGTGGATGCACTCTGCCGGCCAGGGCTGGCTGGTGCTTGAGCTTACAAATTCCCCGTTTTATTTGGGACTTGTTGGCTCGGCAGTCTCAATGCCGATTCTTCTTTTTACGTTAGCAGGTGGGGTTGTAGCTGACAGGTTTCCTAAAAAAAATATCCTCCTGATAACGCAAATAATACTTATGTTTCTGGCGCTTGCATTGGCAGTTATGGTATCAACTGAGATTGTCACTGTTTGGCATGTGTTGTTCATTGTGTTTTTCATAGGGACAGTTAGCGCTTTTGATATTCCTGCAAAACAGTCTTTTTTAGTGGAGATGGTTGGAAAAGAGAATCTGATGAATGCTATTGCGCTTAATGCTACTGCCTTTAATGCTGCGAGGGTTATAGGTCCGACCATTGCAGGGGTACTCATAGGTTATTTTGGAATCGCCGTTTGCTTTTACATTAATTCACTTAGTTTTCTTGCTGCAATTATCGGACTCTTAAAGATGAGATTTAAGTCTGATGAGACAAGAAAATTCCAGAGGATAGGGATTAAGAAAGAGTTTATGGAGGGGCTTAAATATATCTTCAGCGAGCCGAAGGTATATATGCTTATTATGTCTGTAGGAATAATAAGCTTTTTCGGATTCCCTTATATTACTTTTTTGCCTGTTTTTGCAAGGGATATCCTGAAAACAGGTGCTGCAGGACTTGGTATATTGATGGGCATTACAGGTGCAGGAGCCTTTGCCGGGGCACTGAGTCTTGTAGTAAGAGGAGATTTTTCAAGAAAAGGTGTTTTCCTTGCAACATCTGCAATAATTTATTCATCTGCACTTCTTGTATTTTCTCTTTCGACTACTGTCTGGCTTTCTTACCCGATGCTTTTTCTTGCTGGATGGGGAGGGATAAGTCAGATAGTCACTTCCAACAGCCTGCTTCAGCTTATGGTTCCTGACAGGCTGAGGGGAAGGGTATTGAGTTCTTTTACAATGGTGTTTTTAGGCATGGCAACTGCGGGGAACCTTGCAGTTGGTAGTTTGGCGTACTATGTTGGGACAAAAACCGCATTGGGGATTAGTGCAAAATTCTGTTTGCTGGGAATCATATTGCTTTTGTGGAAAAAACCAGAGATATATAGTGAAAAGAAAGTAGCAAGCTTGCCTGCCTCGGGTAGGTAGAGAAGTAGCAAGCCTCGCCACTGAAGACAGGCGGGCAAGCCTGCCTGACCTGCCTACCGGCAGGCAGGCGTCAGGCAGGTAGCGAGAAAGAGCACCTGTTTCAGATTGTCTGTATATACTCATTAACCTCAGATTTAAATTTTACGATAACATCTTTCATTGCCTCAATTAAGACCTTTAATTCTTCCCAGTTAATGTTGAAACTATATGAATAAACAAAGAAATCTCTGAAGGAGAGATATTTTAACAAAACCTGGTAGAGTTCTCTTGGCAGTATGGCGAGCTCAGCTGACTTTTTAAGCACTTTCTTATGCCATTCTGGAGAATCAGTTGTATCAAGCTTGTCGAATATGAGCATCTGTCTTAGAATATTTTCAATACCGTTGTAAGCATTTAGAATAAATGTTGCTATTGCTGCCTGCTCTGTAACAGTATATTCCGACATATCGGGACTGTATACAAAAAAGAGTTCTGTCATAACCCTGTCAATATTTTTAAATTCAGCATCACAGTATTCTTTGAGCTCATCTTTTGTCATGGTTTTCGACCTCCGTATGACTAACCTATTTTTTTCTTTACAAGAGCGACAACTGATTTAAGTGCCTTGTCAACTCCTTTTATGTCCTTTGAACCGCCTTGCGCCATATCAGCTCTGCCGCCGCCTTTCCCTCCTGTTATAGCATTGAGGATTTCTCCGGCATTAAGTTGCGAAGTCAAATTTTTTGTAACGGCTGCTACATAAAATGCCTGGCCGTTATGCGAAGAGCCGAGAACAACAACACCTGAACTGATCTTATCTTTTATTGTATCTGAAAGATTTCTTAATGTGTTTATATCGAGACCGTCAATCCTGCAGGAAAGCACCTTGATTTTATCTACATCTATAGCTTTCTTAAGAATAGCACTGACATTTTCATGGGCTGATTTGCTTTTTGCATTTTGAAGCTCTTTCTCGCGTAACTTCAACTCACTTATAAATTTCTCAAGTTTTTCTGAAACCTGAAGTTCCTTAACCTTAAGAATGTGGGCTGTCTTCTTTAATTCGGTTTTCTCTGCCCTGATGAATTTAAGAGCAGTAAAACCTGTAATAGCCTCTACCCTTCTTATCCCTGCAGCAACACTGCTTTCTGAAAGTATTTTGAAAGGGCCAATTTCGCCTGTTGCCTCGCAGTGTGTACCACCGCAAAGTTCAGCAGTAAAGGCCCCTGCCCTTACAACCCTTACCTTTTCTCCATACTTCTCGCCAAAGAGTGCTGTCACACCTTTAGTTGTTGCGTCATTAAGGCTTGTCCATGAGGTTTCAACGGGTAAATTCTCAATAATCTTTTCATTGACAAGCCCTTCCACCTCTTGTAATTCTCTGTCATCCATTGCATAAAAATGCGTAAAGTCAAACCTCAGTCTTTCAGGAGACACAAGTGAACCTGCCTGTTTGATATGGTCACCAAGGACAGCTTTTAATGCGGCATGTAACAGGTGTGTTGCTGTGTGGTTGCGCCTGATGGATTTTCTTCTGTCCCTGTCTACGGATGCAGAAACTGCCATCCCTACTTTGATTGTTCCCTTTTTTACATCAGCAATATGAATCAGCAGCCCATTGAATTTTTTTGTGTCTAAAACCTCAATTTTCAAACCACTCGCTTTTATAGTTCCTCTGTCTCCAACCTGACCGCCTGATTCAGCGTAAAATGGGGTTTTATCCAATATTATTTCTATGTTATCCCCTTCTTTTGCCTCTTTTACTGATTTGCCGTCTTTTATTAATGCATTAACCGTACTCTCTGTCTGCAAAGTTACGTAACCGGGAAATGTTATGGAGTCAAATTTTTTCAGGATTTCCCTGTACACACCTGAAATTTCTTCCTCTACCGTAACCCATGATGCCCTAGCCCTTGTTTTTTGCTGCTCCATTTCCCTGGTAAAACCCTGTTCGTCTATTTTAAGTTTATTGTCTTCTGCAATATCTTGTGCAAGGTCAATGGGAAAGCCATAGGTGTCATGTAATTTAAAAAGTTCAGCCCCTGGGATTGTATCCTTACCAGATGACTTCAATTCCTTCATGAGTTTATTTAAAATCGTTATTCCCGTAGAAAGCGTATGTGCAAATCTTTCCTCTTCAAATTTAAGATTTTTTTTACTTCTGGGTGTATCCTCGAACAATTCAGGGTAAGGTCCGGACATTATGTCATAAACAGAGTCCAGGACATTGTAAAGAAAGGGTTTCTCAATACCAAGCATGAAACCGTGTCTGGCAGCCCTTCTTATAATCCTCCTCAGTACATAGCCTCTTCCCTCATTTGAAGGGATTAATCCCTCAGAAAGCACAAAAGCCGTTGCCCTTATATGGTCTGCTATTACACGCATGGAAATGTTCACTGAAGGGTCTTTACCGTATTTTTTGCCTGAAATGTCCTCAATGTTTTTAATGATAGGAATAAAAAGGTCAGTATCAAAATTGTTCTTTTTCCCCTGGAGTACTGCAGAAAGCCTTTCAACGCCCATGCCGGTGTCAATGCTTGGTTTGGGTAAAGGAGATAATTTCCCTGAGGCGTCTTTACTGTATTGCATGAATACAAGATTCCATATCTCAAGGAATCTGTCGCAGTCACATCCTACACTGCAGTCAGGTCGATTACAACCCATTTCAGGCCCCTGATCTATCAGTATTTCAGAGCATGGGCCGCATGGTCCTGTTTCTCCCATCTGCCAGAAATTGTCTTTTTTACCAAGCCTGTAAATCTTCTCTGGTTTAACACCTGCTTCGTTCTGCCATATACTGGCGGATTCTTCATCTTTTTCATAAACACTTATCAAAAGCTTATCTTTTGGTAACTTGACCCTTTCGGTCAAAAACTCCCACGACCAGATTATCGCCTCTTTCTTGAAATAATCTCCAAACGAAAAGTTACCAAGCATTTCAAAGAATGTATGATGCCTTGCAGTCCTGCCGACATTTTCAAGGTCATTGTGTTTACCACCTGCCCTGAGACATTTTTGAACTGTTACAGCCCTTTTGCAAGGTCTGTCCTCATTTCCCAGAAATATTGATTTAAACTGAACCATGCCGGCATTGGTAAACAGAAGTGTCGGGTCGTCTTTTGGTATAAGGGGCGAACCTGGAAGGATCTCGTGTCCCTTCTGGCTGAAGAAATCCAGAAACAGCTGTCTTATCTCGTTGCTTTTCATGATGAATACAGCAAAAACTCTTAAATTACCTGCTTGCCCGCCACACTACAAGGCGGGTAAACCGGCAGGCAGGTGGGATGTTGTATGATAACCGTATTATATCAAAATTTGCACGATAACAAGGAGATAATAACATAAATAATAGCAAATAATATTTTTTGTGGACTTTCAGAAAAAAATAGTATAATTACCGAAATATAACAAAAAAAATGAATAGATGTGACTGGCCTACAAATGACGACATTTATATTGAATACCATGATAAAGAATGGGGCGTTCCAGTCTATAAAGACAAAAAATTATTTGAAATGTTAATCCTAGAAGGTTCTCAAGCTGGTTTAAGCTGGATTACCATACTAAAGAGACGAGAAACCTATCGACAGGCATATGACGACTTTGATCCATATAAAATTTCAAAATGGGATTCTAATAAAATAAGAAAATTGTTAAAAGATCCAGGAATTATTCGAAACAAATTAAAAGTAACGGCAGCAAAGCTAAATGCACAAGCCTATTTGAAAATTATCAAAGAATATGGAAGCTTTAAAAACTTTATCTGGTCATTTGTTGATGGAAAACCCATGAAAAATTCGTGGAGATCATTGCCTGAAATCCCTGCATCAACTAAAGAGTCAGATGAAATGAGCAAAGAGTTAAAAAAGAATGGGTTCAAATTTGTGGGTTCAACTATTTGCTATGCTTTCATGCAAGCAGTCGGAATGGTAAACGATCATATTACTACATGTTTTAGATACAACGAAATAAAAAACCTATAACAACTCTATGACACAAACGAAAGGAAAGAAGTAGATGATAAAAAAATACAAAAAAATAAATGCTGAAGGCCTTCATTATTTGGAGGCTAGTGATATGCATCCGGCGAATACATATTTTCATTTTTCGTTTGCCGATTATTATGATCCTAAAAATATGAATTTTGGAGTTTTAAGAGTAATAAATGATGATAATGTAAAGCCTAATAGCGGTTTTGGTACTCATCCTCACCGAGATATGGAAATTTTCAGTTATATAGTCGCCGGGAAACTTACACATAGTGACAGTGCTGGTAACCATGAAGTTCTTAGTCGTGGATATGTACAGTGTATTTCAGCTGGGACGGGCGTAACGCATTCTGAGCTTAATGAGCAGAATGATTGGTGCCGTTTTCTTCAAATATGGATTTTACCAGAGGCAAAAAATTTACCTGTTAGATATGATTTCCATAAATTTTCTTTCGAAGACAGAAACAATAAATTATTACAAATTATATCTGGTTCAAAAAACAAAGACCTTGCCCCTCTTTATATTTGTCAAGATATAAATGTCTATGTATCTGAATTAACAATAAAAGATATGAGTATATCCTTCATTCTAAACGAAGGCCGCAAGGCATATATCTTCTGCTTTGAAGGAAACATAAATATTAATCAATATCCCTCTTTAAAAGAGCGTGATTCATTGAAGATATACGGCCAGGCCAATATGGATTTTACACTTATCTCCGAAAAAGCGCACTTCATCATTATTGAAATGCAGCAAGAAAAATCAGAGCAGAAAGAGGATTAAACCTTTAAGGTTTAATTGACAAAGACAAGGTTATACAGCCTTAATTATGGCAATAGAAAATGGCAAGATCAAAGTAGCTGAAATTCTCAGGCGAGCCGGAGCAAGATAAAGATTTAAACTGTTTAAACTAAGTTTTTTTATCTTCAATAGCTTTGACAGTCTTGTAAATTACATCAGATGAAAAACCTCTGCGCTGGAGCATCCCGTACAACCTGCGCCTGACAGTATTTTTTGGATAATTTTTCATGGTCTTTAACTTCTTTTCTGTAAGCTTCAGGGCAGCTTCTCCCTCCATCTCCTGAGTGTGGGATAACAGGGTTTCATTTATGAGTTCCTTCTCTATTCCCCGGTTTAGGAGAAACATTTCAATACCTTTTCTTCCAAGGTATCTTCTTCTAATCGCATTTCTGAAAAGTTCTGCAGCAAGGATTTTATCTTTGAGAAGGCCTGCGTTCCCAAGAAATTCCATCACTCCATTTATCTGGTCATCATTAAAACCCTTCCTTCTTAATTTTTCAAGCATTTCCTTCCTGCTTCTGGGGCGATAATGGAGGAGTCTTAATGCGTAGTGTTTAGCTTTAGCGCGAGAATCTTTCAATCTCGGCATCGCTTTGTTCTCCTGAGATGCCTTCTTCCACATTTAAGTCACTTGTCGACTGGATACCTTTGACCTTGAGGACAAAGTCATCTGGATTTGTAGCTCTGCGCAGGGCTTCTTCGTAGTTAATAAGACCGTCTTTATATAAGCCAAGAAGGGACTGATCGAATGTCTGCATTCCATATTGACTAAAGCCCTGTGCTATAATATCCGGGATTAGTTTTGTTTTATCAGGGTTTTCTATATAACCCCTTATAGTAGCTGTTGCTATGAGTACCTCAACAGCAGGCACTCTTCCGTTGCCATCTGCACGCGGCGCAAGTCTCATAGATATAATTGCTCTTAATACAGAGGCGAGCTGTACTCTGACCTGTTTATGTTGATACGGAGGAAAGACTGATATTATTCTGTTAATGGTCTCAGCAGCATCAACTGTGTGCAGAGTACTTAAAACTAAATGGCCTGTCTCTGCCGCAATAAGGGCTGTTTGAATTGTCTCAAAGTCACGCATTTCACCAACCAGGATTACATCAGGGTCCTGCCTTAGAGCTGCTCTGAGCGCTTTACTGAAAGACTCGGTATCAGTGCCTATTTCCCTCTGGTTTACAATACTGCTTTTGTCTCTGTGAAGGAACTCGATAGGGTCTTCAATCGTCATTACATGGTCTGTCCTGTTAGTGTTTATGTAATCAATCATTGCCGCGAGCGAAGTGGTTTTACCGCTTCCGGTAGTTCCTGTTACAAGGACAAGTCCTCTTGGCTCTAAGGAAATCTTTTTTAAAACAACGGGGAGGTTGAGTTGCTCTATATCAAGAATTTTCATAGGGATAACCCTGAAAACCATTCCCACTGTTCCCCTTTGCACAAAGGCATTACATCTGAACCTGCCAAGTCCCGGAACACTATATGCTATATCAATGTCGTTTTTCTTTTTGAATAAGTCTTTTTGCGCCCCGCTCATGACAGAAAAAGCTATATTTAAAGTGTCCTCTGATGTAAGTTTCTTTTCCCCCTGCATGAATGAGAGGGCGCCGTGAATTCGGATAATAGGAGCAGTACCTACTTTTACATGCAGGTCTGAAGCACCTATACGAACAGTTTTTTTAAGAAGTTCATTAATATCTATTGGCATGGGTTTTACCTCTTAAGATTATAAACCTCCAGGACTTTTGATTCAACATCTTTTAAAACTTCCGGATGCGACTTCAGATATTCTTTGGCATTTTCCCTTCCCTGGCCTATACGGGTTCCATTATATGAATACCACGCTCCTGCCCTCTCTAAAATTCCTTTTGCAATGCCGAGGTCAATCAGTTCTCCAGTTCTTGAAATCCCCTCATTGAAAAATATGTCAAACTCTGCCTGTTTAAACGGAGGGGCAACTTTATTCTTAACTACCTTTACCCTAACTCTGTTACCAATAGTCTCCTGGGCGCTTTTAAGACTTTCTATCCTTCTTATATCAAGTCTGACCGAGGAGTAAAATTTAAGGGCATTTCCGCCGGAAGTGGTTTCGGGATTTCCAAACATAACGCCTATTTTTATTCTTATCTGGTTTATAAAAATAACAATTGTTTGACTTTTTGAGATTGCAGCTGCCAGCTTACGTAATGCCTGGCTCATAAGCCGTGCCTGAAGTCCTGGTAGACTGACTCCCATATCGCCTTCAATCTCTGCCCGAGGGACAAGGGCAGCAACAGAATCTATTACAATTATGTCTAGTGCCCCGCTGCGGACCAGTGTTTCAGTAACTTCCAGTGCCTGTTCTCCTGTGTCCGGCTGACTTATTAACAAATCATCTGTGTTCACTCCAAGTTTTGCTGCATATAACACATCCAGTGCATGTTCAGCATCAATAAATGCTGCTGAGCCCCCGGCCTTTTGAGCCTGTGCGACTGCATTTAGGGCAAGGGTGGTTTTTCCTGATGATTCAGGCCCGTAAATCTCAATAACTCTGCCTCGTGGATAACCCCCAATGCCCAACGCTACATCCAGGCCAATAGAACCTGAAGGTATGGTAGTAATCTCGAGAGTTCCTTTAGAGCCAAGCCGCATTATTGCACCCTTGCCAAATTGCTTTTCTATCTGGGAAATAGCTGTCTCAAGAGCTTTTGAACGCTCTTTATTAGGACTTGACATGTTTTCCTCCTTACCCTTCATTCTCTTAGTATCCTGTTCGAAATTATAGCGTGTTTCTTTTTTTCAACTCTCCCTTTATGGTTTTAAGGGAGCATCTGAAATTCTTGTATGACGTGCTCCGTCAGGATTTAAATCACTTCTCATTAAAGATGTAAAGCTAACGCTTATTGTCCCAAAACTGTCCTTTTTGTGCAAATCAACTGCATCGAAAAGCTTTTCTTTTCCTATGGAGGACCTGAATCTGCCAAGAGTAAGATGGGCTCTAAATTCCCGTTCTTCCCGCTCAAATCCTAGCCCGGCTATCTCTCCGTCAATGTCTGTCTGAAGCGCTTTAAGTGTGCCGTTGTTTTCAATACCAAGCCATAAAACTCTTGGCGATTTTGTACCTGGGAACATACCTATCCCTTTAATTTCAAGATTAAATGAATTATAGTTGCCACAAACTTTTTTCATCGCATCGAGGATTTTCTTAACCAGCTCTTCCTTAATATTTCCAAGAAACTTAAGTGTAAGATGTATATTGTCGGGGTTAACCCATCTAACATCTGCCCCGCATTTTTTAAGCTCATCCTGAAGCCTAACCAAAGAGGACTTAACGGTATTAGGCAGTTCAATTGCAATAAAACATCTCAAACCCTTAAGTGACTCCTTAAAGATTAGTCCTGATATTCTTAGGATAGCATACCATAGAATTGCTGAAATATGCCGGGCTCTTATTTAACATAAATCCAGACCCAGGAATCCAGATAGTATTTTCAATTTACAAACAGGTATCTCCATAACTGTATGCAGACATTGGCATAGAGTGCGGCAATGAGGTCATCAATAATAATTCCTGTACCCCCTGAAAGTTTTTCTGTTTTCCGTATTGGAGGCGGTTTTAGTATATCGAAAATTCTGAATAGAATAAATGCTGCAAGGAGATAGAAAATGGTTTTCGGGATAAAAAAAACAGACAACAGATAGCCGGAGAATTCGTCTATTACGATATATTTGCTGTCTTTGCCGAGGCTTTTTTCAGCAGTATGTGATGTTATTAACCCAAGAAGAACAACGGGCAGAAAGAACATTAGAAGCTCAAAATCGCTTGGCATTAACAAAATAACTACCAGAAGACTTAATGCTGAGCCAAAAGTGCCGGGTGCGTAAGGCAGGTAACCTATAAAACCAAGGGTTGCAATAGTCTGTTGAATTTTATTAATCAATGATAAAACCGCTGTCAGGGTCAGGTTGCAGTTGTCAGATTTTTGCAGATTTCTGAACCGGTCCCTACTTCCTTCCTGATTAGTTGATTTCCACAGAATAAAGTGAAGTAACCATAAATATACCGGTAACACATAATTTAGTTTGTATAAACCTATTATAAAATGATAGCATAAAACAGGGTAATCTTTAAAATGTGGTCTGGCAAAAAGATAGTTGTAATAATACCTGCACTTAACGAAGAAAAATCACTCCCGCTTGTTATAAGAGACATACCAAAAGACATAATAAGCGAAATAATTGTTGTTGATAACGGAAGTTCAGACAACACCTTCATTGCCGCACAAAAAGGTGGAGCCACTGTTTTAAAAGAAGAGAGAAGGGGGTATGGCTATGCGTGCCTGAAAGGCATAGCATATGTCAAAGAGAAAAACCCCGACGTGGTAGTCTTCTTAGACGCTGACCACAGCGATTATCCGGAAGAGATGCGGTGCCTTGTTAAACCTATCATAGAGGAAAATTATGACATGGTGGTGGGTTCAAGAATCCGCGGTAAAAGAGAAAAGGGTGCAATGACGCCCCAGGCATTTTATGGGAATAGATTCGGAACGTTTTTAATCAGGCGTTTGTTCGGATTTTCATTTACGGACTTAGGTCCATTCAGGGCAATCAAGTTAAATAAGCTTATTGATTTAAATATGCAGGATAGAACTTATGGCTGGACTGTTGAGATGCAGATAAAAGCAGTCAAAAAGAAATACAAAATCCAGGAAGTGCCTGTCAATTACAGGGTCAGGATTGGCAAATCAAAGGTGTCAGGAACTTTCAAAGGCACTATAATGGCGAGTTATAAGATTTTATTGACTATATTTAAATTCTGGCTTCGGGCACGGCAAGTATAGGATAAAAAAACATTATATCTTGATTTAAATTTTATTTAGTTATATTTTTTTTATTTCTTGAAAATTGATTTATTTTAGCGTATATTTATTGTGAATTGTTATTAGAATTATAATTCTATTTATAATAGAAGGAGGTTGAGCGTATGCCTAAAAAAATGAACTGCTGGAACAATAAAAAATGTGGCAGAGAACCAGGAGGTGCCAAGGTAGAGGAACTCGGGGTATGCGTTGCCTCTACGGAAATCAGGGCTAATGGAATAAATAGCGGGAAAAATGCAGGACGCGCATGCTGGGCAGTAGCCGGTACATTATGTGGCGGTGTGGTTCAGGGCACCTTTGCTATGAAATTAGGCAATTGTCTAAAATGCGATTTCTATAAACTTGTTATGAAGGAAGAAGGCAGCACGCACCAAAAGGCAAAAGATATCCTGAAAAAATTAGAAAGTTAATTTGCCGGTTATTTTGATATAAATAATCTTGCCGTTAGATAGATTTATGTATTTGTGGTGCAATCCTCAGCAATAATTTTAATTTCTTTACTTTCTTAAATGTCTTTTCCACTCTAACTACAGGCTATCTTTTGAAAATCTAAATAAATAAATCAAAATGGCACACCATAGTACAGTAATTGTCCTTCTCGGACCCACAGGTGTCGGCAAAACGGGTCTGTCTATTTTACTCGCAAAAGCCCTCAATACAGAAATAATAAGCGCAGATTCCATGCAGATTTATTGCCATATGGATATAGGAACTGCCAAGCCTTCACGCGAAGAACTCAATGAGGTAAAGCATCATTTGGTTAACGTACTGTCTCCCGGCGAGTCTTTCAATGCGGGTTTGTTTAAAAAGTCGGCGATACAGATTATAGCTGACCTTCGCAGCAACAAAAAGATCCCGGTAATTGTTGGAGGAACAGGGCTTTATATAAAAACCCTCACAAGGGGTCTTTTTGAAGGACCTGAAGCTGATTGGCCCTTAAGGGAAAAATTAATAGAAGAAGAAAAACGTTTCGGCAAAGGACATCTGTATAATCATCTAAAAAAAACTGACCCTGTAGCAGCTGATAAAATCAATCCAAACGACACAAGGAGAATAATAAGGGCACTTGAAGTTTCATTTAAGGGCAAAAGAATAATTTCAGAGTTGCAGCATTTATCAACAGTTCCTCAAAATTATAACTTTATTAAAATAGGACTCTTTAGAGAAAGGGCTGAGTTGTACAGGCTTATTGAACAGAGGATTGATAGCATGATGCAAAAAGGTCTTTTGAGGGAAACAAAAAAGCTCCTGAAAATGAATTTTCATAGAACACCTCTGCAGGCACTTGGTTATAAGGAGATGCAGCTTTACATCAACGGCATTATTAGTATTGAAGAGGCTGGCAGATTGTTAAAAAAACGCACAAAGCTGTATGCTAAAAGGCAGTTTACATGGTTCAAAAAAGAACCAGGTATAAAGTGGGTGGATGTAACAGGAATCTTTGACGCAGATAAAATTTTCTCAAAAGTCGTAAATGACGTTGACCCCGTTAGAAAACTTCTAATTAATTAGGAATACCTTTTACATACTCAATTTCTAACGGGGTTGAAATTCTAAGAGAATTGCTTTATGTTAAAGACAACCATAAAAATCAGGATGTCTGATTTCACAGATTAAAAGATATAGATTACACAGATAAAAACAAGATTATTAGGAATAATAAGTATTATCCCAAGAAATCAGATGGGTAATAAAAACCATAGCCTGCAGGATACCTATCTTAACCATTTAAGAAAAGAAAAAATCCCTGTTTTGATTTATCTCATAAATGGTTCACGCCTGAAAGGTATCATAAAAGGTTTTGATAACTTCGTGGTTTTAATGAAAGAGGAAAAATACCTGCAACTTATATACAAACATGCCATTTCAAAAATCGTTCCTGAAAAAGTTGTTGATTTAGAGTTTGGAGATTCTGAAAAGGAACAGTCTTGAACCTTTCTATGATAACCCACATACCACTCAGGCAGTTGGGCATATAATGCAGACAAAGCCGAGAAACCCTCTTTGCACAGTTGATGTAATTATAGAAACAGAAAAAGGGATAATTCTCATCAAGAGGAAAAACCCTCCTCCGGGATGGGCAATACCGGGAGGTTTTGTTGATTATGGAGAGTCACTTGAAGATGCAGTAATCAGAGAGGCAAAAGAGGAAACAAATCTTGATATAAAACTGATAAGACAGTTCCACACATATTCTGACCCCAATAGAGACCCCCGGCACCATACTGTTTCCACTATATTCATCGCTACAGATTCAGGTACGCCAAAAGCAGGGGATGACGCCAAGGAAGTGAAAATTTTCACGAAGGACTCCCTGCCGGATGAGATTGCCTTTGACCACAGACAGGTTCTGGAGGATTATTTTAAAGAGAAATATTAATCAAACCCTTACCAATTTCCCCTTAGCTTCAGCAACAACCACATTATTTTCTGTTACAGCCTCTGCATATGATTCTAAAAGCTTGCTTGTAATTTTCAGCATCTTAGCTTCGACTGTTATTTTTTCACCGACTTTTACAGCTTTCCGCAAGCGGATTTCCATAGAGGCGGTAACTGCAGGCATGTCCATGGCAATAGCGAGTTTGATCATTACTTCATCAAGAAGGGTTGATATAATCCCTCCGTGGACAATATCCACATATCCCTGGTGTTCTTTTCCGGGAATAAATTCAGTCTTTATCGTCTTTCCGTTGAAATGAAAATCCAGTTTAAGACCGATTGGATTTTTCGGCCCGCATACAAAGCAGTAACCGTCATCTTCAAGTTTCATCTTGAAAATTTAGCATAATACTCCGGTAATCGCAAATGCCGCAATTGATGTGTTATACTTTTATATTAAAAGCTGAGGATGGAGGTAGCAACATGGGAAAAAAGAAAAAATTCCCGAAGCAACCCAAAAAAAAGAAGAATACAAACTTAATTATCATTATAGCGGTAGTTGTGGTTGCTGCGCTTGTTGTTGTCGGACTGCAGTTTAGATCAACTTCAGAGAAGACTTTTGTGTCTGCTGTTGATGATCAATCCCTTCGCAGGGGTGAAACAAGACAAACCCTGTCACCTTCACAGATCAGCGATCCGTTTATAGCTGCGGTGTATCAGACTGCACGGGATATCCCTCATGTCTTTGACAGTGTTAAATGCTACTGCTACTGTGAGGGTGATCCGTTCAATCACGTGAGCCTTCTCAGTTGTTTTGTAGATAATCATGCCGCAGGTTGAGGCATCTGTCTCAATGAGGCCCGGCGGGTTTCAAAACTTTACAAACAGGGTAAGAGCATTAAAGAGATAAGCGACGCTAGAGACAGAGAATTCGGCAGGTAGGATTTTAACGTTATCTACTATTACAGGTCAGGCTTTCAGTCTTGAAGGTTTGACCTGTAATATTGTTTTAAGTTACCTTCAAAACACATGTTAGCAAATATTTTAGTAAAACCAGGCGTGCTTGCATTAAAAGAGATTAAAACTCCTGAACCAGCTCATGGGGAAATCCTTGTAAAAATAAAGGCTGCTCTTACATGCGGTACGGATTTAAAGGCATTTTTGCGTGGACATCCCATGATACTGATGCCCACGGTTTTTGGCCATGAGTTTTCAGGTGTTGTAGAAAAAGCCGGAAAGGGTGTTAAAGGATTCTATAGAGGCATGGAGATAATGGCAGTCCACAGCGCTCCTTGCGGGAAATGCCGCTTTTGCAAAAAAAACCTGTACAATCTCTGTGAAAATATAATGAGGACAAAAGTTCTTGGTGCTTTTGCAGAGTACATACTGTTACCAGGGCATATTGTAAGCCGCAATGTATTCAAGAAACCCAAGAAGCTCTCTTTTAAAGAGGCGGCTTTTTTAGAGCCGCTTTCATGCGTAATTCACAGTATCAATTCTGCTGATATTTCCAGAGGTGATACTGCTGTAATAATCGGTGCCGGCTCTATTGGACTACTGCATCTTATGGTTTTGAAAACAATGGGGATAAAGGCGATTGTTATTGAAAAGAAAAAAACACGTCTTAAAAAAGCGCTTGAAGAAAAGGCAGATGTTGCAATAAATGCCGGCAAGAAAAACACCTTTAAAAAAATAATAGCTCTTACAAAAGACGAAGGCGCTGATGTTGTTTTTGAATGTACAGGTTTACCTGAAGTGTGGGAAAACACTATCTGGCTTGTCCGCAAAGGCGGGACAGTTGTGCTTTTTGGAGGCTGCAAGCAAGGCGCTAAGGTTAGCTATGACACAGGCAGAATCCACTATGATGAGATAACTTTAAAAGGAGTTTTTCATTACAGACCTTCTGATGTATTACAGGCATATAAACTGCTTTCCAATGGAGAGATAAAAGTCAGCGGACTTATCTCAGGACAGTATCCTCTCCATGACCTTAGAAAAGCATTCCAAAAACTTGTGTCTGGAAAAGGAATAAAATATGCAATCATTCCTTGAAGCACAGATTAACACAGATTAAATAAAGCACCTGCCTGCCGGCAGGCAGGGATTAGCACAGATTAAGACAATCAGTGATCATCGGCGTATCAAATGAAGGTTGCCAAGCTATACAGCTTTGAAGATATCCGTATTGAGGACATGCCGGTTCCGGATGTCGGTCCCGGTGATGCGCTTGTTAAGGTTAAGGCATGCGGAATCTGCTCCGGTGATATTATGCCGTGGTATATTGAAAAAAAAGCACCGCTGCCTTCAAGCTTACTGCAAAGGCAAAAGACTCCCTGAAGGTCATAGTTGTTATTTAATTGCTGGAAATAGGGCAGACATTGTCCGCGGGCTGTTGTTCCTATTTTCCGTCACGGAGATAATTACCAAGCAGTCCCCTGCTGTGTTCATCATCGTGGCAGTAAATACATAAATTTTCCCAATTAGAACCGTCAGAGGGATTATTACTGTGATTTCCATCCTTATGGTGTACTGTCAGAAGGTGCCTGTCTTTGTAATCGAACTCTCTCCCACATTTAGCGCAGATAAGTCCGTGAATCTTCAAAGAGCGTTCTTTATAATTGCCAGCTGGCGAACTGATGTTTTTTAATTCTCTGACAATATCATCCGCAGATTTATTAATGTCTATTTTTCCAGCCTTTGGTTTTTTGTTTCTCATTTGAATGCCCCACGGATTAAAATACGTTTTTTTGTATTCGTTTTGCAATCCAGGTTTAAAATTCTTATGTATGAATGTTTAATTCATAATATACATTATATCAAACTTAAACTATAAGGTAGTTGGTTAACCTTATTTAACAATTCCCTATATCCCTAACCGGATTTGCAATATTCAATAACCAGTGTGTATAGTTTTAATATATGAAAAAGCAGACAAAGACCCCATCTCCGAGACAATCCCAAAACCTCGGGGTGACTTGCGACTGGCGGGTAGAACAATCAAAGACAAAAAAATCCTCTGATAAATCAGCCATTTACAGGTACAGGGGCAATTACAAATGGAAAGGCGTTAAAACAGAGACTTATAAACTTGCCAAAGGAGACTGGAACAAAATAATCCGAAAGGTCTTAGTCGGAGACAGTTTGACAACAAAGACCCATGTCAGGAATTTTGAGATAGCCCCGGGAGGCAGAAGCAGTTTTGAAAAACACCGGCATGAACACATAGCAATAGGTATCAGGGGCAGCGGAAAGGTGCTTTTGGGAGAAAAAAACCGTAAAATAAGTTTTCTCGATGTTGTATATGTATCTCTGGACACGCCGCACCAGTTTTTAAAACCTTTCAATGAACCATTTGGCTTTTTATGCGTTGTGCCTGCAAAAAGGGATAAGGCAACTATTACTGCCAAATGAAAAATGTCCGCCTCTACAGACCTGCCTGACGGTAGGCAGGCCTCGGCGAGATGGGCAAAAGTCAAAATTATTTTGTTCAAAAACACTGATAGCCCCACCGCTGTTTGGAGAGAAAAACCTTTATCAAAAGAGGCTCTTGCAAAAGTCTCTGACAAAACACTTTTGCCGTCATACCCGCGTAGGCGGGTATCCAGAAGTCTTTGTTTTTAAAGGATACTGGATTCCCGACCTGCCTGCCGGCAGGCAGGTAAAGACCTCGGGAATGACGAACAAAGACTTTTGCAAGAGGCTCAAAAGAAAAAGGGGTTTAGCCTTTAAAAACTAAACCCCTTTCAGACGAATTACAATTTAATTTAAGTAATTAATTCTTTGCGTCTTTTAGTCATCCTGATAGCGATTATTGAAGACATTAAAACAATAAGTAATGTGAACGACACGTACGGATGAACCACAAACATCACAACAGGTATCAATGCAATTCTTGTAATTACTCTCAAAAATTCACTGCCTTTTATAACTTCTGCAATAGCTGGAGAATATTCATAATAAAAATCAACAAATTCTCTGCCTAAATAATTAGTTAAAAGATGATTGTCTCTGAATTCTCTTAATTCAGTAACATAAGGATGCAAGTAGCTTCCGTATGCAGCAGTTGCAATAAAACAGTTTCTGCTGTGACCGGCATCCTGCCCCTGGCTTGTTCCCGAGCTGGAAGGTGAATCGGGAGATGAAGAAGCTGTACTTGCCTCTGCCTGTGATGTCTCATCAGACCTTTCTCCGCCTGTAGATGTAACTGATGTAAATGCCCTTAACGTATAGCTATAACATGTATTAGGTGTTAGTCCGGCATCTCGTACTGATGATGCAGATGAAGTAACTGTATGTATTAAGTTATACGTTGAACAGGCATCACCACAGGGCTTTCTGTAAATATTATACCCGTCCTCGCTGGCTGTGTCTGTCCAAGCAATATCTATACTGGTAGAAGTAACTTTAGTTGCAGTAAACCCTGATGGTGTTGCAAGGTCAGGAGTATTGGCATCAGCGCTACGTGCCTGATCAGCATTAACCCTTCCGCCTGATGATACCAATCCTGATAAGCACAGCTTTGTATCAACATTATTTATGATATAACTTTTTACATCATTAACCGACAAGGTGCTGCTTACTGCCCAGAGTAATGCTGCAACACCTGAAACATGAGGCGCTGCCATTGACGTGCCCTGCAGGTACGCGTACGTGCTTGATACACCGGCTCCAGATCCAATATAAGTGCTGGTAACATTTACCCCGGGTGCTGCCAAATCTACTGAAGAAAGTCCATAATTGGAAGAAAAAGTTGCGCCGTTTGTACCGCTGGCTGCCAGTTGGTCTTTCTGGTCAGTGGCGGCAACAGCAATGATGTTGATAAGGTCATAGCTTGCCGGATAAACAGCAGTGGAGTCATTATC
>SDBV01002138.1_pt1 | contig 29626 bp, 48 predicted proteins | sample 2277081 | NCBI WGS metagenome assembly SDBV01 (sample SAMN10402039, study PRJNA504765) | marine sediment metagenome | isolation source: marine sediment core GS10_PC15, 223 cmbsf | place: Arctic Ocean: Southern Knipovich Ridge | collected 2010
TATGCGCCCGTCACGCTCTGCGCGGGCGGTGTCTTTTTCTTCGAACGAAGCTGTTAAGTCCTGTCCAACCTTCCACTCCTCCTCGCTCTCCCAGGGCAGGTCGGGGTAGTCAGGGTTGGCCTCGTAGAACTTGTTGGTGGCAGACGGATCCCCCTTCATGGTGGCCCCGTGCCGCTTGATCCAATTCCACTGCTCCTGGTAATCCATCGTGGTCGGGTCGCCGCCCGTGCGCACCACGTCGGCCTTCACCGCGTCACGTAGCTCCGCCGACATGCCCATGCGCTCGGCTTCTTCAGCGGTGTATTCCTTTACAGGCACGCCCAGGATTGCCATAGTTGCAAGCCAGCCCCCTTTAAGGCGGGCCTTCTCCTTCGCCGCAGGCCAATCCGCCTCCTCGCCGCGCATGATCTGCGCCCTAACTTCTTTCTGTGTCTGCCACTCCAGGAACTTGTTAGGCTCTAGCCCCATCTTCTCCCGCCACCACGAGGATGGCGTCATGTCCGTGTCGAAGACGGCTCGTGCAATAGATTCGTAAGATGACAGGTCGAACGGATACCAGTCGTCTCCCAACACCCCCGCAGCCCCCAGCACACTCTCGTTCCAGGGCCAGGTGCGATAACCCATCTGAGAGCCTATCGTGTAGACAGACTCAGGTGAAGTCGGGTCTTCCATAGCTCCCCTCAACCTGCTGGCCTGGTAGGGCGTGCCGCCTGGCGTCTGCTGCATGAAGGAGATGTAGCGGAAGGGATCGGTGCGGAACTCATCCTCAGGCCCCCAGCCCATCGCCTCCTTAATCGCGGGGGGGACGGGTAGCTCTATGGTGTACTTCAAACGATCTGGCAGCCCCTCGTTGGCCGCTGCGACGAACGCCCGCGCCTTGGCAACGGTGGCGGGGATCATAGGCTTCTCGGCAAACGTCCGCGCCCAGTAGGGGATGTTGTAGGCGGGCCAATCCCAGAAGGTGATGATGTCGCGCATCATCCCGCTCAGCATGTTCCTCTCGGTGTAGTTACCCAGAGCCTTGTTGACCGTGAGCGAAGCCTTAATCGGCGCGTCGTCCAGCGTGTTACGCATTATCCTCTTGGCTGCATTAGCATAATCACGGATAGCCCTCATAGCTTCGGGCGATTGCTCAATCGTCTCGCCAGCCCGCGCCAGGTCGTCGGTGGCCGACGTGCGCCACTTGGCGAACTCGTCCAGGATAGGCTGGGAGATACGCTCTGCGTCATCGGCGGGGGCAAAAGGTACTCCTTCTGCCCTTCGCGTTGCAGCTACCAGTTGCCGCTCCAGCGCAGCTACGCGCTCAGCGTCGCCCGCTTCTTGGGCTGCCGCGAGCTTCTGCGATACCCAGGCAATGTCCTCGGCAGGCTCAACCAGCTCGATGCGCTCGACCCAAAAGGGAAGCTCAACGCCCGCTTCATCGGCGTAATTGATGAGATAGTTGTACCAAAGCCTTGAACTCTCGCCACCCGTCTCTATCTTTGAGGCGGCCCAGAGCAAGCCTTCATCAACGCCCAAGTCTCTGTTAATCTTCTTAAAGGCGTTGCTGGCGTGCTTTGGATTTATGCCGACTTCGTGGGCAAGCTGCCCTGTGGCCTCGAAGCTTAGGTCGGGGCGGAAGCCAATAAGCTCTTCTCCACCCTCCGCAAAGATTGCGGCTGGGCCGCCCACGTCGTCGAAGGAGGTATAAGGCATCCAGTCCCCAGGCTGCCCCATCCTTTTCATGTACTCGGTGGCTTCTTCAGTGGCACGGGCGCCTGCGCTGTCGAACACCTTCGCCACGTCTTCGGGGGTCTTGGCCTTCTCCAGCCCCTCCTGAATGACCTGCTGCAACTCATCGGGGATCCGGCCAGCGTCGTCGGCGAAGCTGCGTGCGCTGGTAACGGGGGCCTTCTTCTTGGCGTGGCGCATGATGGCCCCTTCTACATTTTCTATATTGGGCCAACTCTCAGCCAACACGTCCCGTTTAATGATCCCCCTAAGCCCATCGTCAACTGCCGCCAGCATGTCGTCTGCCAGGGCTGCCACCTCGTTCCTGCCAACACGCGCCAACTTACGGTTCTCGAATATGAAGAGGCGGGTGCGGGCCGCGCTCTCCATCCTGCTGCCCCTGTTAAATATCGCGGTCACTGGCTTGCCTGGCAGCCCCATGACTCGCTCGTGCATAGTTATATCACTCATGCCCATGATGGACTTGGAGAATCCAGCCGAGATTTGAGCGGGCACGTCGCCGTAGGTTACTATGTGCTTCTCAAGATTGCCACTCAGCGTGAACCACGGGCCTACGCCCTCGATGGCTAGTTTCAAGGAGTTATCAGCATAGTTGTAGACCAGCCACGCGGGGCGCGTCCCCAGCCAATGCTCGACGAGGACTTGCTGCGCGCCTTGTATTAGGGTACGCTGGGCACTTGGATTGTACCCTATTGCCTTAGCCGCAGCCGCCTTTACTGCCTGGCTGGTCGCTTCTACAGCCTCGGCCTTAGTCATGCCCTTCTTGATTATCGTGTTACCCTTGAGGCCACTCCCCTTGATTAAGTCTGCTACTGACTCCGCCTGAGCCGCCCCCCTGGGGCGTAGCTGGTCAGCAAATTGGGCTGAATCATCCAGGAGATTATCCAGGGTCTTAGCCCATGCTTTGGCGTCGTCCCCGTCCTTGAATATCATTCTGGTTATGTCAGTTGCATCAAACCCTACTACTGATATGATGCTGGGCTTGGACAACTCAAATAGCGGGGCGATTGGCTTGAACTTCTTTATCCCCTTAACCGCCCCGCCTATCAGCTTGGTCGCGGGCTTGGTGAGTATGGGGGCGAAGAAGAGCGGGTCAAATACTAACTCGCCTACAAGCTCGGCCGCGTCGTTACGGTGCTTCTTAGCCACCTCTAGCGGGTCTGCACCCGCCTTCATTTCCTCTAGTGCTTGCTCTAACTTCTCTGGGTGGGCCGTCCAAGTCCAGTGGCTTGTAGACAACTGATTAGCCTGATCTGGAGACAAGTCAATCTCCTGAGTAAGCCGGGAAATGTTCTGGTACTTAGCCTTTTGTTCAGGTGTCATCTTTATAGCAGGGTTATCCCACTGCTCTGGAGGTATTCGCTTAAGGCTCTGTAGCTGTAAAATGCCGAACCCGCGCTTTGCTATCTTAGCGGGCATGCCAAAGAGCTCCAGCAAACCACCTACCGCCTTCCCAGCCACCCTTCCGACCGCTTCTGGCGGCCCCCGAACTGGCTCAGGTATCAAGCCCCAGGCGTAACTAGCCAGGGCCGCCGCCCCCTTGAACCCCGCAATGGGATCAATGCCAGGCCCTTCATACGTAGGTTCTGGTAATTGGGGCAATCGGGGCAATTGGGGCAACTCAGACGGCGGCCTGCGCGTGATGTCGGGCACGGTCTCTGGCGGAGGTTCTGGCCTCGGCAAATCTGTATAGAAGGCCGTTTCGGGATACGTGCCTGTACGTCTAGCTGCGTCAAGCCGCCAGTCCTCGTGTGTTGGAAACAACGGCCCTGGCCGATCCTGTTGCTCTAGCAACGCCGCTGCCCGCTCGTCAAGCGGCCTGTACCACGCCTCTGGCCCACCACCCTCCGGCATGGGCAGGAACTCTTCAGCAGGCGGCACGGGCGTTCGTGACGGGCGCATCTGGAACGGTTGCGTCCAGTCTATTGGTTGCATGTCAACAGGTGCGGGAGGTTCTGGTGCTTGAGTAGACTGAAGTCTAGCCCAGGGGTTAGCCCAGTCTATGGGCTGTCTCCAATCGGGCTGCGCCACAGGCTCAGGGCGGGGCATCCCCTTCTGAATCATGGGCAAAAATGGCTGTGGCCTCGGAGTGAACTGCGCTCCGCCTGCTTGCCACGGGTTGCGCCAGTCTATGGGCTGGGGCTGCACAGCAGGCGGCTCAGGCCGAGGCCAGGGGAACTGGCCGGGACGGGGCGCGGTGACACCCCTGGCTCGCCAGTTCTGCCATACCTCTTCCCAATCCTGCTGTTGCTGGCTGGGCTGATTTGTATTTATGTTGATTGTAACTTGAGGCAACTACCGCTCCTTGTCTAGTTCTTTCAGGGCGTCAGCTAATTCGCTACAGTCGAAATGAGCCCCCTCTAAAGCCGCGACAACCCCGCGCGCTTCGTCGGCGACGGCTTCGAGCTTGTGTACCCTACCCAGAAACGCCTCGGCTACATCTAGCACCACTACGTCACCCATCACTTACCTCCTTAGGTTTTGCTACTAGAACCCCCACCCAGCCACGTCGGGCCTCACTGCTTCCCCTTGCGCCCAGCCCTTTGACCTCGACAAAAACCATAACCACTTTTTCATTGGTTCCGGCACACCAGCGAACTGTTGCTCCCCCAAGAACTGCTGACCTTCTTGCACCCAGGGATCCGCGCCCTGCGCGCGTTGCCAAGTGCTGGCCCCATATCTACCCCAACCACCGGGGCCGGGGCGCCAGCCCATTCTACGCAGCCACGGCTCCAGGTACCCCCTGACCTCGCGTGGCATTGCCGCCCAGTCTTGGCTTCTCAAATTCAGCCAGTTCATGGGCGCGCCCTGGCCCTCCCACAGCGGCATTGCGGTAGGCCCCCAGGGAGTGGGAGTGATGGGAGGGGCGCCGGGGACGTCTGGCGTTGTGGGCGGACGCATCGCGCCGGGTTGCTCCCACCAATTAGCGCCGGGTTGGTCCCACCAATTCTGCGGCTGCTGCGGCAGGTTGATCGTGACGCCCTGGCCCGCCGCAAGCTCCCGCACGGGGCGACGCACGGGGCCACGTAGGGCGCGGCCTAAGCGCGAGATTGTAGGCTGTGCCTGGTCTGCTCGTCGTGTTACTGGTGGCGGGGTGGGGCGACGACCGCCGCCTCCGCCCGCCGTTCTAATCAGCGCCATTGTTTCACCTCTCGTTCGGTGTTAAGTTAAGCAGTCCCGTCGTACTCAATCCCCAGGTAGTCCAGGATCAACGCCACGGCCTCCGACAACTGAGGCACTGGCAGTATCTTGACTTTGGTGGCTTTCAACGCATCCCTCGCGCTCATGTACTGCGTCGCCGCATCGCCGATGTCGCTGTCGTCGTCCTCTCGCGCAGCAGCACGCATGGCGGCAAGAACCTTGGCTTTGGTGACCTTGCCCGTGATCCACACCTCGTCCCATGCGTAGGCCGTGCGTGGCTCGCCGCCTGGTTCGTCGGTGTCCTGGATCGCATGGATATTGTAACGATAGATTGTCTGGCCTCTTGACTTAGCCGTTGTTGCGGGGTATGTGTCACCTTGTGATGTAGCCATTTAAGCCTCCTAGAAATTCCCCAGTCTGTTGTTGGTTATTATTCTTTCTCCATTCGTGTTGCTGCCTGCATGGGCTACGTGCCAACCGGAGTGATGATATGGAAAGCCGAGAGATTAACATAACGGTTATTCAGTAGCTGATCCGACCGCCGATACTCGCATCGAGACCGGAGGAATCATTAACCAGAGTCCAAGCGAAGCCGCCCGCCTTCGCAGCGTCACTCGCGCGGCCGCCCGCACGGGCCACGCGCCAACCGCTATTCTGGTAGTAGTAATCAGTAATCTTAGTCGTTGCCGTGCCAGTCACGTCTGCTGGCAGGAAGCCTTCGTCTATCTGCTCCAATGCACCTTGATAACCGTCGGCATTGTGGAGTGTCACGCCTGGAACGTCGTAGTTCGTCGCTGTATCGTCGGCGAAGTCCGTATCTGTGTTCGAGAAGTACGGCACGTTGCTGTTGACGTTGAACCCATCCACCCACTTCCAGAGATGACCATACCAATTCTCAATGCCACGATAGGTCATGTATGAGCCAACAACGCCATCCCCGCCAGAGGCGTTAGCTGTAACGTCACCATCGCCGTTGCTCAGCCCCGCATTGTTTATCGGGTAATAGGCATTGTACGTGTTCCACGTTGCGCTTTCCCAATCCGTCAAACCAAGACCAATCATAGATTGGCTGTAGAAGTCGGCGTATTCCGTCAGGTAGAGCAACTGGATTGCCGACGCCAGGTAGAAGTCGAACTGTCGCCAGCCTGTGCCGCGCTTGGCGGCGATGCTGCGGACGTTGGCGCGGGTGATGCCTGTGAAGGGCTTCTTGCCGCTTACGCTGCACAGCTTGTCGTTCGACGTGTCTACTGCTGGTGCGGCAATGGTCGGCGTCGCCGCCCCGTCCACGCCAGCGATGACGTCGTGAACTGTGAGGATGGTATGGGTGGCGTCGGAGAGGATGTACGTGCCGTCGTAGGTGCCCGCCGTGGCTGCTACCACTATCACGTCACCGATCTGGAGCAAGGAGTATGGCGTGCCTGCCGCCGCAGTGATGGTGCCAGGGTCTACGTCGAACGTGGCCGCGTGCGCCGCGATGGGGTTGTAACCGCTGGTGGTGGTGGCTGCCGTGGCGTCAAACAGCACGCCCTCGTATGCGCTCATGTAGCGATGGTCTACCGGGAGGCCGTTCTTGGTAAAGGCTGGGTGCAGGTCGAATCCCGCCAGCGCAACCTCGCTGATGTCCCAGCGGTGGATGGTGCCGGTGTACGAGTACCGGTAGTAAAACGCGGGAATCTCCACCATTACTTGACCGTCAACACCATCGAGGTTCGCGCTCGCGCCATCCGTTTTCAGGGTGGAATCATTCGAGTCCAAGTAGTATTGCACTACTCCTGCATCGTTGATGACACACCGACGCATCTTCCGTTGAATCGGCAGCGAGGAGTCTCCAGGCGAGCTTCCCACCGCGACTGCACCCAGGGCGCCAGTGCGCCCATAGCTATCGGCGTCCTCGTCCCACTCAAGGCCATAGTAGTAAAGGGCGTCCACGTATGCCTTGATGCTCTGCTGTGTCGCCACCGCTGACGCGCTGTCTGACGCCATGTCGTCTTCGTCTAACATTAACCTTCTTTGACTGATTGGCATTATCCCCTCCCTATGTCAGCGTCTCGACTTCTACCATCTGCACGCTCGCCGCCGTAGCGACGTGCAGCGTGGCCGCCGTCAGGTTCAAGTGATCGTTATACCACACCGAACTAGCCTTCAGCGTGAAGTACGGCTCCGTCGGCGATGGCGACGCCACTATGCCCGTTGTCCAAGCGTAGCGTACGTCAGTAGTGGCCGCCCTGCATTGGAATTGCAACGATTTGCAATCAGTGGGCGGGCCGTACACATACTCCGTGTTGGGTAGCGGCATAGAGATGTTCGCTAAAGCCGGTGTCGTCGCGCGAAGTTCTTGAAGCAATTGCGTTTTTGATTTCTGCGTCATGTATCCCATGTAACTATTCCTCCATTAATCTCTCTACGTGGTCTCCTTAGTGGGCATACCGTAGTCGTCCCACTCGCCCAGGATTCTGGTTCTCGATTTAGCTGGCATCCCTCTTGGCATTTATAACCTCGCTAAGTCCATGCCAACAGCGCGGCGTGTGGCTGCTCGGCGGTCGGACGCGGGCTTGTGGACGGTACGGGGGCGGCGTGGCATTTGCGTTACCTCTTCCAAATCTGGGGGAACCAGGGTCTAGCACCCCCGCCGCCCACCTCAGGCATCGGCGGGGCCCCCACGGGTGGCGGCCTCACAGATGGCAACAAGTCACGTGGAGCCCGGGTCATCTGCGACTCAGGGGCCTTTAACCCAACTCGTGCCCCTTGCCCAGTAAACAGCCCCTTATAGAACTTGCTCACATAGGGCGGTAACTGGCTTATATCACCCATCACACCGCTGGCAAGCCCCGCGAATCGCTCCGGGTCATTATCACCCATGCCAGGCCAGTCTCCCCAGCCGTGCTCATAGGCGTAGGCAATCTGTGCAGCACGAGAATAACGCGGATCTGGTTCTTTCACCAAGCGTTGAACTGCGCGACGGAACTCTAGGTTGTGCCCTTCCTTATCCCAAAGGCCAACCATATCAGCCCAGGCATGTGTCAACTCATGTACTGCCGCTTCGTCGTTTGCACCCTGTAGGCTAACCTCGCCAAACCAGGGAGCCCAGCCACCGCCGCCAGCACGTGATGTTAAATCCTCTACCGTGAAAGCCACCGGGTCCAGCCGAAAAGACTTTTGCCAAGAAGGGACATTCCGCGCCACCTGCGGGTCAAAGCCCAACGCCTCAGTAGCGCGCCACCTGAATTGTCCAAGTGGCTTCTGTGTTATCTTTGCCTGAGCTTCTGGTGCAAAGCCATAACCCTGGAGTACTTGCCGCTGATACCCCAACTCACTTTCAGGAGGTCTCCACCACGGGTCTTGCCAATCTACAAGAGGCCAGCTTCGCTTCGGTACGCTCCCGCGCGCAATGTGCTCCCGCTGCAACGCTGCCTCAAGTTCATCACGGCGAGTATCCTGCTGCCGTACTTGCCAGCGACGCCCGGCGTAATCTGCAATGGTGTCTTTCGCGCCCCGCCCCCAGTAGGCCAATGGGTCTCTGATAACAGAGCTATCCTCCGCAATAGTATCTTGCTGACGCCTCCCAGGCCACTGCTTGGTAATCAATGACAGGAATGGGCGCTTGGGGGGCGGAGGGCGCTTAGGACGCAACCCACCACCGTTTGCTGCAAGCGCCATTACTGTGGTGCCCCCCCACGCGCTTCCCTCTCGGCCATCCTCATGGCAATCTCATCGGGCGGCAATGGCGGATTCGGTGAAAGCCCCGCGAACGATGGAGGGAGTTGCTCAGGTGACAGTCCCATCATAGCGCCTTCCCCAGAGAGCGGCACGCCGGGCTGCGCGCCAGGCGGGGCCATGCCGGGCGGCATCCCAGGTGGCATACCGGGCGGGGCTGCTGGCATAAGCTCTTGCGGAACCTCGCCGCGCTCCAGGGCCTCCTGATACTGCTGCTCCAGCATCTCTTCCACGCTCTTCTCCATAGACTCTTCTTGCTTCTTCCGCTCCTTCTCCTGGGCACGTTCCAGTGCCTTTAGTCGCTTCTTGTTATCTTCCATCCATTGCTGGGTGTAGAGCGCAGCTTGCGCCTCCTGCACTTGCGGGTTGACGCTCAGGAATTGGTCAAGCACTCTCTGCGCCTCCACGTCGGGGTGGGCGAGATTCACGATGTCAGTACGGATGTAGCTATCGCTGGCGAGCGAAAGCCCAGTCATGCCATGCGGCTCCCTCGCCATCTGCGCTATCCGCCACAGCAACGCCTGGTCATTCGGCAGGTCGGGGGTAATGGTGACGCGGTTGCGCCAGTGCCCGGCCACGTCGTCGGCGGTGATCGTCAGCGGGTGGGGACGGCGATCCGTTGGCCGTGCCACATCCTCCACGGGATGTATCTTGAAGCCGTCCTCTGTTAGAGCGGCAAACATCTCTGTCAATCTCAAAACGTGCTCCTGCGCGCGGGCGATAGCGACTTGTATCTCCATCGCCTTCTCCCCGATCTTGGTCTTGGCCCCCTGCTGGAGCATCGAGATGGCATACCCAGCCTGAACGCCCCCCGGTTGCACACCCCACATCGCGTCGGGGAGCCCGAACAGAGAGATGCTTTTCTCGTACCACGACATCAGGATGTTTATTAACATCTGGTTCGTCGCAATATTAAGAACTGTTACCTTGCTCCCTGGGGGAATGGGCTGCACCTCACCAGGCGCGGATGACATAACGAAAGCCTCGCCGCTCGGAGTCTCTACTAATATCTGTGGATAGAAAAATAACTCAGTGGCCGTCGAGACCTTGCTCATCAAGGTGGCTTGTTCTTTTATCACGTCCATTATAGGTGCGAGGACTGATCTACCCATCCACTTGCCGTCTGCTATGGGGGTTTTTTCGCAGAAGGCAAACGAGTAGGGGATCAAGCCCTCCTCGCCCTTCTGCTGGTAGTTGTGTGGCATGAGCCACACCCAGTTCCCGCCCACCCTGAGGCCCTTGTACACGTCATCCCAATACTCAACGACCTCAACTTCCTCGGTATCAACGTACTCGCCGAGGTCGGGCTTCTTCCAGACCACGGCCTCTTTGTTCTTCTTGCGATCCCAGAGGGCCTTAAGTTCCCGCTTTATGTCGCCGACGTAACGGTCGTACTTCTCCACGACATACAGCGGCCCCGTCAGGCCAAAGATAGGATAAACGTAGTGGGGATCACGCGCCAATATCCTTATCGGAAAGTTAAATGAGTCCACGTATTCGGGATAGAACAAGACCTTGAACACCCCCCACCCCCTGAATAGGTAATAAAATACAAAGTCCTGATAGCTGCGGGAGTGCGCGCCGTACTCGCTCGCCCAGCGCACGGCGGCCAGGTATCTCTCCAATTTAGTGCAGAGCGCCTGCTCCTTGTCTGATTCGTCGAGGGGCAACACCTGGGTCTTTACGTCGATCCCGATGCCCAAGTACGACGCGAACATCTTGCAGATTGCCTGCCCGGTAGGTACATTCACGAGCTGAAGCTTTGCGTCGTGTATGTCGGCGTCTATCTTGAAGTCCGCCTTGTACACCTCTTCCACGGCTTTCTGATCGCCGTCCCGCTCAGCGTAGTGGTTGCAGGCAAACTGGATTTTTGATTCAACTTCCGATTTGAAATCAGCCATACAAACCTATCTCCATCTTCGCCATCCGCCGGGCGCGGCGATTATACCCACGCTTGATACCCTTGCGCACCCCCGGCCGCCAGCCCTTGTACCGCTTCCACCCCGTAAGGGCGTCGTACTCATCGCCCGTTTTGAGCGGTATCCGCTTCGCCATTCTTATTCCTCAGTCCCGCCCAAAGGCTTTCCGCCACAAAGCTGTCCGTTGAACCCTCGTTGCCCTGGGGACGGAGGGCAGCTTGATAATCCCGAACTTATCAATCAGTCCATATCCAAGGGCCTTAACGCTGTCACTCCTACGGTTCTCAGGCTCCTCGCCGCCCAGCCTCTCCTCCGCCCGCTTCTTCCACTTATGATTGGTGAACTCCCAAGCGGTCTTCTTGCACTTCGAGGAGAACAGCACGCGGGGCGCGCCCGTTTCTGGGAAGGGCATGAGGAAGCTCTTGATCCTCTCCCTCCCTACCTTCGGCGCCACCTGCTGGCTTCGGAGGGCTACGTCGCCCTCTGCGCGCCACACCTCAATCTGCGACTTAGCTGCGTGATGCTGGCGGCCCGCAATGTCTATCACCCCGCCCGTTTGATTGCGCGAGGCTTTTCCCACATTATCCCACCAAGCGCGCTTCTTGGCTATCTCGACTATCTCTTCACCGATCAGCCCGTGCTCATATATCTCATCCACCACGAACACGAACGGCCCAGCTATCTGCACTGCCAGTACTGCGTAAGCGCTTTCGCCGTACCCCGGATCCATCCACAATTCAACAGGCAGCTTCTCGTCAAACTCTACCCAGGGTTGCACGTGCAGGCGGTGCTCGAACTCAGGGAACACCAGCGTCGCCGGCTTCTGGGGCGTTGCGCCAAAGCGACGCATCCACTCCGCGTCGGTGTACACGGCGCGCATGGCCTTGATCTCGCTGTTCTCCAATCCGCCAGGAAACACCTTGAGATTAGACCAGATGGGGATGCTGAAGCTGCGCCCACCCTCGTCGTTCTCCCCCTTCCAACGCCGCCACATCTGAGACTGCCATCCCGAGTCATCGGGGAAGGTGCCGCTCAGGATGACGCGCCCGCGCTTCTCCGCCACGCGCCCACGCGCAGCCAGGTACACGTCGTAGCCAAGGGTCTCAAACTCGACGCACAGCACCAGGTCGGGCGCCGTGCCCTTGCGCGAGAGGGCCTGCCCGCCCATGCGCTGCGTAGAGATGGTTATGATCTGCTTCCGATTCCCACCAATGTTCAGGTCTAGCGAGCTACGAGCTTGCCCTGACGGGGGCCTCTTTACACGAGTGACTATCTTGCTCTCAGTCACCTCGCCCAGCAGAGCGAAGTAATCAGAGAGGTAGTCAAACTCCGGCAAGCAGGCATCGTAATCGTTGCCCACGATGTAGCAGAGTTCCCAGCGCTGGAACGTACTGAACGCCTCCATCCCTGTGAGGATCGACTTCCCGGCTCTCTCGCCGCCGCCGATCAGCAGGTGGCGCACGTCGCACTGGTGGACGGGTAGCTGTGCGGCCGTGGGATCGTATCCCACGGCCTTAAAGAAAACGTCTTTCTGGCGAAACGTCGGCCACTTTGGGCTACCCATGCCCTTAACCGAGTAGATCAGCTATCACTTGCTGAATGTCAAACAGAAGTGACTCACCAACCACAACCGCCCCCTGGGAATCAAACACACCAGCGCCGCCCACATCCTCCCAGCACATTGACGCCTGTCCTACAGCTTGCATGATGATCCTGCTCAGCCGCCTGTTTACCTCTGCCTCAACACTAACTTCTACCTCGCTCATTCACCTACCTACCTCCTTTCCCTACCACGTCGCTGGATCACCAGGGTATTTCATGTGCACGCGCCCAGAGCCCCTCTTCAGCGCGTCAATCCGCGCGCGCTCCTGTTCCGCCCAGGTCGGCCTCTCGTGTAGGCCGCGCCCCTTGTCGGTCAGGACGTAACGCTCCTCATCGTCCGCCACCTCGTCGTAGTATTCAACTCTGAACCCCAGCCACCTCAGCACCTCGTCCGCCACGCCCAGCGGACGCTCGAACGCCAGGACGAACTGCTCCTCACGGCCCTTCCAGATTCTCACGACGTAGCCGTTGTTTACTTGCTCAATCTCGAAGTAGCCATACTCTGGCTTCTCGTCGTCCTCCACCCCGTTCGTTCGGGTTACGCTGTCGTCCATGTAGAACGGGTGGCTGGTCGCCGTTGTGGTAACGCCGACAGAATGTTCGGGCGGCCAGCCATCAGGGCTGGCGGTCTGTATGTAGCCCACCGTTGGGAACGCTTGCTCGTAGCCACACTCACACACGTGGATACCATAGGGCAGGCTATCCCGCGCGTGTTCCTTGCCACATATACACACCCACCCGAAGAACTCGACAAGCGGATCAGGCGGACGCTCGCCAGCGTCGAGGGCGTCACGCATCCGCCGCCGCTGCTCCCCATAGTCCTCCGCAGCCTCCTTCAACGAGGCAAACTCCCGCTCGCCGTCGAGGGCGCGAATGGCGGCGGTGAGTTCCTCCAGGTGGTGGGGCCAGGGCACACTAACCTCCCCATCCAAAAGCATGTAGTAGTCATGCGTCATCAGACGCGCAGCCGCGATCACGCGGGAACGCTTGGCGGGAGGGCCACATTCCCACATCCATGCCCACGCCTCACTTATCTTGGTCATCACTCTCCTCCTCTTTTGTTTCACGTGAAACATTGTCTAGCTCGTCAATGGCATCGTCCAGCGATAGCCAGTTGTTATGCCCAACCGACATGGGTATCCACCCACCATGTTGATACTTGGCTGCATCACGCACCGCTCGCGCTGCCGAGGCGACGCGGCGGAGGGCAGTGAGCTCGGTGACGGCGCGGTTGTGCTCTACCACCTCCGCCAGCCCTGCCTTAAGTCCAGCAACCAAGTCTGGATGCGCCGCCTCGTACGCAGCAACGCGCTCTTCCATTGTCAATTGTTTTGTCAATTCATCCATCACTTACCTCCTTTTTCAATTTACTTCATCGACGATTTCTCTAGTCTCAGCATCTACAATATGGCCCCATTGGAATGTAACCCTTGAGCCCTCCTCCATTGCCTGAGTCATGGCAGCGCGGGCCACGTCGAGGCCCTCGTGCTCGCTCAAGTAATCAGCCCATCCACCACCGGGGTAATACTGATCGCCAACAAATACCAGGTACTCCTTCCCCTGCGGATTGAACACAGTTAGAGCGGCCTGTCTAATCGGCCTTGCGTGTAACGCGGCGTCAGCAAAGGCAATAATCTCTGCCAATACCTGACGCTCTGCCCCTGGCTGCTTCTTCAAAACCAACTCGGCGTTGTCGCGGACTTGCTGTAATGTGCCGCGTAAAGAACCTGGGTCACTCATCACTTACCTCCTTATGGTAACTCGGTTTTTCAGCCTCGATAAAAGGCACGGTGGGTGTCTTCTCCTACCCCCACCACCACTACCTTTACCCCCCCCTCTCCCTCACTCACACTCTCTACTCTCTCTCCCCCTCCGTCCGCCCTCCTTCTCCTCGCCACGCACGCACGCCGCCCCGCTCAGCGCCTCACGTTCGACCAGCCCCCTTCTCGCCAGCGCACCACCACCACCACGGTCTCCACCGCCGCAATGTAGGCCAGTACTGCCACGATGATAGCTTGCCAGACATTCAATTCAACCATCACGCCCCCACCTCCTCGCCACCCAGTCCGCCGCGCACCACGCGCACGCTCCCGACGCGGCGGCTGCTAGGATCAGGCCCAGGAGGACGACGGAGAGGAACGTGCCGAGGCGATCACTCATCCCCGCTCCCGTCCAGCGCGTCGAGGGCGCGCGCCAGGGCTGGCGACCTGTACCCGAAGCAGCCAGCCCTGATCCAGCCAGTCACCAACACCCGCGCCGCGTCTGCCACCGCGCGGAGGGCCTCCACGTGGGCGATCTCGTATACGCCCAGAGCCTCTGACTCCTGAAGTGCGTCCCGCACCCGCCCGCTTGCGTCAACAACTTCACCTGCCATCACTCCTCCTCCTTTGACTTAATGGTATACACGCGCCACGCGCCCCGCTGCCGGGCCGAATTCGCCATGTATCAGGGTGTGTGCCTGCGGCCCGCCCAGGCCATCCCGGTGCGTCCGAGCAACCAACCTACTTGGAATCCAGGTAGGCCAGCCAGCCCAAGAATACCAGAAATGCCACGCCGAATACAGTCATCGCCAGTAATCCGTCCATCACTCCCCCTTCTCCCCCGCGTCCGCCAGCAACGCCGCCAGCGCGCCGAGGGCGGCGACCAGCGCTTCCCACTCTTCCCACCAGTCCTCATCATAGATAATAGCATGAAGACGCAACGCACGCGCCGCCACCGCCACGGTGCGGAGGGCTAGCAGTTCAGCCGCTATGCTCTCATATAGCTCCTGGCTCATTATCACCGCCGTTTCTGTGCGCAATCGCTCAGCTAAATGACTTATCGCCTTCATCCTTCTCCTCCTCCTTCGCCTTACTCAATAGCTCCGCCAGCGCCGAGCTCACGCCGTGCTCTATGCTCTCGCCCTGCACTAGGCCCCCAAATTTCAGCAAATCCACCGCCGTCTGCCGCTGCACGCGCTTGTCACGCGCGGTCAGCAGGCCCTTGAGCGTCAGCGCCGCCTCGTCGCGGGTGCGCGCGATGATCTCCTGGGTGCGGCGTATGGAGCCAGTCCAGATGGATTCAAGCTCCTCCACGAACAGCGGGTTATCCTTCCAACCACACACGGTCTGCGGCGTAACACCCGCCTCCGCCGCCGCCTCCGCGTCCGTGTCTGCCCACGGGCGGTGCGCGATGAACTTTAGCTGAGCGTATGTGAGACGCGACCCGTTCTTAGGCATAATTCTCTACCGTTCCTGTTGTGCAATATTATACTCGCTCAAACACCACCCGCGCCCGCACCTGATAAGGCACGCCCTCGTCTGTGAACGTCGTCAGCGTCTCTCGCTCCGTCCAGTACTCAAGGCGCGTCACCTGGGAGTGAAAAGCAGCAGACGTAATCATTAGATTGTCGGGCGCGTTACTGGCCCTTTCCCCATCGAGGTGGTGAACGTGTTCCTTGCTCTCAAGTGGCCGCCCCAAGCAGCGAGCAACTACCAAGCGATGCTCCTCAATCGTGCCGATGGAGTTACGCATAGCCTCGGCCAGCACCCTGTCAGCGCCCTCAAGCTGGCAGATAGCGATGCGCCTGTAGCCCCTGTTGTCGTACCAGTCTTCATAGGCAGGATGGTACTTGCGCGCCAATCTGCGGGCAACACACGGCTGGCAACGGGTACTCTCATACTCACCTCTCAGCCTGCCCACCGTCACCCATCGCCATTGCTGGCAGTCTGGACACTGCACCCACACACGCAGCCGCCTACGACCCCGCTTGCCGCGTAGCTCTTGCTTTGTGAAATCAATGTATGGCCGCATATCCTCGGCCACGTCGTCAGGTTGTAAGTACTTAGGCTTATTACTTCCCATGCTTCTACCTCCTCCAAAGGTATGCGGTGGAGCGTGTTGGAGGCACGCTCCCAAAGGGATAGCTAATCCCACCCGCTAGTAAACATAATAATATTGCCCCTTGACAAATCAAGGAAAGTATGATACAATTAGGTTAGCTGAGAGGCCAGCTAGAAGCGCCAGCGAGCGCGTGCCATCACACTATAGGAGGTCTGCGCCATGATACGTCCACCCGACCGCTTTGCCATGATCGTTGACGAGGCTGGCAAGTGCCTCAAGCACCGCTATCGCCGCCGCCAGCCCGACGGACGCTGCGAGACCATACACGAGCTATGCAAGCGCGAGTATGGGAAGAGCCGCAAGCTCACCGTCCGAGAGGTCAAGGGGTCACGCCCCAGCCACCCACCCCGACGCCGCGTGTTCTCCCGCCCCTACACCGTCTACACCAAGCCATACATGGGCATATAGCCCGCCGCGCAACATTATGCGATAGTCAATCAAATCAAGGAGGTCAGACGATGCCAAAGACATGGAGCACAGTACAAGAATACTTTGACGATCCCGAAGGCTACGAGGCACACAGTCACAAGATGCCCAACGTCCTCCGCAGCGAACGGGCAGCCGCGCGCCGTATGACCTTCTCGGACTGGCTGCGAGAGGTGGACGGCTATCTTGGCATTCTCTACAATAGCAGCACTGACGACCTGGGTGATCTGCCCTATTGGACTATGTGGAACGATGCCACACCGCCAGGAGCCGCCGCCCGTCACCTTTGGCAAGCTAAGGAGGCCACCCACCCCTTCGCCGCGTGTACCCACCGCCCCTGCTTACTGGTATCATGTGCTCCTGCTCAAGTGGGAGGTCAGCCCGCCGCGCAATACAGCGACGACTTGACGGGTGAGAGGCCGTCACACAGGAGGTCAGACGATGCCAAATGAAAGGATTGCTGAATCAGCACGACAGGCGCAGAGCGATTTTGAGGCTGCTGCACGCAAGGCTGATAAGTGTGAGGAGGGCCTCGCCGCTCAGCTCCTCCGCATCTTTGCGGGAGCATGCGGAGTAGAGGCCACGTGTGCTGAGTATGACGACGCCCCCGGCGCCAGCGCACCCGACGTTGACCCGTTCACCCCGCAAGCCAACGCAAGCATAGACTGGGACAGCATGAGCGTTGGGAGTTGCTCAGTGTGTGGCGAGGCCCACCACCTTGTCAACGCGCTCTGCTACGACTGCCGCCAGCCCTCCGTCACCCCGTCCGAGATGTACTACAAGGTCAGGTTACACTTTGCCGACCAGTCCAGTGCTATCTCGTATGTGCCAGAGGATGAGGACATAGCCGCCTGGATCGCCGACGAGTGCGAGGAGTTGGGTTGGGATGCTCAGGTCTTGGTTGGCTACACCCTCATCACCCACGAAGCCACCTACACCAAAGAGGAGCTTGTCGCCCCGTCCGACGCTCCCGCGTGTGAGCACTGCGATGATATAGGCATTATCCAGTATGGCTATGCGACTGGCCTTGAGTGTGCCTGTTCCGCCCCCCCCGTCACCCCGTCCGACCGCGCCCGACGCATTGAGTTCTACAATGACAAGTGGAAGGCTTTCAAAGCACGTTATCCTGATCGCTCAGTGGTATCAGACTCCACGGCCAAGAGATGGGCCAGGGAGTGCGAGCAGTTTATGACTGAACGACCTAACACACTTAAGGAGATCTGAACGATGAAAGAGTATCCATTATACGACAAGCACCACCTTTGCCCGTCCGCCCGCTACGTTGGCGGTGTCAGCCGCTACGTCTGCAAGTGCCCAAGCCCCAACGAGTGCCCAGGAGTGCAAGCGGTACAACCCGACGATGAGGGCTTTTCAGAGCTTGCCCTTGCCTTCGCACTATGGCCGAGGACATGGCAGCCGCCCCGTCCGCTTGCGTCTCGACGTGAGCGGGCAACAAAACTTTTTAAGGAGGAAATAAAATGTCAGAGAACAAGCACCCCAGGCCCGTGGCACGCCAACTGCGCCGCCAACGACGAGCACAACGAGAATGGAGTTAGAGTGCGAGAGCCAGTCAACGGCCACATCATCGCCACCGTCCTCGGAGGAGCCAACGCCCGCCTCGTTGCCGCTGCGCCCGACCTGCTGGCTGCGTGTGTCAAAGCCTGCACCTACATGGAGGAGGACGTGAACCATTTCGGCTGGCTAGAGAATGAGATAACCAAGCAACTACAAGCCGCCATTGATGCGGCGGAAGGAGAATCAAATGCATGACCCTTACGATCTGTTCTGTGAACGTGACGCACTGGACACCGAGCTAGAGCGACGAGAGCCGCAGCACACCCCGCTCCCGTGGAGTGCCGTCATCAACACACACGGCGACCGAGTTGTAACCGCCCCCGTCCCCGCCTGCGAGTTTGACTCGTACCTGGTGGCCCACATCCCCAAGGGGGATCGCGCCGAGGCCAACGCCGCGCTGATCGTGGAAGCGGTCAACGCGCACGAGGGGCTGGTGGCTGAGCGTGACCGGCTGCGGAGGGCGATAGAGACCATAGCTGAAACCCTCGATTGGCTCCCGGATTCCGAGCAACCGTTCTTCGTCATCGGAGCCGCGCTGACCGAGCTGGCCGAGAAAGCACGCGCCGCCCTTGCGCTGGTGGAGGAGGAGGCATGAAGATTGTGAAGGTTCTGTTAGTACTGTGGATTATGCTAGCCATCCTATGGATGGTCAGCGCACCTATCATTCAAGGAGGGATGATACCATGAACGCAAGAGAAGCATTAACAGTTTTGGACTTCGCCGCCGATAATCGCTACACACGTGTGCCTGCCGCCCTCGCCACACTGCGAGCGTGCGTGGAGGCGCTGGAGGCATGGGATCAGTACCTCAGCGAAAAGGAGAAGGGGCCGCACAAGTGGGGGAACTTCTACACCCCACGCGAACAGTCATTGATAGAACAGCTACGCGATGCCCTGCTGAAAGGAGAAACAAAATGAACATGATTCACGACGACGACGGCCCGACCACGCCACGCGAGGCGCTTGAACTGCTGGAATTCCAAGTACAAGATTTCTATGACCTCAGCCCCAACCTAAGGACTGCCGTTGCGCTGCTGGAGGCGGAGTTGGTGCGGGCGAGGGGGCTGGAGAAGGCATGTGATGCTGCGCTGGAGTGGGCTGCTGGCTACCCCCTGGGAATGGCATCTACTCAACCAGACATTGACGCTGCCGCAGTTGTTTATAGACGCTGCCATGCCGCACTGAAAGGAGGTGACTGACAATGAAGAAGCCCAAGATCCACTACCTGAGCGAGGCCAAGATGATCGCCCGCATCGCCGACGCAGACCCCCTTGACCCTGGCGATACCGACATGAGGCTGGCCGAGCTTTACGTGCAGATCGCACAGGCCGACGCACTGGTGGCGATACAGGCCATCCTCGAAACCAGCATCAGCCCATCACTGGCCCGCACTGCTGGCTACGTCTAGCCCGTCAAATTATTAAAGAAGGGAGGTGAACCAAATGTATGTTTACATACAGACCGAAACAAGCCCGCCCCTGTGGACTGTTGGTTTCTACACGCCAGATGGGAAGTGGCAACCTGACAGCGACCACACCACACGAGAAAGTGCAGCACAGCGTGTCCACTATCTCAACGGGGGATAGCACGAGCGTAACGCCAGCACGTTACAATACCTCGGAAGTTATAGATGTCTTACGAGGTGTTGTAACGCCAACGTCGCGCGCCCTGCCGCACGCACGATGATGCGGTGGGGCGCTTTACTTTCTGACACCCACCAGGCGCAGGGGCCAGGCTACGTTATAGGTCGTGTAAACTTCTTCTATGAATCCAAGTTGCCACAAGGCTTCGTAAAGCATAGACTTTAGCTGATACCAGATGTCACGCCAGCTAACCCGCTCCCCCGTAATGGTTGGCATGATATACAGATGGCGCCCGTCTTTGAGAGTGATGTATCCAGGGCCCTTGCCGTGCCCACAACAGGAACTAGTAGTACCAACACACTGCAAATCCAGAACCAGATCAATGATGCAGGTGTCTACCTCACACTCCTCACCCTTGATTAAGACGCGCATCGTGGTGTCACACATCTACTCCCCCAGGCGGTCGGCCAACTGTGTCACCCGTGAGTGGAGGCTGTGTATCCCGAAGTTGGCGGCCTTCAGTTCTCTCTCCAGGGCCCCCAACGTACCCGACGACACTGGCTCCTCCCCTTTCGCATCGGTGGCCGACCCCAACACACAGTCAAGCACCTCATTGATCTTATCCAGCACTTCGTTGATCCCGCTGGCCTTCGCTAGGCAACCGATCTCCGCTGTCGTCGAAGCTCCCGTATCCCTGTGCTCCACCTTGTCCATCTTATCCTCCTTGTGTTTGTGTTGGCGTTTCCTCACGCGCCGCTTGCGCTGCGCCTTGCGGACGGTGCGAACGCCACTCTACAACCAGCCTCGCACTGGCGTCTCCCTATTGTGTTGACTCCCCTAATCTAATATGACACCGCGTTAGCGTTCAGCGAGAACGTCACGGAGCTACCGGTGTTCTCGCATGTGATGATGGTGTCCCACATCGGGTAGGAGGGGCGATAATAGCGCCACGGGCGAGGGTGCCGCTCAATGTAGATGGGATACCCTGGGCGATACACCTTGTCCAGACCGAACGTATCATTGAGCAACTCTTGCAACTCCTTCGCCTGGGCCAGCGTCATGGGGATTTCCTGGTCGCCGATCTTGATGTTGATTTTGTCTATCTTCACCTTGTCTTTCTTTGCCATGCTTCTCCTTTACAAACTCATCGTATGTCTTTGTGCCCTTGCTTGAATTACAACGACGGCAGGCCACGGCCAGGTTATCCTGACAATGTGGCCCGCCTCTTGCCAAGGGGATGAGGTGATCTATTGTTAAGTCCTCATCCGATCCGCAGTAGATACAAACCTTGTCACGCTCATAGATTGCTGCTTCATCTACTGGGCCAATAGTTGCCTCGTTCTTACATGCGCGGTAGCGACGGGTCCTCTCGCGGTTCTTGTCAGGATTGGCCTTGGCCCATTGGCGGTTGTACTCGTTTCGCTCTTCCTTATTTGCCTGATGGTACTCCCGACCACGGGCCCTCATCTGTTCCCCATGCTCCTGGCGGTACTCCCGTTTTCGCTTATGTATCTGTTCCTTGTTTGCCTGATGGTACTCTCGTGATTTCCTGTTTAGCTCCGCCTTACGTCCTTGAGCATACTTCTGGTAAGATTCCCGTCCATAACACTTCTGACATAGCCCCTTAGCGTGGTGCAGCTTATTGCGCCCACACTCTACACAATGCACCCAGGCAGTCGTGTTTTTGTGATTTCTCTTTGCCACGTTGACCTCCCTTATAGGTCAGCGGGGGAGGGGTGATAAGGGCACCCCTCTTTGGGATAGCTAGTCCCGCCCCGCTCGCTCAATATTTCTCAATAACTGCAATTGCAGAAGCTGTCCCTCTAGCCTCAATATCTCAGTCCGCAACGGCATGCTAACAGCCCGCCAATCTTCGGTCGTAGTCCGTGCCAGCTCCTCAAGCTGGCGCCAACACGCACGGCGGCGGTCGGCTAGCTGGGACTGCCTATCGTTGGGCACGGAGGTCACTGTATTGTGCGAAGCACAGTCTGGACGCCGCTCTTGATTTGCTTCAGGTACTCAAGCTCTAATGCCAACATGCGACGCCTCGACGCAGCAACCCCGTACTCCTTCTCGACTGCCAACGCCTCCTCGCCAGCATCCTGAAATGCAACGAGGAGCTTGCCCAAATACTGCTGTAGCGCTGCAACATTAAGCTCGGCCAGGTCGGACGCTGACAACCGAGGTAGCCTGAAGTCGTATGCTTCTTCAGTCATCACTTGCCTCCTTTACATTACCGCACCTGGGTATCCCCACTTGCGCCGAGAACGTAGCCAAAGGCGGGTCTGTGCCGCAAGCCCACTCCAGTTACTCATGCAGTGGGGAAGCCAAAAGGGGTAACGAATACCTCCACCCCGTGGGCGTCAATGTCACCCAGTTCTTTCACCGCCGCCATGAACACGACGCGCTCCACCTCGCTGGGCTGAAACGCTAGGATCGGTGTCTTGGTGTAGTACAAGATTTCCTTGCAGTCCGAGCTGCCACCCGGGGTACGCTCAACCTTGCATAGTACGGCCAACCACGGCTTCCTGATTTTGTTGTTGCTCATCTTTTTTCTCCTTTGTTTTATTTTTTACAAACTCGTCGTATGTCTTCGTCCCCTTGCGACTGTTACACAGTCGGCAGGCCACAGCCAAGTTGTCACGCTCCTAAATGGCTGATCGGGCCAACCCGCTAGAATTATTTTACAAAAGAAAAAATCTTTTCATTACCCACACCCTTGCCACCGCCACCCCGCCCTCTTATCTCTGGCCCTACCACCCGCCCGCAATGGACGTTGGTATGCCAGCGATCTACTTTTATCGTACCCTAATTATACCACAGTCAGGGCCAATTGAGAAGGGGAATATCTCCCGAGTTTCGCCCACTCCCAAGCACGCCGCTCATACCACTCGCCCTTGCAATCATGGATGGCCTTCACCTGTTGCAAGTAGGCCAGGTAGCTCCCCCCTACGTCGGCCAACTCTTCACACCAGGCCGATCTGAAAAACACCTCAAGCTCTGCGCTGGCGTCCTCAAATTTCTCTACTTCCCAGTAGGGTAGGGAACGCTGGCCCTCGCCAGCCCACACAGGATAGTCACCACTCCTGCACACGGCAGCCCAATCTAGCAATGCCCTAAACAGGATGTTGTTGACAAGCTTGCTCACTGATCCCTCCCCTGCCGCTCTGATAACCCCTAAAACATACGCTCTATCGTACTTAACAGACCGTCCAGACTACCTCTCGACATAACTAGCTGGGAAAGTCCATCGCCTCCAAGATCTCTTCCACTTCAGCGGTCAGGTGCCAGCCCAGCTTGTGGTGTTGCTCATCGTTCCATTCAGCCCAGCCTGACACCATCAATGCCGTGCGCCACGGCTCGATGCGTGACCGCCGAGGGTAGCCCATCTTTTCCAGCCGTGGCGTGCTGCTGTCGGTAAAAGCATAATGCAAGAATCTCTCCCATTGCCACTTCTGTTCCTTCTGGCGCAGGTCGTTGCGCGGGTTGATGAGCACGGGCTGGTCTGGCGCAAGCTCTGGCTCATCTTCGCTCATCCATTCGTTCCCGACCCACGTGAGGATCGCCCGTTCCAGCCCCGACATACCCCGCTTCATCGGGTCCTCAATCTCTGTCCTATATGCTCTGCCTGTCCAGTACGCCCCATAGTTAAAGCAGAAGGCCAGCCCGCTCAGCGCCCAGGGCCAGAGGGGATCGTTGGCAAAGTCGGGCACGAACCACCACGCAGCCACAGCGATGGCGGCCACAACCACCGTGAACCACGCCGCTGCTCGGTAGTGCCCAGCGAACACCATGAGTGTGCTCATCACGAGGATCAAGGCAAGGGCCACCACCACGATCAGCAAGCTAACGATCTCCACCTCTAAGTCGGGCTGTAACAATAGTAGCTCGGCCAGCGCATGGACTGCCACGAAGTAGCCCAACGCTGAGCCAATCAGCACAGCTATGGCCTTGCCGACCTCTGTGTCCACCAGGCGGTCGTGCAGCCAGAGCAGGAGAATGACCAGCCCCCCGCCCCACCCCACGACCTTGACCTCCAACACGTTCAAGTCCCAGGCCAGCAACGCAGCGTGGGCCAACGCCCCGCCGACAGCGAGGAGGGCGATCAGGGTCAACCCTTGCAGCAAGAGGATACCGACCTCGGTGGTAGGCGTGAAGCCCTTCTGTTCAGTTGTAGGAGGACGCATCATCCTCATAAACCACGGAGACCCACCGCCGTTACCGTTCATCTTGCTCCCTCATCACTTCACCCATCCTGAAGTCCGTTAGCTCCGATCCCTCTGTGTACTGGGGCTCGCCAATTTCCAGTGACTCCCCGCACCCTCGGCACGTCCATGTGCCATCCTCTTGCTTGTTCCAGTTATGGGCTGCGTGGTTGCACCCTTCTGGCTCGTCGGTGAAGGGCAGCCCGCCATCCCCGAACCAATCTCGGAAGTCGTCCAGTTGCAGGATGACCAGCGAGCCCTGATAGGCCGTGCCAGGGCTGTGCCAAACTACAATGGGCAGGTGGTCAGGCTCCCTATTTACAATGGCCTGGCTCATCCACCTCCGAATGTACGTCGGCATCTTGCGATTCTTGATCTCCACCGCCAGCCAGGGGTGATAACAGTCCGAGTCACGCCGCCCCGTCGGGCCACGCCTCGTGCCGCCGAGCATACCGCAGATTTTGCGCTCGGCCTTCTTCCAAAGTGCGTCAGCCATCACTCCTCCTTGTTTGCAAGCTCCAGCAGCACATCGGCGTGGCATGGCTGGTCAAGCGGACACCAGCAGGCGAGGTCTTTACCACGCAATTCCCCAATGTCCCGCAAGACGACTTCCCTTCTATCAGTCCACCCTGCGTGCCTACCATCAAGCCAGCGTCTGAAGTCGTTAGTACAGTCTAGTGGATTCCCGAACTTCCAGGTAAAGGGATTCCCCCACCTCGTCGGCCTGCCCACGTACACCGCACCCTGTGGCATCCGCCAGCCCTTCGTGCGCTTGCGTTGAATCCGCTTAGCCATCACTCCTCCCACCCCACAAAAATCAGCCTACGGTCAGCGATGTAAGGCGACACCCGCACCTCCATACCCGCCACCTCAAGCTCCACGCTCCGATGCACTAGCACAATCTCCGCAGCCCGCCCCTCCTTCTCCTCGCACCGCCGACACGCCGCCCGCACCGCCTGCGCGAGCGTTTCGTCGGAGCGTGCTGTCCACATGAGGCCGTTAATGCGCTTGCTCATCACGCCTCATTCCAGTGGTCAATGAAGAAAGCTATCACCGCACAGGCAATTGCCACCCCACCCAGTAGGACGATGAGTGATGGCAACATTTGCCACAGGGGGGCTAGCTCCCCATCCTCTGCGGGATACATAGCCAGGCACCAAATGCTACTGGCGTAGATCATGCCACACAGAAACACTAACGCTTGCTTGATTTTACTCATCATGGTTATTCACCTCCTTGTCCAGCGCATTGAGGGCGTTGGCAAGTGTCGCCTTCTCCGCATAAGATGGGAGATGCCACGCCTTTTCACTCAGCGCCCGCGCCGCATCTGCGACGGCGCGCAGCAACCGCAGCTCCCTCGCCTGCCTCTCATCCTCCGCCTCCCAATTCACGAAGCCATCACCTTCGTTCATCGTCGTACTCTCCTTTTGCGCAGCTCACGCGCCACTTTACTTCCCCTTCAGCCAAGCGTCGTACGTCACCATCGCCGGGCCGACCGTGGGCCGGTTACTCAGGCGGCGCCCTGAGTCTGGGTGAATCGGGTACTCGTAGGGGATAGCCACGGTGGTCAGGTTGTCAATCAACAGGTCGCCGTCAACCCACACCTGGAACACCGCCGCACCACCAGGTACGTAGATCCGGTACGGGAACTGGGCGTAGCCCTGCTCATCCGTCACACCCTCCGCCCTGAACACGGGGTAGATCATCCCCTTTGACGGCATAGTGGTGAGCTCAATATGCAACCCCTCCACGGCCTGCCCGTACTTGTCCATTACGCTGAAGTGGATGTTAGACAGCCCCGGCCTGTTGTCGTACGCCGAGCGTGCCGCTACCCCCGCCCCGTAGGTGGGGTGGTCTTCGTTCACGATTGCTCCGAACGCTCTGTCCTCTCTAGGTTTTCTTGGCATTTTCTTGTACCCCCTTACGACGGGTAGGCTTGCGCCCGTCAATGACGGCCTGGGCGTCTTGGGCAGCCAAGTAGCCAAGCCCTCCTGTCCTCCCCTTCAGCCTGCGAGCTATCGCCCGCTCCCTTTCTCCTGTCTCCATACTACGTAATGATTTGCTCATTTTCTCCCTCCAAAATTATTTATCTTCTTTTTCTTTTTCTTCCAGGCTGGCGGCAGGAATCGAACCCGCACCGACCATATTACAAGTATGGTGCCCTACCTATTGGGCGACGCCAGCACTCACCACTTCCACAGCGCGCACGTACTTGGCGACGCGATACTTCACGCCACGGTAGAGGTTCACAATCTCCATCTGCTGCTTGGCTTCACGGGCTGCGGCGCGCACGCGATGGACGCCTGGTATGTCCAAGAACCCTAGCACCGGGGCCCACTTGGGGCCAAATGCACTTTTACACTCTATGACCCACAACAGCATCGGCCACCTCCTTGATTGATGCCACCTATTATATAGACTGTGCAAGACCGGAATCGAACCGATTTCTATGTGGCTGGCTAGCCGCTAGACCAGCCATTACCGCATCGCATGAAGCCACAGGAATTGTGCGCACAACCCCGACGCACATGCTGCTTGCACAGTCTCACCTATTATACCACACTTTGCGAAATTTGTCAAATCACCTCGAACGCCACGTCCGTCACGCCGTCCGCCGCCACCGTGCGCTCGATGACGGGGCGCAGGCGGGCGTCGAGCCAGTCTTTGGCTTGCTCATTCGCCACGCCTACCACGATCCGCGCGCCCTCTCGCCGTGCTGTCGTGTCCTTGAGCCAGGTGTCAAAGGTGGGCTTGGTCATCTGTAACTTGAGTTCCCCCAACACCCCGTCCCACCACGGATCACGCTGCTCCCCCGCTGCCGCAGCCTGCCGCTCAGCCAACGCCGCCTGGCTGCGCTCGGCGTGCTCGGCCCAGTCGTCGCTGGCGGCGGACTTGTCCTGGTACTCTCGCAGTAGGCGAGGGATACACCCAATGACTGAGGCGTTTGGGTAATCAGCCTTGAGTAACGCCCACTCGTCAGTCTCTACTCCCAAGCGGATAGCAGCGATGATCTGGGAGGCCAGCTCAGCATCGAGCATCTTTTTACCAGTAACAGCACGGCAGTCCGCAACTATGCTATCAAGGCCAGAGTCCCACCTCCTGACCATTAAGGCGCTTGCGGGGACGGGGGTGTCAAGGGCCTCTGATAGAACGTCACGAATTCTTTCCCTATTAGATTTTTTTGTTTGAGAAAGAAAATCCCCTGGTTCTTTCTTTCCTTCTTTCTTTTGTTGTTTCTCTCTTGTTGTATCTTCATCTGTCTTTCTGATAGGGTGGCCCTTGCTTTCTGATAGACCACTCTCGCTTTCTGATAGGGTGCTCTTGCTTTCTGATAGACCACTCTCGCTTTCTGATAGACCTGCTTTAAGCAAGACCTGAAGTGTTACCTTGCCCGTGTCTGCGTAGGTGTGGGGGCGATTGCGTAGGTCAGGCGTCTTGTCTTCCAAGTAGCCATCGGCGCACAGATTCTTGACCTTTCGCAGTACAGTAGCATAGCTCAGGCCCAACTCATCAGCAATGGTCTGGAGGGAGGCTTTGCAGTCTCCGTATGATCCCTGACAATACCGCCACACCCGACCAAAGACGGCGGCTGTGATAACCCCGCTGTATTGCTCCACCAGTATATCAATGAGGGGTGTGAAGCCTTCTACTTTAGACAGGACTGTTTTGCTGCTCATCTGTCAACTCCTTGATGTATTGCCCACAAACCCTTTCGGTTTTCGGGAGCATGTCTCAATGCATGACAATTAAAGCATCGAACTTCACACTTCTCTATTTCCTTCACTATTGTTGCAATCGAGCATCCGTTACAAGCCATTCGACCCACGGTTTCCCTTTTATCCCCCCGAACATGATCCAAGACTAAAGCAAGTGGGTGTGGCTCTTGGCAATCAACGCATGGATGTTCAAGAAAGTAATTATAGATAAACAGGAAATTGCGCTCTTTGTGTTGCGCGTTGTATTGTAAAACTTTCTTTAGTTGTACTTCACGGTTTGCCTCATACCATTTCTGGTAATAGGCCGCGCGGCAGGTCTTACAAGAAGCCTTTCTCTTTTGAAGTTTCTTGCTCTTCCAATCGAACTCAGAGAGGGGCTTTGTCTCGCCACACTTAGTACATTTCTTTTGATCCATAGATTCTCCTTCATAGGTGGGTCGGGTGGGATTCGAACCCACTTGATGGCTAACCAGTTTTACAGACTGGCCCCTTACCGAATCGGGCTACCGACCCCTACGCCCTACGCCCTGCCAGCTTGCATGCAAATAGACGCGCCACCCTAACTGGGCAATCATCCGCATGGCGTATCGGCTCACCCTCTTCAAATGTCGCATCACAATAGTTGCATGAGTGCCAATCTGCGGTGCGGCTCTCGCTCTCAATGCTCTTCAGCAACCTGCGCTCCTCTGGGGTTAAAAGCCGTTTCCAACTCATCTCTCTCCCTCCCTCCCTACACCCCGCCCGTCGTCGGCTGCTCGGCAGGCGTCCAGCAGGGGCAGCCGTCAGAGCCTTCGGCAATATCCCTATCCACGACACTGGCCGGCAGGGATTCGTCTTCCTGGGCGCAGTAAAACCATGCCCCTTCTATCACACGATAGCCGCCGGGGTGATACGTCGCGTGTTTGCAAGCGTAGCAACTCTTGTCCTTGCCCGTCGTCGGCTGCGGCGTGCGCGGATCGGGCGGCACTGGCATCCACCACGTTGGCCCATCACGCACATACCATGCGCCGTCACCCTTGAAGAACCCTGGTGCATAGGTGCCTGATTGTACCCAAAAGTATCCGAGCCTCCAGTCTAGCGTTCTTGGATGCCACCATAGTATTTCACCGTGCATATCTGGTAACTGATCATCTGTCGAGATGGGATCCATCATCACTCTCCTTTCTCCCGCCGCCATCGCCGCCGTACACGCCCCGCACAGGCGCTCGTCGGCGGGCAGGTCGGCGACGTGGGCGGGCAGGCGCATCGGGTTGCCGCAGCGTGAACATGAGACTTCAATCAGCTTGATTGCCATCACTCTCCATGTATGATCCGTCGAAAGAGAGCTCCCTGACAACGACAGAGCCAAAAGGTAGGCCCAGCGGATTGTCAAGTTGGAAATACTGACGTATCAGAGCAGAATCAACTCTGGCGTAAGTGCTCCGTCGCTCCAGTCAATCTCGAAAACCTGTTTCATCACTCAATCTCCTTCCCTCTCCATAATCAAAAGCATATCAGTTTCTACTTCTTCGAGCACACTGAATACAAAGGCATCCTCGCCATACTTGTCCCAGGCGCGTTGAAGGTGCTCATTCCTATGTCGGCCACCCCGCAAGCGGTGGCGATGCTGGTGCCACCGCTGCTCAATATTCATAGAACTTCCCACATAGGAGCTTGCCTTGCCGTCGGCCAGGTTGACTATCTCATAGATTCCCCTCATTGAAGCTCCGCCTTCTCGTTGGCGCGACGGTGAGCGTAGGCGCTCAGGTTGGCGACAACCGTGTCGTCATCCATGCCCCAGGCTATGTCTCCTGCATCTTCCATGATCTTCATGGCGGCCAGCAGGTGTTTCACGTGCTCGTAGTAGGGGATTGTCGCCATAGCGTTGGTGACCAGGGCGGTGCGCTTGTACCAGTCGCTCCCCTCCGTCCCCTCCACGTCCTCAGCGGGCGCCGGCGCGTCCGCATCCCCGCTCATCGCCCACTCGTACATCGTGCGGGCGCAGTCAATCATCAGTTCGCCCATTTCTATTGGGCTAGCGGATACCTCGCCCTCGCCACGATACAGCGTACACGCCGCCTTCAAGCAAGCCAGCCGCGTGATGCGCTCCTTGTCGCTCTGGCTCATGCCGCCGTTGCGCCGGACGGGGGGCGG
>SDBV01002139.1_pt1 | contig 29614 bp, 22 predicted proteins | sample 2277081 | NCBI WGS metagenome assembly SDBV01 (sample SAMN10402039, study PRJNA504765) | marine sediment metagenome | isolation source: marine sediment core GS10_PC15, 223 cmbsf | place: Arctic Ocean: Southern Knipovich Ridge | collected 2010
GCACATACGCAGTACACCGTGACGGATCTCGACGAGATCGAGACGCGGCTCGCGCTGGGGCGGCGCAATGGCTATGCGTCGAACCGCGAGGAACTTTTTATCGGCGATATGACGATCGCGGCGCCCGTGCTCGACGGAGAACGCCGACCGGTCGGTGCGGTTCACGTCGTCGCGCCGACGAGCCGGTGGACGCCGGCGGAAGTGGAGGTACGCCTCGCACCCGCAGTGATCGATTGCGCACGGGGTATCAGCAACTCAATCCGGACCCTTGCCTGAGGGCAGGGAATTTTTGATTGCCTTCGCGCCGCTGACGGCCCGGGTCGATGCACGCGCGCTGCCTGCGGGCAACTCATGAATGTCCTTTTCGGGTCCTGACTCTGGGGCAAAAGTCGAGAGATCGCGCAGTTCATTAAAGGCCTGTTCGACATGGGCGCCTAGACCGGTCGAGCCACTTTCGAACCAGGCGGCGACAGCGTGACCCACCGCAGCCATCCCGACTTGCGCTGCAAGGCTGGCCGCCCGCTCGGGCACGCCCCGCTGGCGGAACGCCACTGCGAGAGCAGACATAACGGCTCGGGTCTTGGTCTGTGCCCGCTCCTGCAAGGCAGGGTGGCTGGCAATGATGCGTTGACGCGGTGCGGTGAAAGCGCGGTTCTTGACGAAAAAAGGCTCTACCGACGGAAAAGCATGAAATAGCGCTTCCAGAGGCCCGAGACCTTGTGGAACGCCTATCACGGCGCGCGTGAGGGCATCGATGAACTCGTCCTCGCCGCCGAACAGCACCTCCCGTTTATCCGGGAAATGCCGGAAAAAGGTGCGCTGCGTAACGCCGGCCTCGGCCGCAATATCTGCGGCGGTGGTCTCTTCGTAACCACGGGTCTCATAGAGCTTGAGCGCCGCCTCCTGAAGGCGACGCCGCACTTTTTCGGCATCTCTGGGCATTATTCACCAAACATATTGTCACAAGCTGACTTTACGCGTATCGTCAGTATGTGACGATACGCTATCGTTGTTTCCCGGCTTTCGCAAGCATTGTGAGGCAACTGCACGTTTCGGATTCAACAGCCAACCAGCATGGAGAATCGTTATGCCGAGTTCCGATCCAGCACAAATGAAAGCACTCCGGGTTCAGCGCTATGGCGAACCGGCCGATGTATTGCATCTGGACGACGCTCCCGTCCCCACGCCGCGCGCTGGACAGGTGCGCATCCGTGTTCATGCCTGTGCTCTCAATCCGGCCGATTGGGCGGTGTGCCAGGGCTTCATTCCCCTACCCCTTCCGCGCGGTATCGGTTTCGACGTTTCGGGGGTAGTTGATGCGATAGGCGAAGGCGTCACTGGCGTGAGCATCGGCGACCTCGTTTTTGGCGTCCCGGACTATATCGGCTATCCCACCGCCGGGGCATCTGAATTCGCAGTCCTGAAGGTCTGGTATCCCATTCCGAACGGCCTGAGCCTTGAGCATGCGGCCTGTCTTCCCATGGCCGTCGAGACGGCCACCCGGAGCCTGGATCTCCTCGGTCTGTCGAAAGGCCAGACCATCATGGTCAACGGCGGGGGAACGATGACCGGTTTCGCGGCAGTCCAGATTGCGCTGCTGCGTGGGGCACACGTGATCGCGAGCGCCGGCGAAACGTTCGCGGATCGCTTGCGTGCGCTAGGCGCGAGCGTGACACCTTACGGCGACGGGATGGTGGAGCGGGTTCGTGAAATCGCCAATGGAGCGCCTGATTTCGCTTTGCACACAGCGCGGGTCGAAGGCGCACTGCCTGGTCTCATCAGGATCGTGGACGGTGATCCACGCCGGGTCATGAGCTTCAGCGATTTCGACAAGGATGGCCTGGGCGTCCGCACAACGGGGCGCGAGAAAGGCGTAGTGCATCGCTACGACGTGCTTGGAGACTATGCCCAGTTGGCCGCCGACGGGAGGTTCGCCATTCCGATCGCCCGCACCTTCACGTGGGACGATTGGCAAGACGCTGTCAAGATCAGCATGGCTGGGCGCGCACACGGCAAGCTCGTGCTGGTGGTGAATAGAGACGCAGCGGCAAGGCTTTAGCAGGCCCGTGATATAGAACCGCGGCCTCCATCTCTTCGCGCCAGAGCTAGCGAATCTCGCCTCTCTTCGATGCAGGACGCGGCACTGCCGCCAGACTCCGCTGCAGGGCCGATTGCTCGATCGGCTTGACCAGGTGATCGTCGAAACCGGCCTCATGGGTGCGCTGGTAGTCTTCGGGCTGGCCATAGCCCGTTATCGCCACCAGGCGAATACCGTGAAGATGCGGCATGGCGCGTAAGCTTCGGGCCAACTCATGGCCGCTCATTCCAGGCAGCCCGATGTCAAGCAGCGCCACATCGGGCCGGAAAACTTCAGCGCGGCGGATCGCCTCCTGTCCACTGTAAGCGACCTCTACCGTATGCCCTTGCAACGCGAGCAACATCGATAGCGAGTCCGCGGCGTCTGTATTGTCGTCCACCACGAGTACTCGTTGGGGAGGCGCGTCGATGTGATCGGCGCGAGTTACCGGGGCCGCCGGCCGCGCGATCCGCGGTAGCCTGATCTGAAATGTCGAACCATGACCAATGCCTTCGCTACGGGCACTGATCGCTCCATTGTGCATCTCCACCAGCCGCTTCACGACGGCCAGCCCGATTCCCAGTCCGCCCTGGGCTCGATCAAGTGTGCGCTCGCCTTGCACGAAGAGGTCGAACACATGTGGCAGCAACTCGGCCGAAATGCCCGAACCGTTGTCCGAAATCGCGATAACAGCGTCGGAGCCTTCCTGCCGTGTCCACACACGGATCGCGCCCCCCGGGTCGGTGTACTTCACGGCATTGGTGAGGAGGTTGCCGAGACACTGGACCAGCCGCGCCATATCGGCTTCGACGTAAAGCGGTTCGTCGCTCGCGGTGGTCTCGACAGTAAGCGTATGCCGCTTCTCGTGCAGCCGCGGCTCAACCATTTCAACGCTCTGGGACACGACCCTCGCGAGGTCGACCGGTTGGCGCTGCAAGGTAATACGGCCTTGCGTGATGCGCGAAACATCGAGGAGGTCGTCGACCAGCCGGGTCATCTGCGTAACCTGCCGCTTGATCATGCCGTTTGCGAGTTGCGCTTCGGCATGATCAGTCATCATTCGGGACAGCAATTCGCTGGCATTGGCGATGGGCGCGAGCGGATTACGCAGCTCGTGGGCAAGCATCGCCAGGAACTCGTCCTTCTGGCGGTCCGCGAGCCGCAGCGCCTGAGCGCCGTGGGCGCGCTCCTCGGCTTCCTGGTGGCGCGAGATGATAATGGCGGCCGACTGGGCGAGGCGCATCGCCAGTTCTCGATCGCGGGGTGTGGGCTCGCGCGGTTGCTCCTGGTAGATGGCGAACGTCCCGACCACCTTCCCGGTCAGAGCCTCGACCGGAAAAGACCAGCAGGCACGATAGCCGTACTGCCGCGCGAGCCACAACCAGTCCTTCCAGCGAGGCTCACGGGTCACATCGGGAGTGATGACAGGCTCCCGCCTGTAGGCGGCCAGCCCACAGGCAAGCGAGTCGGGACCAATAGGAAACCGCTCTACACAGCGCGCATATTCCTCGGGCATGCCAGTGACGTGCCGCAGTTCGGTCTGTTCTGCGTTGGCGATGTAGAAGGCGCAGCGCGCCTGCCCATCCATCTGCTCAGTCGCTGCATGAGTGAGGATGGCGAGCGATGTGGCGAGCGGCGCGTTGTTAACGGCGGCCTGAAAGGCCTCCTTCTGCGCGGTCAGCCACGCCGCAGTATCGCGCAAATCAGCCTCGAACCGCTTGTGCTCGGTCATGTCGACCGCCATGCCAAACCATTCGATGATCTCACCGCGCTCGTCCAGTACCGGGATCGCGCGCGAGAGCGCCCAGCCTGGCGAGCCGTCGACGCGTCGCACACGGTGCTCCAGTTCGAACCTGCCTTTGTTGCGCACGGCCTGTTCAATGTGCGCCAGCACCTTGGCCTGATCCTCCGGATCGATATAGAGCTCGATCCACGTCGAACTTGCGTCTTTCGTGTCCGCGATGAAGTCCCTGCCCTGAAGAAAGCGCATCTCGCTCCAGTCAGCGTTCATCGAATAGACAGCATCGGAGGAAGCGCTGACCAGAGCGCGAAAGCGTTCTTCACTCCTGCGGCGCAGCGCGGTGAGTTCCAGCAGCGCGCCGATCCGGGCGACCAGTTCGCGAGCCGAGAACGGCTTGACCAGATAGTCGTCGGCACCGGAGCCCAGGCCGTCGACTCGCGCCTCTTCGCCCGCACGCGCGGAAAGCAGAATGACCGGCACATCAAGGAGCCGCTTGTCGGCCCGGATGGCTTGCAGCAAGCCAAGTCCGTCGAGCCAGGGCATCATGACGTCGGAAATGATCAGATCGGGCCGTTGCCGGGATGCCGCTTCCAGTGCCGCGACACCATTCTCAACCACTTCGACGGCATACCTGCCGGCGAGAAGGTCTCGCAAGTAAGCGCGCATGTCGGCATTGTCGTCGGCAACCAGCACGCGTGGCCGTGAGTCGCATGCGTTGGCCGGGAGCGCGGCGACCGGTACCGGATCGGGCACGATACCCAGCGGATTCTTCGGCGCACCAGCAGTATTCTCGGGTATCCAGCGCAGCGCCTCCTGCACGAAGGCCTGGGCGTTGATGGCGCTCGAGCCGGACGGCCGCACGGTCTTCAGCCGGTCAGCGGCCAGATGAGCGGCGCCGAGCGGTATGGACACCCGGAAGAGTGTGCCTCTCCCAAGCTCGCTGGCAGCGGTAATTGTGCCTCCGTGGAGCTTGACCAGCTCCTTGACCAGCGCCAACCCGATCCCGGTTCCTTCCTGAGTGCGGCCGGGGACGCCCTCGACCCGATGAAAGCGCTCGAAGATGCGGGCTAATTCGTGCTTCGCGATACCAGCGCCGGTGTCCCTCACCTCGAGCAGCGCGTGCCCGTCGTGTGGACGCAGTTGCACGGCAATCTCACCCTGCAAGGTGTATTTGAAAGCGTTCGACAAGAGGTTGAGGACAATCTTCTCCCACATCTGCGGATCAACGTAGACCGGCTCGGGGAAGCTCTCGCAATCGACGGTGTAGCCCAGGCCGCCGCGTTCGATCGCGGAGCGGAATGTGCTGGCGAGGTCGCGCGTCAGTTCCGCAAGATCGGTGGGCTCGTAAGAGGCCTGCACACGCCCCGCCTCGATGCGCGAGAAATCGAGAAGGGTATTGACCAGCCGCAGCAGCCTGAGGGCGTTGCGATGCGCGAGGTCGAGCTGCGCACGCGCCTGCTCCGGAATCGCGGGATCGGCGGCTATCTCGGCCACGGGGCCGAGCATGAGAGTCAACGGGGTGCGAAATTCATGGCTGACGTTGGAAAAGAAAGCCGTCTTGGCGCGGTCAATGGCCGCCAGAGCTTCTGCCCGCTTGCGCTGCTCCTCGAGCGCTCGCACGTCGCGGATCGCGGTAGCCACCCGCGACGCCATGAGTTCAAAAAAGGTGCGATAGCCGGCGTCGAGGACACGGTGTGGGCTGAGGCCGCAAATCAGCACCCCATACGTAGGGGATTGATCAGACGAAGCGAGCGGTAGAACAATGCCGGACTGAGGCACATCGCCCCACGGGGTTCGTGGCAGCATGTCAGTGGCTTGCGGCAGAAGCGGCACGACTTCGATACACCGCTCGCGCGCTACCTCTCGCAGGCGCCACGGATCGGTTCCTGGCGCAGCCGCGAGATCGACGCTGGCGGGAACCAGTTGCTCGAGCGATTGCGTGTCCACGCCAGCGCTCGCCACTCTCTGAGCGCGCGTTTCACCCTCGTCCAGCAGATAGAGCAGCGCGAACGGTACGTCCGAAGGGTTTTCCTTGAGCACTGCCGCGACGTTGATGCACGCCTCGCCTGCAGTCCGCACATCTGCCGAGCTGGTCGCCCCGAGATCGCGCAACGTGCGAATCTGCCGATCGGCGTAAACCTGCTCGGTAATCTCGGTGACCGTCGCCAGCACGCCGCCGATACCCGTCTCAACGGTCTCGTCCGGCACAGGGCTGTATGCGAGGCGGAAGTGCGATTCTTCCCGAAGCACCTTGCGCTCGATGAGCACAGCAATATCGTCGCTCACCGAAGCCGGACCGCCGCGAAAGGGCCGTTCGGCCATCGGACCGAGGATATGGAAGACTTCGCTCCAGCAATCGCGGAAACGCTGACCCATCGCACGAGGATGCTTCTCGCCGAGTACGGGGCGGTAGGCATCGTTGTAGATCTGCACGAACTCCTCGCCCCACCACAACAGCATGGGGGAGTGATTGTGCAGCACCAGCGATGCGGTTGAGCGTAACGCCTGCGACCAGCCGTCAACCGGACCGATCGAGGTGCGGCTCCAATCGACCGCGCGGGCCAGCGCGCACGCTTCGCCGGGGCCCATCAGGCATTCCAGGCCCGTCTGTAACTTTCGTCCGGGTCGATGCGCTTTCGCGAAGCGATCTTGAGTTGGAGACATTGCGTCCTCGCGCCCAGCGTTTCCGCCGGCCGGTTGCGGACGGCCGGTTTCGGACGGCCGGTTGCGGACGGCCGGTTGCGTCGAGAAGCGCGTTCGACATCCGAGCGCGTCCTCGACGTTCGCTCACTCACTAATGCTTGGTACGATGATCCGCGCCGGCATCTTTCGCAGCGTCCTTCGCGTCACCCACCTTTTTTCGCATTTCGCCGGCGCCCTGCTGAAGATCTCCCTTCAACTCCCGGGCCTTGTCGCCGGTGACCTTTCCCGCAACTTCATTCGCCTTGCCCTTGAGCTTCTCCGCTTCACCTTTCAAATGGTCCTTGTTCATACCAAATCTCCTATGGTCAGCGCTAGCTGCGCCACTCTGGAGTAGCAATGCGCGTTCCTGAGGGTGGCGGGGAAGAACGCCTTCGTCAGCAAACGCCAGCAGCGGGCCTTCGCAGGGGAGAATGCCGGTTGCCTTTAGGTTCCATTTTAGGTTCCACATACGAAGGTCCGTTGATTGGGCGGAGCGATCGTGCGTAGAACCGCTAGAGTACTCGATGGAGCGACTACACGGGGGTTGGTTGAACGCAGCCGGTTGCGGTGCACGGTCCACGGTCTTTCGAGGTTGACCCGTTTGGCACAGTCATGCTTTCCCAAAATGGTCACTCGCAACTCGAGCAACAGTGGCGAACTGGTGCAGACGTGACGCCTACGCTTCAATAATTGCAACATAGGTCGTCAGTATTTTGCCGTCGTCAGCTTAATCCTTGCTTTCGGATCGATCTGCGTAACTCGGATTGACTGGGAACGGATGTCATAGGAGGCGAGGAACATGTAGTGAAGCCGCTGCGTGCCTTCCGTTGGAAAGAACATGACTTTCACCACGGCCTCACTATGCCCAGAGCCCGTGTAGTCTGCTGATGCACTCGCTTCGAATCGGGCATTCATCCCGTCCAGGCAGAAGAAAGGTGCGTGTATCACAAGCGTATCTTTGCAAGCATCCGGCCCCCCCATCGGCAGATTGGCTGACTCGATTATCAGATCACCCTGCTGCTTTAGCGCCTCGAACGATTCCGTTGGTGTCCTGGAGACCGAAGCTCCGTCGTCGCACCGTAAGGCAAAGCACATTAACTCATTGGCGTAGAGCTTGACGTCGCTGAAATCGATCTGAGAGTTTTGTTTTGGCGGTCGAGCTTGCGCCAGAAAAAGTATGCTCTGACACACGTCAAATGCGTTTCCCTCCGAACTCGTTCCAATGGTGTCGCCCGTGTAGCTCCACGCGCCGGCGGTCAGCGTGTAAAGTTCGCGGCATGTCCCTGGCAGTCGCCCCGCTCGCATCGAGCCATCGAAATACACGTCGCTCATATCCGCGGGACTGTAGGCAGCAAGGTCAACGGGTTTGTCCAGCAATGCTTCTAAATCGACTCCTGGCGAGTGCGCTTCCAACTCCGTTCGTCTTATATCCATCAGCTCGTCGAGTTCTCGCAGTCGCTCGTCGTCGACCCGCTGGAAACACGCATCTGCATCTGCCGCGAGATGCCCTTCAGCGACGCATGCTTCGTTCCGCAATTTTCTCCAATGTTCCTGGCCCAACAAAACGCTCGGCTGCTGCGGACCAGAAGCTGACAGTAGAGCATCGTATGCGGCGGTCACGCGTCCATCAATTGCAGGCGAGATCCCCGCGTTTTGCAGGGCACCGTTTGGTTCGACCGCCACGGCATTGAGCGCATACACAAGGAGAATGAGAGGAATGGAGAGAATTCGAACTACAAGCATATCGATCATCTTTACTCTCGTCGGGATTTATATTTTTAGCGAGGGCATACAGGGTGTCGCAATTGTCGACGATTCTGGTATTCAGCGCCATTTAGAGTTACTGGTCGGTCGTCGACTCTCTACGATTGGGGACAGGCGACCCGTAAGCGGCGTTCAATCCACCGGATAGCTGCCATTCAAAGTGAGCCCGCCCTTGCATTGGGGGGCATTGCGGTCGTACGGTGATAGCCGTGTTGTTTTCACAAAGAAGGACCACGAGCAGCGAAGGCTCTCTGTGCAGCCTGGACTTCTTCCCGATGGTCTTCTGTCCACTTCAGAATCGCGCGAAGGTGCGGCTCCAGGGAGCGCCCGAGCGGCGATATCTCGTAGACGACGGCAACCGGAGCCGTGCTGATGACCGAGCGCTTGATGAAACCATTGGCTTCGAGCCGACGAAGACATTGAGTCAGCGCCTTCTGAGTGATGCCTTCGTTTGCCCTTCGTAGCGCATTGAACCGCATGGCCCCGCTGCAGAGGCAGCCTAGTACCAGCAGCGACCATTTGGTGGTGATTTCTTCGAGCACGAGGCGATTTAACTCAAGGTCCTCTTGGGATGGCGTCGGCATTGTCCGGGATACTCCAGGCTACCTAGTAGCATTCAGGTGCGTAATTGCGTTCAAGTATCAAATGTATACCATGATCAACCTCTACCAGATTGGAGGTCGAAAATGCCAGTTGATATTCATGGATCAGACAGCCTGAACAGAAAGGACACAGACGGGGCCAAAACCGTGCTTGTGTTCGGTGCCACTGGACAGCAAGGCGGAGCCGTCGCATCTGCGCTTAAGTCGCAAGGATGGCCGGTCAGGGCGCTCGTTCGCGATCCCGGTAGCGACAAGGCGAAGGCCCTCCTGGATTCGGATGTAGAGCTATTTCAGGGCGATTTTTCAGACAGCGACTCGATCAGGAACGCAATGTCCGGGGCCTATGCCGTCTTCAGCGTGCAGCCCAGTTCGGGCCAGGGAGCGTTATACGGGATCTCCGACGAGCAGGAGATCCGCTATGGTAAAAGCATTGCGGATATCGCCATTGAGACCGGCGTTCACCATCTCGTCTACACATCAGTCAATGCTGCTGGCCCAAGAAAAACCGGGATGGGACACTTCGACAGCAAGTCTGAGATCGAAATCTATATTCGTGGCACGGGTCTACAAAGCACAATCATTCGGCCCGCCGGGTTCATGGAACTACTCATGCTTCCGGGCATGGGACTCGATAAGGGCGCTTTCATGTCGTTTCTGCGACCGGAACAGACCGGACAGTTGATTGCGGTTCAAGACATCGGGAAAATCGTCGCGATCATCTTTTCTAATCCAGACAAATTCGTCGGCCGGACCATTGAAATTGCGGGAGACGAGGTGACTGGCATAACACTACAGGACAGTTTGAGTAACGCGGCGGGTAGGCCAATCACCTATCATCGCTTCCCCGATAGCCTTTTGAAGGAAAACACCTTCCTTGATCGACTTGCATCCCTGGTTGACGATGGCCGACTGGCTGGGCATGCGGACATCTCTGCCCTGAAGACCGAATTTGGACATCTATTGAGCTTCGACGAATGGCTAGCCGGTCCCGGCAAACCGCTTTTCGAGCGCGCGCTCCAGGCAGACGCCGCTACGATCGCACTCCGGTGATGGATGAGTCCGTTGCACTCGAGGACATGCGCGCTTACCAGAGCAAGAGGCAACGCCGGCAGTGGTGTTGCTTCTGCGAGAATGCGAACCCCGGGCATCATGCTGCGGGCTATTCCTATGTAGGTATGTGGAGGCGCAGCAGGCGCTATCGTCAACCGGATAAAGTAACGGATACAGATCCGGTAGTTGGCTTCGATGTCATGAGTTCGTCAGTTCAAACGGGTGGGTTTTCCAAGCGGATCCATTATGCATCGAGCAACCAGCTGCCAGTAGCGGTCGATTGGCACCCGTCAAAGCGACTTTGCAGGCCGCCATCCGTAATGTCCGGTCCTCGACCATGCTCTCGCCTCTTCTTCTAGGCTATCCTTTCGCCTGTGCCACTAGGAGTGCGGCGGTTCCATTTGCTCGGGTCTGCACGGAATAGCAGCGCAGAAAGCACGATTTACGCGGTAGGCGAGCAATACAAGCGATGCCGGCTCAAGAAGCTAAAACAGCACGACAAACGGACCAAATTCATGACCAAAGATGCGACGTTATGGGGTATTCACGCCGGCAGAACCGGCGATGCCGACTCCCTTTTCCTGAGCCAGGGCGTCATCGCGCTCGGTTGGCATCAAATGGGAGATCTGAAGGCGCTGGGTCCGACACGTGAAGACTTCAAGGAACACTACGCGGCGACCTATCTGGAAGCGGCGAAGGCCAAGCCGGGAACTGTTCCGACGTCGGCAGGGCAATTGTTCCGGTTCGTTTACGAAATGCGAATCGGCGATTATGTAGTGTATCCATCCAAGCACCCGAAGCATGTGCATCTGGGACGCGTGACGGGCGACTATCAGTATTCGACTTTAGGCGAATCGCACTATCCTCAACGACGGAAGGTCGAATGGCTACGCCATTTGCCGCGTACGGCGTTTTCACAGGGCGCACTGTACGAAATCGGCTCGGCGTTGTCGTTGTTCGCCGTAAGGAACTACGCCGACGAGTTCTGGGCCGCGATTCACAGCGCCCAGCCGCTGCCCGTCACGCCGGCAGCAAAAGATGAGACCCTCGCGGAGGTCAGTCAAGATATCGAGGAGACAACTAGGGATTTCATTCTGAAAATCCTGGCCCAAGAAACGAAGGGACATCCATTCGCGCACTTTGTTGGCAATCTTCTCACTACTATGGGATATCGCGTTCGGGTATCACCGGAAGGCCCGGACGGTGGCGTCGACGTCTTGGCGCACAAGGATGAGTTGGGCTTCGAACCACCGATTATCAAAGTGCAATGCAAGAGTACGGAGGGGAGTGTCGGCGATCCGCTGATCTCGCAGCTCTATGGGAAGGTCTCCCCGTCGGAGTTCGGATTGTTCGTTACGCTAGGCACATTCACCAACCAGGCGGTGCAGTTCGCTCGCACGAAGAGCAACCTGCGCTTGGTTGACGGCGATGCATTGGTGGAACTGGTCTTGGAGCATTACGAAGCACTTGACTCAAAATACAAAGGCATGATTCCCTTGCGCAAGGCGTATATACCAGAGTCGGCCCTTCAGGACGAATCCGAGTAGAGGCTTGCGCGTTGACGGTTCCCTCTGGTTTGGAGCTGCGCTTTCGAGTTTGTCGTAGCGGCCGATTTAATTATTCAGAAGCTTGGTTTGTTGATGCCAGCTCCGGTCGACGACGCGATAACTGTCGTGGAAGCGCGACGGCCCGTTGTCGGGGCGAAGCCGCCGTTCGAATGTCCGCGTGAAAGTTCGTGCAACCGACCGTACTTGGCCGGTCACTGTCGGACGGCGATCGGCAGCACGCAACCCAAAGCAGTAGCTCGCGATGAGGCGATCGAGTGACATCGTTCGTGTGAGAAGCGGACACATTCGCCAGAGCCGACCACGATCGGACGCTCGCTGCGCACGATTTAAACATCCGTTCGGCCCCGAAGTTGTTATAAATTCTGGATTCAGTACGCCTTTACCCGTCGACCTGATGCACGCCGAAGCTGCACCGCTGCCTGCCAGCGGGCAGCAAACCGCCAGCCTGTTCTAGGCTGGCAGTACTCATCCCCGCGGATCAGGGTTGGCGTTTGCCGTTGCCACCTGCGGGTTTGCCAGCCGGCTTGCGTGAACCCGCAGTTGGCTTGCTGGCGGATTTGCTGCGTGGCTTTTGCACGCTGAATGGGCTACCGCTGGACAAGCTTGTGCCTTTGCCCGCGGCCACAGCGCGTTGCGCCGCAGGCCTGCGTTTGTTTTCGCCACTTTGCGGGCGTGGCTTTTTGCTGGGCACCTGCATGGTATCGGGCGCCGCTAGCGGCACTTTGGGCTTCTTGGGCTTTTTGGGTTTCTTGATGATCTGGCCCGTCGCGCTGGTTTGCGGCACGCGGTGTTCGGCTTCAAAACCCGGCTCTTCTTCACGGGGCAGCGTTTGCCGGATCAGCGCTTCAATCGCGGCCAGTTGTGGCGCCTCATCGGCACACACAAGCGACACCGCCACACCGCTGGCGCCCGCGCGGCCGGTACGGCCAATACGGTGCACATAGTCTTGCGCCACGATCGGCAGATCAACGTTGATCACCAGCGGCAGGTCGTCGATATCCAACCCACGCGCAGCCACATCGGTGGCTACAAGCATATGTACTTCGCCCGTCTTGAAGCGCTCCAGCGCACGCAGGCGCGCGGGTTGCGGTTTGTCGCCATGGATGGTGTCCACCGCATAGCCCGCTTCATCCAGCATGGCCGCCAGGTAATCCACGCCCTTGCGGGTTTTGACGAACACCAGCGCGTGCCCCCAGTTGTTCTCAGCCACAAGGTGCATGAAGAGGTCAGGCTTGTTCTTTTTATCCACCGGCACCACCCACTGCTTGATCTTGCTGACCGTGGCATTGGGCGGGCTGACGCTGATATTGACTGGGCCGCGCAAAATGCTCGCCGCCATGGCGCGGATATCATCGGTAAACGTGGCTGAGAACAGCAGGGTCTGGCGCTGAGCGGGCAAGGCATCAAAGACGGCGTTGAGTTCGCGCGCAAAGCCGAGATCCAGCATGCGGTCGGCTTCATCCAGCACCAGCGTTTGTACTTGATCAAACTGCACTGCATTCTGGCGATTGAGATCTAGCAAACGGCCCGGCGTGGCAACGAGCACATCCACGCCTTTGCGCAACTTCATCATCTGCGGGTTGATACTCACTCCGCCGTAGGCGGCCAAAAATCGTAAATCGAGGCCTTTACCGTAATCGATGAAGCTTTGCAGCACCTGTTCCGCCAGTTCACGAGTGGGTACCAGCACCAGAACACGCGCGCGGTTGCTGGACACCGTCGGGCCGTGTTGCACTAGCCGTTGCAACAGCGGCAGCGCAAAACCCGCCGTTTTGCCAGTTCCGGTTTGTGCCGCAGCCATAACGTCCTTACCACTGAGCACAGCAGGAATCGCCATGGCCTGTACCGGCGTAGGCGTCTGGTAATTAAGGTCCCGCGCATTACGCACCAAGGGATCGATCAGGCCAAGCGAGGCAAAAGACATGGGCGTATTCCCGGCTAAAACCGCAATTCTAGCGGTTGGAGTTGGGCGCCAATGGAGGAATAAGACGCCCGGGCGTTTCGTGGCCACCGTCGGTCGATGGACGGCAGTCGGAATCCAGCGTGCGACGAATAAGTTCTATCGGTCCGATACGGTCGCCCGAAATCGACCCGTTTCAGCCCCTCAACATAGCGTGGCCGCAATGGCTCCTTTCAAGATGCAACGGTCGCTCGCGCGGCCGCACGGGTCGGCAAAGGTCCGGCCAGTTCGGACAAGAGGATCGCGTCACGGCTACTGCTCGCGGACGTCAGCTTCGCCGGCCAGTGCCTGCGACCTATCAGGACCGGGGCGGGAGGCGATGCGACCGACCGGGCCGGCGAATATCTACAGCAATTTGCGCGGAATCCTCGGCCTGCAATCTGCACGAACGATTGTCAGCGCCACGCTTGCGTAAATTCCACAATCACGCGCGACAGATGTGCGCGCATCGCATCGCGCGCGCCGGCCGCATCGCCTGCCATGATCGCCGCGAAGATGCGCTGGTGATCCTCCTGTGACGCCTCGCGCAACGCCGGCGAATGAAAGTGCTCTTCGATCTTATCCCACAGAGGATCGCTGCGCGCGCAGTCCCACATCGCAGTGACCATGTGCAGCAATACCGTGTTGCCGGTCGATTCGGCGATTCTCATATGAAACTGGCGGTCGGCCGCGTCGTACGCATCCTTGTCGTCCATCCGCTCGCGCATCGTCGTCAGCGCGACGAACATCCGGTCGAGATCGGCATCCTTGCGCTCGGTCGCCGCGAGCGCCGCTACTTCTGCCTCGATCAGCCCGCGCGCACGCAGCGTCTCGATCGGCCCTGGCCCGTTCGGCACTTCAAACGTGACGGGGCGCGCGGCATCGGTCGCCGATACGTAGATCCCTGAACCAACGCGTACCTCGACGATCCCCTGTACCTCGAGCGCGATGATCGCCTCGCGCACCTGCGTGCGGCTCACGCCGAACTGGTCGGCAAAGCTGCGTTCCGAGGGCAATCGCGCACCTGTCTCGAACGCGCCGGCGGCCACCATCGCGTGGATCTGCCGCGCAAGGCCGATGTAGGAGCGGTCCGCGGCTTCCGCGTCGCGGGGGTCGGAGAGGTTAGACAGGTCGGTCATCGAAGGCTCGCAACGGTCTGGTCGGCACCGCCGCGGCGCCGGGTCGCGAAAATGGTACACCAATTTCTGTGGCCTCCCGCTCCGCCGTCAGCTTGAGCATTGCAATCGGTCGATTTTGGCTGGCTGCTATGGCTTTAGCATGATCAAATAACTGGTAAACCACTATTTGGCGAAAGTGGTATACCAATCACAATGCACCCATCAACGACAGCACCGCGCGCTCGTCCACCGTATGCCACACCAGTCAGGAGCCGTTCCAGTGAAGATGTCTTTCCGTTGGTACGGCGAGTCCGATCCGGTCTCGCTGCAATACATCCGCCAGATCCCGGGCGTCACGCACATCGTGTCCGCGATCTACGACGAACCGGTGGGCGAGGTCTGGCCCGCGCACAGGATCGACGCGCTGAAGTCGACGATCGAGCAAGCCGGCCTGCGCTTCGAGGTCGTCGAATCAGTACCCGTCCACGAGGACATCAAGCTCGGCAAGCCGAACCGCGACTGGCTGATCGCCAATTACCAGCAGACGATCCGCCATCTCGGTGCGGCCGGCATCAAGGTTGTCTGCTACAACTTCATGCCCGTGTTCGACTGGACTCGCACCGAGCTGTCGAAGACGCTCGACGACGGTTCGACCTGTCTTGCGTTCAGTACCGAAGCAGTCGACGGAATCGATCCAGACGACGGGATTGCACTGCCCGGCTGGGATTCGAGCTACCGGCCCGACGAGCTGCAGGCTCTGCTCGCCGAATATCGCGAAGTCGACGAAGCCGCGCTGTGGGAGAACCTCGAATACTTCCTGAAGGCAATCATTCCCGTCGCTGAGGAAGCCGGCGTAAAGATGGCCATCCATCCCGACGATCCACCACGCCCGATCTTCGGGCTGCCGCGCATCGTGAAGAACCGCGAGGATCTTGCGCGCATTGTGCGCATCGTCGATACGCCCGCGAACGGGCTGACGCTCTGCTCGGGCTCGCTCGGCGCAGGTCCGCAGAACGACGTCGAGGCGCTCGTGCGCGAATTCGGCGCGATGGGCCGCATCCATTTTGCGCACATCCGCAACGTGAAGGTGGAGACGAACGGCGACTTCGAGGAGACCGCGCACCTGTCGAGCTGTGGGTCGCTCGACATCGCCGCGATCGTCAAGGCGTATCACGACACCGGCTTCACGGGCTACGTACGCCCCGACCACGGCCGGATGATCTGGGGTGAGACGGGTAAGCCCGGTTACGGTCTCTACGACCGCGCGCTCGGTGCGGTGTACCTGAACGGACTCTGGGAAGCGACGGACAAGCTGAGCCGCACACAGCAGCAAACGTCGCAGTAAGCCGACTACGGAAGCGACCGGCGCAGCGGATCGCCGGTTGCCCGACACGATATTCCGCACGGAGACTTCACATGCCACGCATTCGATGGGCCATGATCCTCATGTGCTTCCTCGCCAACGTCATCAACTTCATCGATCGCGCCAACCTCGCGATCGCCGCGCCGAGCATACGTGCCGACCTCGGTCTCGACGCGGTCGGCATGGGGTTCGTGCTGAGCGCGTTCTTCTGGACCTATGCATTCCTGCAATTGCCCGCGGGTTGGTTCATCGACAAGGTCGGCGTGCGCGTAAGCCTTGCCCTCGCGGTTGGTTGGTGGTCGGTATTCACGGTCGCGACAGGCGCCGCACGCGGTCTCGCGCAGCTCGTCGGTGTGCGGCTGATGCTCGGTGTCGGCGAAGCGGCTGCGATCCCGTCGTTCGCGAAGGTTGCGTTCAACTGGTTCCCGCGCAGCGAGCGTGGCATTGCGAGCAGCATCTTCGATAGCGGCTCGCGCGTCGGCTCCGCGCTGTCGCTGCCGCTCGTCGCGTGGTTGATCGCGATTGTCGGCTGGCGCGGATCGTTCGCGATCACCGGTTGCATCGGCATCGTGTGGGCGCTCGCGTGGTGGTTCGTCTATCGCGATCCCGAGCGCTATCGCGCCATTGCCCCCGATGCCGTCGACGCACTGCTTGCACAACGCGGCGCGCCCGCCGTGGCAGCAGTGCCCGGCAGCCCGAAGATCACGTGGCCCGACCTGTTTCGCTACCGAACCATCTGGGGAATGATGATCGGCCTGTTCTGCCTGAACTTCGCGATCTACTTCTTTATCACGTGGTTTCCGAGTTACCTGCTGCAGGCGCGCGGTTTCTCGCTTGCATCTCTCGGTACATGGGGAATGCTACCCGCACTGCTCGCGATCCCCGGTGGCTGGTTAGGCGGTTATGTGTCGGACAGTCTGTTCAGGCGCGGCTGGAGTGCGACCGCCGCGCGCAAAACATGTCTCGTACTCGGAATGCTGCTGTCGTCGACGATTGCGCTGTCCGCATTCGTCGACAGCGTGTGGGCGTGCCTCGCGCTATTCGCGCTCGCCTATGCCAGCCTGTCGTTCGCCGGTGCGAACGTATGGACGCTCGTCGGCGAAGTCGCACCGACGCCCGCACACGTTGCGTCGATCGGCGGGATCCAGAATTTCGCGGGCAATCTCGCCGGCATCTTCATTACGACCTTCACGGGCGTGATGCTGTCGATCACGAAGGGCTCGTTCGTCGTGCCGCTCGTCGCCGCGGGTGTGCTGTGCCTGGTTGGTGCGCTGTCGTATCTGTTCGTCGTCGGCAAGGTCGAACCGTTGCCTGTTCGAGGCAGCGGTTGCGCACGACGCGGTGTCCAGGCCGGTGCGGTTTGAGTGTTGGCGACTCCGCCGAACAGGAGAAATCGAAGCAGTGTGTGCTTGAACGAGTACCAGACTAAAACAACCAAAGACAGGAATGGAGATGAAAAAAACTATCCTCGTATCTACGCTTGGAGTTGCGGCACTGAGCGCGCACGCGCAAAGCAGCGTCACGTTGTACGGCATCGTCGACGCCGGCATCGGCTACCAAAGCAGCTCGGCCTCGCTCGGCAGCAACGCCGGTGGCCGCTCGGTAGTCAAGATGGCGCAGGGCATATGGGCTGGCTCGCGTTTCGGACTCAAGGGTAGCGAAGACCTGGGTGGCGGCACGCGCGCGATCTTCCAGCTCGAAGAAGGCTACAACCCGGCGACAGGTGCCCAATCGACCTCGGGCTTGATGTTCAACCGCATGTCGCTCGCGGGCCTTGCAAACCAGCAGTACGGCACGCTGACGATGGGCCGGCAGTACGCGCCGTACTACACGCTGCTTGCAGCCTATAGCCCCACCACCTGGTTGACCGGCGCATACGGCGCACACCCGGGCGATCTCGATTCGATGGACACGATCTATCGCATCAACAACTCCCTCGTCTATACGTCGCCGAACTTCGCAGGCTTCACCTTCAGTGGCATGTATGCGTTGGGTGGCGTAGCAGGCAGTACCGGCGCGGGCCAGTCGTGGAGCGTCGCGGCGAACTACCTGCACGGACCTGTCGGTCTCGCGGTCGGCTTCGAGCGCCTGAGCAACTCGACGAGCGGCGGTGGAACGTGGGGCGCGAATTCCACGGCCAACAGCAACGGCGAGCCTGGCGTTTCAGCTGTCACGAATGGCTTTCAGACCGCGCAGGCACAACAGCGCTTCGCGGTGACCGGCGGCTACACGTTCAATTCGCAGTGGGACATTTCCGCGTCCTACTCGAACGTGCAGTACATCGCAGGCGAAGGTTCGAAGTTCTTCGACACGCAGATCTGGAACACGGGCGGCATCGTGCTGCACTACAAGCCGCTTGTCGCGCTCGATCTCGCAGCGGGCTATAGCTACACGCGAGCGACCCGAGCGAACGGCATCGCCAGCGCGGCCTCGTATCAGCAGTTCACTGCCTCGCAGTACTACAGCCTTTCGAAACGCACGGGTCTGTACTGCGTCGAGGCCTACCAGCGCGCGGGTGGCCAGACCCTTGGCACGAACGGCGCGGGCAACGTCATCAACGCAACCGCCGATATCGGCGACGGCCAGAACAGCGCACCGTCCTCGTCGCGCAGCCAGGTAGCGGGTGCAGTGGGCATCGTTCACCGCTTCTGATCGTCGTGCGAGTGTGAATTCGCTTGAGTGCATTTCGAGCAGTTGGCGTTGCAAATCACCGGAGCAAATCCGGGACGAACATCCCAGGAGGATTCAATGAGCGTTGATCAATCGCTTGTGCGAAAGGTCGCGAGTGCGGCAGCGGTACTGTTTCTCGGGACAGTGCCCCCATACGCCCTCGCGCAGAGCGTGCCGTCCGGTTTGCTGCCGGCCGGTGCGAACACGACCAGTCCGGGTGCACCCTTTTACATCGACCCGACCGGCCTGAACTTCAGCACCAGTCCACCCACCCGCGATCCCTCAAACCCGAACTATCCCAAGGCAACCTCGATCGCAGATGGTCATCTGCCGCCGGTTCCGGTCAACGGGAATTTCATCATCGGCCCGAGTCACCCGGTCGCGACCGAGGTGACAGGTACCCAGACGGGGACGGTGTACAGCTTCAGGATGTGGTCATACAACAGCAAGATCTATCCGGCCGGTCTGGTACGTGTGGAGCCCAGTTTCGATTACATCAATCAGTATGGACGGACCGTGCCGGGCGACTTCTCGACCATGCTCGTTCCCAACTGCTTCACGGCCGGCGCAAACTATTGCGGCGAGGCGGCCATATGGACTCGCGTGGTTCAGGTCTACGTTCCGCGGCAGGCGCGCGGGCAGGACCCTCTGCCATTCATCGTTTCAGGGGACGGTGTGCCATCGTCAATCCCAAGCGGTCTTCCAACGCAAGCCATTGAACCCATCCTGTTCCCGGCCCTCGACAATCTGATTCGTGAACGGCGAATCCCACCGATGGTGGCCATCACCGTCGAGAACGGTGGTCAGGACGCACAAGGAAGTCAGCGCGGGTTCGAATACGATTCGATGAACGGGCAGTACGCGGAATTTATCGAAACAGAAGTATTGCCGATGGCCGAGAAAGCAGCCGGCATCCGTCTCACGCGCGATCCCGCGGGCCGCATCGCGATGGGGTACAGCGCGAGTGGCGAGGCAGCCTTCACCATGGCGTGGTTCCACCCTGAACTCTTCGGCAAAGTCCTGTCTTATTCCCCAACATTTACCAACCAGCAGTGGCCGCATAACCCCAACCTGCCAGGCGGGGCCTGGCAATATCACAGTCAATACGCAGGGCCGCCCCCGACGCAGCTACTGCAAACGGAAGGTTTCAACCTTCCTGCTCCGGCTGCGGCGAACCAGTCCACTGGCCTGCCCCTCGTTCCCAACAGCCCGAGGAAGCCGATCCGCGTGTGGTACGAAGTGGGTGATTTCGACGGCTGGTATCCCAACCCGATGGCGGACGGGATGCACGACTACGTACTGGCTTGCGAGAACATGGCCAGAGCGCTGGCCGGGAAAGGGTACGAGTATCAGTTCATCTTCTCTCGCAACGCGGGGCATGTGGACTTTGCCACCATCAAGCAGACGCTGCCGAATGCCATCGAGTATCTGATGCAAGGCTATCATCGGGATGACAATTAGAACGTATAGGGAACATCCGCTTACTGAGCGCAGCGGACATTCGAATGTCCGCGTGAACGCGAGGTTGAACGGCCGCTCGTGGCCGAACCCAGTCCGACGGCAACGGGCTCAGGTCGACCAATTCGCTCAGCCAAATTCCCACAAACCGGCCATTCGTTCGCCGTGGTGTGCGATAAGGCTACTGTTCCAGCGACATCGAACCGAAACGGCAAATAGCGACTCCTACACCAATCGCAGATCCCACAACACATCAAGTACGTGTTGCGTAGAACGCTCAACGTACCCCGCACGATGCGCAATGCCGAGCCGACGCCACAACGCCGGGCGTAGCGGACGCATGACAATGCGCTTGTCGGGCAACGGCGTGGTGGCCTCATGCGGCAACAGCGCTGCACCGTAACCTGCCGCGACCAGACTCTTGATCGCGTCGTTGTAGTTGAGCTGAATCCGCGGAGCGGGATGATGCCCCTCGGTCGCGAACCACTCCGTAGTCAGACGGGAAAGACGCGTGGTCGCGTCATTGAGAATGAGAGGTTGGGCGGCGAGCCATGCAGGCGTGACGCGGGCGGGGCACCGCCAATGCGCCGGCACAAAAGCCATCACGGGGTCGCGGCGCCAAGGCTTTATCACGAGTCCCGCCACAGGGGGCTGAGGCAGTGCAACCAACCCAACATCCAGCGTTCCATCCGCCAGTCGGGACAGCGTTTCATGAGACGTGAGTACTGCAACCTGAATGTCGATAGCGGGATGGTGCTGGCGCAGCACCTCAAGCGCTTGCGGCAACAGGTGTGCGATCGCGCCAGTCGACGCGCCCAGCCGCGCGCGTCCTTCGAGCCCCTGCACCTGGCGTTGAATATCGTCTAACGCCTGCTCCGCATCGCCCAGCAGTCGACGCGCGCGCTCCACCAGCACCTCTCCTATCGCCGACGGCCTGACATGTCCTCGCTTGCGTGACAGGAGTGGAGCCCCAATCCGGTCTTCGAGTTCAGCGATGTGGAGGCTGACCGTTGGCGGCGCCAGGTGCAATGCACGCGCCGCATCGGCAAATGAGCCACGGTCGGCAATGGCGACCAGAGTGCGCAAGCGGTCCAGGCTGATCTCTCGCATGTCGGCGTCCCGATTCAGAAAAACTGAATGTCCACGTTATTAAATTCAACTTTCTCTATTCTATCGGTCCACGGAATATAGAGGCTCGTTTTACCTGTTTGCAACCCAGAATTAGCGGAGTATTCCACTTATGACCTCCCCCGTTGTTTTCATCGATGGCGACCAAGGCACCACCGGGTTGCAAATCCACGAACGGCTGCGCGACCGGACCGACCTCAGACTGCTCACGCTTGCCGCTGCGGAACGCAAAGATCCGCGGCGTCGCTCAGAGGCCATCAACGCCTGCGACATTGCCATCCTCTGTTTGCCGGATGCCGCCGCGCGCGAGGCAGTGGGCGCCATCGTCAATCCTGCCGTCAGGGTCATCGATGCAAGCTCCGCCCACCGCACGCAGCCGGACTGGACATACGGCTTTCCGGAAATGACGCCGGGACAGGCTGAGCGCATTGCGAGCGCACGTCGGGTGACCAATCCCGGTTGCTATCCGACCGGTGCCATTGGCTTGCTGCGTCCCCTGTTGCAGGCTGGGCTCATACCAGGCAACTACCCGGTCAGCATTCATGCGGTGTCGGGCTACTCCGGACGCGGGCGTGCCGGCGTGGAGGAACATGAAGGGCAGGGAGCCGCCACCGCTCCTTCATTCCAGGTATATGGTCTGGAGCTCGCGCACAAGCACGCCCCAGAGATCCAGCAGCACGCCGGGCTCGCGCAGCGTCCCATCTTCGTCCCCGCGTATGGTTCGTTCCGCCAGGGCATCGTGCTGACGGTGCCCCTGGAGTTGCGGCTGCTGACACGCGACGTGGACGGCGCCACGTTACACGCGTGCCTCGCACGCCACTATGCCGAGGCGGCCCACGTAGGTGTCGTGCCGCTGCACGAATCGTGCGGCTTGAAGCACCTGGATCCGCAGGTGCTGAACGGTACGAACGACATGCGCTTAAACGTATTTCCTAACATGGAACACGGGCACGTCCTGTTGTCCGCAGTTTTCGATAATCTTGGCAAAGGCGCATCCGGCGCTGCGGTTCAGAACCTGAACCTGATGCTCACGCGGCAATAGTGGCCAATGGCTTGAGCTAACGTCCGCCGCACCCATATGCCAACGATTGTTGCCAATCTGGTCGCGGCCGTCGAATGTCTCAGATTAGCTGGCTACTGCCCGATGCGATCGGCCGAAGCCGACCCGAATGGACCCGAGCACGCCCACCCTACCCGTTCAACATCCTGCCTCCGTCGATCACAATCTCCGCACCCAAAGTCCACGCGGATTCATCCGACGCCAGGTATACGACGGCGCGTGCAATCTCGTCCGCCGTCCCAAACCGTCCAACCGGAATCGAGTTAACGATCTGCTGATTGACCTCGGCGCGATACGCATCGGGAATACCGAGCTTGTCGTAGAGAGGCGTGTCGACCGGACCCGGGCTCACCGCATTAACGCGGACGCCGCGCGGTAGCAGTTCGGTTGATAGCGTCTTCGCGAGGCTAAGCAACGCTGCCTTGGTGGCCGCATACACCGTCGATCGTGCGGCCCCGACGTGCGCATTGATCGATGTGTTCAACACTACCGACGCCGGGTTCGCGAACACCGGCAACAAAGCCTGCATCAGGAAGTAAGGACCCTTAACGTTGACGTCGAACGAGCGATCAAAATCCGCTTCGGTCCAGTTCTCGATTGGCTGCCACACAGCGATACCCGCGTTGAGAAATAGCACGTCGAGCTGACCGTACTGGTCCTTGACCGACTGCGCCAGCCCGGCCTGCGCGTCGACACTGGCGGAATCTACGCGCAGCACTGGTGTGTCGGCACCGAGGACAGTTCGGGCGTGATCGATGGAATCGGGATTGATTCCGGTGACGATAACGCGCGCACCTTCGGCGAGAAACCGCCTTGCAGTTTCCAGTCCGATGCCGCTGGTGCCGCCGGTTATCAAAGCGCGTTTGCCTTGCAGTCGAGACATAAGTGAGCTCCTTTAGATGAAGGACAGTCCATCGCGGCGTGCTGCCGTTGTTGACCGAGGCCTCATCATGAATCCATTCATCCGCGACGATAAGTCAGAGAATCTGTATATGATTCATGCATTCAATGTATGAGTGAGGTGGACTTTGGACCGTTTCCTCTTGATGACCTGCTTTGCACGCGCGGCCGAGATGGGTAGCTTTTCGGCAGTTGCGCGTGAACTGGGCCTTAGTCAGCCCAACATCAGCCGTTACATCGCAGCGCTCGAACAGCATCTGGAGACACGGCTGATGCACCGGTCGACGCGCAAACTCACCCTCACACCGGAAGGTGAGCGCTATTACGCCGAGGTCAGGCAGATTCTCGATGCGGTCGACCAGGCGGAGTCGAGCGCCCGTGGCGATGAGCAGCCCGTCGGACTGCTGCGTGTGGCCTGTCCGACCACGTTGGGTCGGCGCTACCTGATGCCCCGCATGCGGGCGTTTATGGATCGGCACCCGCGGCTTCAACTTGAATTGCAAATGAGCGATCGATACGTCGATCTCGTCGACGAGGCGGTCGAACTTGCGATCCGCATTGGGCACCTGTCGGATAGCGCGCTGCGTGCAAAGCGTATTGGTGTGTTTCGGCGCGTGTGTGTTGCGAGCGTCGACTATCTCGAGCGACGCGGCGTGCCGAAAATGCCCACCGATCTGGCTAACCACGAATGCATCGTCTACACCCTGCTTTCGTCAGGAACGACGTGGAATTTTCTCGACACCGAGGTGGCTGTCACAGGCCGCTTTCGTGTCGATTCGCCGGATGCGGTTTGCGAGGCAGTGAGCAGCGGCATGGGAATAGGATACGGTCCGCTATGGCTTTTCGAAGATGCATTGCGCAGCGGACAGTTGAAAGTATTGCTGTCCGGCTACGCTTCGCCGCCGGCTCCGGTGCAGATCGTATATGGCGCGAGCCGGCTGCTATCGCGGCGTGCGACCGCGTTCATGGAGTTTGTGACGCAAGGGTTTCTGGAGATTCCGTCGATGCACGAGGAAGGATGGGCGGACATCGTCGCAGCTGCCGCGGTCTGACGCTGGCCTGGCGCTGAGTCGGTCGCGGGCAATACTCGTGAACGAAACAAGCAGTGGGCGCCCCTGAGTCACCACACGCGCTGGCCGCCCGTAAACCATCCATAAAGCGCAGACATCGGCGTCAGGCGTCGGAGCGCTTCAGCCGCATCGAAACAGAGAAACGCTCCGCCGGATGCACGCTGATAGACACCTCAAACGTCTCGCCAGATGAGTCGAGATATCGCCGCACAATTTCAAGCGCTGCCGTCCCCTTCTCGACATGGAGCCTGTCCGCCATATCCGCCGAAATCAGAGTGCCATGCACATCCTGCTGGATTTCCGCAACGCATCGGCCATAACGCGCTTCGATTAACGAACTGATCAACGTATCCGGTTGCAATCGCGCAGCCTCTGCGACCTCCGTGTAAGCCGGGTCGATATACACGTCGGTCCAGCCGATTGGCGAACTCTTCCTGTCCCCGTCAATACGCAGACTCGAAACCCGCAGCCATCGCGCCCCCTCAGCGCATTGCAGCGTTGTGGCGAGCTTACCGGTCGCTACGACCTCCTCCATGGATTGCACCAAACGCAAGTGCTCGGAGCCGAATTGCACGACGTCGTCCACCGATGCCAGCGATGGTCTGAAGTCATTTCTCGGTCGAGCCGATTCCACCCGCGTTCCCGCATTCTTGCGGCGCGACACCAGTCCCAACTGCTGCAACTCGTGCAGCGCCGCTCGCACCGTATGGCGGCTCGTCTGGTAGTGGTCGCGCAATTCCAGTTCGGTCGGCAGGGTCGATCCAACCGGATAACGTCCGGATGCAATGCCTTCGGTCAGGTCACGCGCGATATCGGCGAAGTGCGGTCTATTCATCGCTTTGCGAGTCGAAATCGGTTTTTGGGAACGCCAGGGTAAATCATAGCTTGTTTGTTATGTCCGGACATATTAATTTATATATGTCCGGACATATTGGGCGTTGCCGCTTTCATCGGTCCTAAACCCGTCCCCTTTTCCGTCTTCCTGGAGGTCGCAATGACGAATCGCACTATCCCGATGGCCAGTACCGTGGTCGACTCCATCCTGTTTCGCGACGCCTTTGGCACTAAGGAGATGCGTGCGCTGTTTTCCGATTACGAGCTCGTACAGCGCTATATCGACGTCGAGGTGGCGCTAGCGAAAGCTGAGGCGCGCGTCGGGGTAATTCCCGCTGAAGCCGCCGAGGTAATCGCGCGCGAAGCCAGCATCGAGCGGATTGACTTTGATCACATGCGCGAGGAAACCGACATCGTTGGCTATCCGATCCTGCCGCTCGTGCACCAGCTCGTCGACATGTGCGGCGAAGCCGGCCGCTACGTGCATTGGGGTGCGACGACGCAGGACATCATGGATACCGCCGTTTCGCTTCAGGTGCGCGACGCGCTGGACCTGATCGATGGCGACATACGTGAGCTGCGCGGAATCCTCGTCGACCTCGCGAAGAAGCATCGCGACACGCCGATGGCTGGCCGCACCCATTTGCAACAGGCGCTGCCGGTCACGTTCGGCTACAAAGTGGCGATCTGGCTAGCCATGTTCGACCGGCATCAGGAACGCCTCTCACAACTTCGCCCGCGCGTGGCAGTGGTCGAATTTGCCGGCGCGGCGGGAACCCTCGCGTCGCTCGGCGACAAAGGCTTCGAGGTACAGAAAGCACTGGCCGAAGAGCTCAAACTCGGCGTGCCTGCCACGACATGGCACGTTGCGCGCGACGGCCTCGCCGAAACCGTGAACCTGCTTGCGCTCGTAACCGGCTCGCTCGGCAAGATCGCGCTCGACATCATGATCATGGCCTCGACCGAATTCGCTGAGGTCTACGAACCGTTTGTCAAAGGCCGTGGCGCGAGCAGCACGATGCCGCAAAAGCGTAATCCGATTTCCAGCGAACTGATGCTCGCCGCGGCTAAAGCGGTACGTCAACAAGCGGGCCTGATGGTCGACGCGATGATCCAGGATTTTGAGCGCGCGACGGGGCCGTGGCAAGCCGAATGGATCGCGATTCCCGAGAGCTTCATTCTGTCGGCCGGTGCGTTGCATCAGGCGAAGTTCGCGCTGGGCGGCCTGATCGTCGACACCGGGCGTATGAAGCACAACCTCGGCATCAGCAAGGGGCTGATCGTAGCGGAGGCCGTGATGATGGGAATGGCGCCCTTTACCGGCCGTCAGCAGGCTCATGACATCGTCTACGACGCCTGCCGCACGGTGAACGAGAACGGGGGAACGCTCGCCGAAGCATTGGCCGCCTTGCCTGCCGTAACCGAGCATTTCGATCGTGCGGCTATCGACCTGATGACCGATCCCGCCAACTACCTGGGTCTCGCGCCTCGCATGGTGGACCGCGCGGTGGAACTGTCGAGCGATATCTAAACGCGTCCGTTCAAGGGACGTGGAGGAGCACACGATGAATCACGCAAACCCATCGCGCGACGAACTGACCGTCGCCCCACCCAGGAAACTTCCGCGCTACCGCAGGCTGGGCACGCAGGTATTGCTCGCACTGGTACTGGGCATCGCGTTCGGACTGCTGTTTCCGAAGTTCGGCGCGCAGCTCAAGGTGCTCGGCGATATCTTCCTGTCGCTCATCAAGGCGGGTGTCGCGCCACTGGTGTTCCTCACGATCGTGCACGGCATTGCCTCGGCCGGCGACGTGAAGAGTGCCGGCCGGGTCGGCTGGCGCTCGATTGTCTACTTCGAAGTTGTCTCGACCATCGCGCTAATGGTCGGCCTGCTCGCCGGTAACCTGCTGCAAACCGGCAAAGGTATGACGTCCGTCACCGTCACCGCGATGCCGGCAACGGTGGCCAAAGCCGCGCCGCAAGGTTTCAGCGAGTTCGTGATGCATCTCGTGCCTGACAACTTTGTCGGTGCATTCGTCAAAGGTGAACTGCTGCAGGTGGTAGTGCTCGCCGTAATGGTCGGCATCGGCATTCTCGCGATTCCCGAGCACCGGCGCGTGAGAATCACCGAGGGGCTCGATCTCGTCTCTGAGACATTGTTCTCGTTCATCAATCTCGTGATGAAGCTTGCACCGCTCGGTACACTCGGCGCGGTTGCCTACGCGGTCGGCAGCAATGGCACCGCCGTGCTGATTGCGCTGGCGCAACTCGTCCTCAGCTTCTACGCGGTGGTCGTGCTGTTCATAATCGTCGTGATGGGCATCATTGCAAAGCTGGCAGGATTCAGCCTGTGGCGCTTTCTGCGGTACATCAAGGACGAAATCTTCATTGTGCTCGGCACCGCGTCGTCGGAAAGCGCGCTGCCGCGTCTTTTGATCAAGCTCGAAAGACTCGGTTGCGCCAAGCAGACCGTTGGGCTTGTATTGCCGACAGGCTACGCATTCAACCTCGACGGCACATCGCTTTTCATGTCGATGGGCGTGATGTTCATTGCGCACGCGTATAACGTGTCGATCACGTTGGAGCATCAGATCGGTTTGTTGTTGCTGATGCTGTTGACGTCTAAAGGCGCCGCGACTGTGTCCGGCGGGTCGTTCGTCGTATTCGCCGCGACCGTCACCTCAACCGGCGTTCTGCCCGTGGAAGGGTTGGCGATTATCTTCGGTGTTTACCGGTTCATGTCGATGGCCATCGCAACGTGCAACACGATCGGCAACAGCCTCGCCACGGTGGTTATTGCCAGGTGGTCACGGACATTCGATGCCAGCGTCGCAGAGCGGCATCTCTATCCTGAGCGGTCCCCCGAAACGGCGCAAGCGGACGCCAGTCTCGGAGACGGCAATCTGCTGCCGGAAGATATCAACGATGCCAATCCGCATCCGGCTGGGATACCGATGAAAAGCGCGGGCACTTCCCAGTGACGGCGTTCAGGCATCGCATGATTGGAGTTACCCGTTACCGCGGACAGCGGAATGACTAACAATGATCAGACATAACCCCATGTCATGGGTACTCCAACAATTCCGGCGTTGCTCCGCCCAAATTGGCTCACTATATTTTTAGCCATCCCTGAGCTGTTTTGTTTCCAGCGGCAAGCCGGAGGCCCGACAGCACGGCGAGGACGACGTCTATCGTTTCAACCGTGTCGAGGAAAAGTCGTGATCAACATACCAAGGTTGCGCCCGTTAGCCATAACTCTCGCGTTAAGCGTCGTGAGCATGGCACCTGCTCACGCTGCAGGCAAGATTACGTTCGTATCGCAAGGCGGCACTTATCAGGAAGCCCAGACCAAGGCGATTCTCGATCCCGCTGCCAAAGAACTCGGCATCACGGTCAATCAGGACAGTATCCCCGACGCATGGCCGCAGATCAAAGCGCAGGCCGCAACGGGCAAGCCGATCTGGGACGTGGTCGATACGCCGACGTCGAACTGTCTGCGCGGCGGCCGTGAAGGCCTGCTCGAAAAGCTCGACTTCTCGAATATTCCGAATGCCGCGTCCATGCCGGAAAAATATCGCACGCCGTACTCAGTGGCGTACGAGTTCTATTCGACCGTCATCGGCTACAACAAGAAGACCTTGAAGAAGGTGCCGCAAAGCTGGAAGGACTTCTGGGACGTGAAGAATTTCCCCGGCACGCGTGCATTGCGCAACGACCCGCAGACGGTGCTCGAAGCCGCCCTGCTCGCAGACGGTGTGCCACGCGACAAGCTGTATCCGCTCGATGTCGATCGCGCGTTCAGGAAACTCCAGCAGATCAAACCGGATATCACCGTGTGGTGGACATCAGGTGGCCAGTCTGCACAGCTGCTGCATGACGGCGAGGTCGATATGACGATGATCTGGAACGGTCGTGCGAGCGCGGTGCGCAAGGACGATCCTGACGTCGATTTCACGTTTAACGACGGCATTCTGCAAAACACACAACTGTGCGTGCTGAAAAACGCGCCCAACCTGAACGACGCAATCAAGTTCGTCAACGCGGCTGTGTCACCGGATCTACAGGCGAATCTGCCGCTCTATATCGACTACGGTCCGGGTAATCCCGCAGCGTTCAAGACGGGCAAGATCACGGCGAAACGCGCGTCCGAGTTGCCTAGCTCGCCGGAGAATGCAGCGAAGCAGGCGTTGATGTCCGAGGAATGGTGGGCATCGGATGCAGGTATCCAGGCGAAAGCGCGCTGGCTGAAATTCATGCAGTGAGCCGCACACGCTCATCCCTTCCGACGCGCTCGCAGAAAATCACTCATCGCCGGCGTCGTTACCCTTGATTTGCAGAACGCGTTAACACATCCGACGTGATCGACTATCTGATTCTTGGCGGCGGGTCGGCGGGCTGCGTGCTGGCCGCACGCCTCTCCGAAGAAACAAGTAAAACAGTTTGCCTGATCGAAGCGGGCCGAGATATCTCCCCGCAGAGCATGCCGGCTGCGATTCGCAGCCGCTATCCGGGCCGCGCTTATCTCGACACGAACAACATCTGGCGGCAACTGAAGGCCCGGATCAGCGCACCGGCTGCGCCGCGCCGCTA
>SDBV01002140.1_pt1 | contig 29611 bp, 33 predicted proteins | sample 2277081 | NCBI WGS metagenome assembly SDBV01 (sample SAMN10402039, study PRJNA504765) | marine sediment metagenome | isolation source: marine sediment core GS10_PC15, 223 cmbsf | place: Arctic Ocean: Southern Knipovich Ridge | collected 2010
CACAAATGGTAGATTTTGGTTCAGAGCAAGGCTTGAGCAATTTTGAAACCGCAGGCATAGCGGGCTATGTCGAGGATTTCAAAAGAGCGAAACCGCCGCTCTGGGCCAAAAGATGCCGTTTGTGGATAGGCACTAACTAAGACGATTCCGAACAGCTACCCATCGATTTGTTTTTTTAAAAAGGAGAGCTTTATGAAAACAAACTATCGCATGAATTCAGGTGTGAGCTTTGAGATGCTGTCCCGGGACCAGCTACAATCCTTGTTCGACGGCGTTCTGCATGTATTAGAACATATCGGGCTTGATTTGCATCATGACGAAGCACGCGACATCTTAAAAAAAGCGGGCGCCCGGGTAGAGGGAAAACGGGTCTGCATTCCCCAGCACCTGGTGAAACGGGCACTCTCAACAGCTCCCCGCAGTTTCACCATATTTGCCCGGGACGGAAATCCAAAACATGACATTCATATCGGACCTGGCAGAGCACACTTCGGGCCCGGCCCGACACCTCCGAATTTTACGGACATCTATACACTAAAGCGGCGTCTTTACGTCAAAGACGACGCCCGGATTGTCGCCACCATTGTGGATGCCCTGCCGAACATTGATTTCTGTGAATCTTTGGGGACCATCAGTGATGTTCATCCGGATTTGGCCGCTTCTTATGAGTTCGCAACCATGTTCCCAAATACCAGCAAACCGATTGTCGCCTGGTCTTACGGTTGGGATGACTCAGCCGATATCCACAAAATAGCAGTAGCCGAAGCCGGTTCCCAGGAAGCATTTGCCAAACGACCCAACTATATCCATTATTGCGAGCCGCTAAGCCCGCTGGTGAGCACATTTGAAGCGGTTGATAAATGTATTTTTGCGGCGAGACATCAGGTGCCGTTGATTTTCACCCCATGTCCCATAGCCGGTGGTACCGCTCCGATCACGGCGGCAGGCATTATCATTCAGGCAACGGCGGAAAGCTGGATGGGCCTGGTTCTCACCCAAACCATTCAACCGGGACTCCCCTTTTTCATGGGGGGTGTGCTGTCCATTATGGATATGAACGCTATGATATTGGCATACGGCGCTCCCGAACTGTCCCTGATTATGGCAGGTAGCACCGAACTGGCGCACTATGCCGGCATTCCCCTGTGGCAGACGGGGGGGTGTACGGATTCCAAAATACTGGATCAGCAAGCTGCCCTCGAAGGTTCATTATCCTGTTTTTTTTCAGCGCTGAGCAATGGCGATTTATGTCATGATGTGGGATACACCGAAAGCGGACTCACCGGATCGATTTTACAAACGACAATGATGGACGAGGCGATCGGCTATTTACGGCGTATCACGAGAGGAATCGAGATCAACGAAGAAACGCTTGCCACGGACGTGATACGGCATGTCGGACCGGAAGGGGATTTTCAAAATAATGATCACACCCGCAAGTTTTCCAAAACCGAATTTTGGAATCCGAATCTGTTTGATCGTCAAAAGTTTGATGCGTGGAAAGCAGAAGGAAAACAACCGATGCGCCAACGGGTGATCGAGCGGGCAAGAGCGATTGTCGGTTCGCACAAGCCTTCAGCCGTCAAGCCGGAAACCGATGAAGTCATCAAAAAAACAATGGAATCAGCGGAAAATCGCGTGAAAAACAGATCGACATAACCGATAATCTTGAACACCGAGCAATATAATGGATATTAAACATACATCAGCAAACAGTCGACCTGTTGTCATCGTTGCCTGTCAGATTTTGCAGAGCGTCATGGAACAATTGTTTCCAAAACGGCTCCTTGAAACCGCTTCTTTTATCGACTACGGGATGCACCGGGCGCCCAAAACCATGACACAAACGTTACAAGAGATCGTCGATAAAATCAAAGAGCCTAGTCTGGTGGTTTTTGGTTACGGGTTGTGCGGCAATGGCCTCAATGGTATCCGGGCCGGAAACCATACCCTGATCATCCCCAAAGTGGATGATTGCATTGCACTCTTGTTGGGATCCCGCCAGGCCTATTTGAAAGAATTTAAGGCCACTCCCGGCACCTACTGGCTCAGTAAAGGCTGGTTGGAATCCGGTAGCCACCCGCTAAAAGAATACCGAGAGTACGTTGAAAAGTACGGACCGAAACGAGCGGCCCGGGTTATGGATCTGCAATATCAAAATTATGAGCGCCTGGTATTTGTTGCCTACAACCAGGATGATCTTGAAAAATATCGACCTCTGGCCTTAGAGGTGGCACATTATTGCGCCCAATGGGATATGCGATATGAAGAAATTTTGGGATCGGATCGATTTATTAAGCGATTTTTGGCATTGATAGATGATCCGAATTCAGCAGACGATGAATTTATAGTCGTATCTCCGGGCGGCCAAATTAATCAGGAAAGCTTTTGGAATTTCAAGATCCTTAAAACCGCATAATAGATGAACGAAACCCGGTCATAAAATATTACCATATCATCCGCTTCATGAAAAGGAGGGTGACCCATGCAAGTCAATCAAACCAATTGCCAAATCAACGCGACACCCAGATTTCAGGTCTTGTCCGAGGATCAAGTTGAGGCTGTTTACTACGCTGCGCTGCAAGTACTTTATGAAACGGGTGTGCGTGTTTATGATCCTAAAGGGGTTGAAATTGTTCATTCCGGAGGCGCTATTGTGGAAAGGGTGGATGAGCAAAGCCACATTGTAAAAATACCCCACTATATGGTCGATAAAGCGAGGGCGACAATACCCCGACAGGTGGTGATTGCCGGTCCTGATCGTCAATATAAAATGTCTCTTTATAAAAACCAGGTTTATTTTGGCGGTGGCGCCGATACACCCCACATGATCGATCCCGATACCGGGAGCCGCCGACGCGTGACATATCAGGACATCAAGAATTTTGCCCGTCTGGGCCAGGCGCTCCCCAATTACGATTTTCATATGTCCTCAGGTTTGGCCGAGGATATCCCGGCTAATTCATATGACCGGTGGCAATACCTGGCGATGCTGGAGGGGACCGGCAAACCCGTCAACATCACCGCATTGGATGTTGACGGCGTTCGCGATCAGCTGGAAATGGCGGTCATCCGGTTGGGTGGAAAAGATGAATGGAAAAAAGGTCCCATTTTTTCCCTTTACATCGAACCGGCAGCGCCGTTGAGCCATTCTAAAGAGGCGATCCAAAAAGTACTTTTCGCCTGCGACAATGACATCCCATTTATCTACACACCCCGTCCCATGGCCGGGAAAACGGCACCCGGAACTTTGGCCGGTGTTTTGGTTCAAGCTCTTGCCGATAGCTTGTTCGGTGTTGTCTTGAGTCAATTGCGAAAAGCGGGGTCTCAGATGGTTATCGGAGGGTTGATGTCCAATATGGATATCTTAAGCCAAACCGATTGTATCGGTTCGCCGGAAATGGTGCTTCTCGGCGCCGGATATACCGACATCGTCAAATGGCTTCAGATACCCGGATATGGAACTGCCGGATGTTCCGATGCAAAGGTATTTGATGAACAGGCTGCCATCGAGGCTGCCGTCAGCATTGCCGCAGCCGGCCTGATAGGCGGGAACATGATTCATGATGTGGGGAATCTGAATTCAGGTCGGACCCGTTCTATGGAAATGATGGTCGCCTCGGATGAAATCATCGGTATGGTCAAACGCATCATGAAAGGGATACCGGTGACGGATGAATCCATGGCGTTAAATGTCATGGCGGATGTCGGTCCCGGCGGACATTATCTGGAACATGACCATACTTATGACCGCTTTAAAACGGAAATCTGGCGTCCTAGGTTGATCGATCGCCAGAATTGGCACAACTGGGAGATGGCCGGGAGCAAGCGCTACGGAGAAAGGGCCAATGATCAGGTTCAAGAAATTCTGGCATCTGAGTCCGAGCCGCTGTTAGATGAAGGCATGCTAAAGGAAATGCGTCGTATTTGTGAACTGGCCGATGCCCGCTGAAAAGGTGAATCATTCATATCGACCCTGATTGAGCGAAAATCGACCGTAAAGATCCACCTCCGGGCGATTTTTCCTGAAGTTGCTGATCAAATGGTTATCAAAACCGTGTTCAACCCCAATGGCTTCAATCAGTAACTCCCCCTGGTAACCCATCAAAGGAGAACCGTTTTTCCCCGCAATAAATATTGAGTCCGGTTTTGTCAGCGAGGCATCCCAGGGTCAAATTGAGTCGGGACGCCAGATCCACAGCAAGTGAAGTTGGACGTGAAATTGCCAAAATAATGGGAATCCGAGCCCGTGCCGCTTTTTGAACGAGTTCATAACTGATTCTTGAGGAGAGGACCAGAAGGGCGGCCGAATCGAGTTTGTTCTCCAGAAAGAGCTTGCCGATGGATTTATCAAGGGCATTGTGGCGGCCCACATCTTCGGCCACGGACAGTATCTCGAAATCAGGTCCATAAATAACGGCAGCGTGGGAGGCACGTGTTTTTTGGCGCAGCGGCTGAAGTTCGGAAAGGGATTCAAGGCAGGCAAGGGATTTTTGGGCATCGATTTGAATCTCTTTTTGGATGGGATGAATCATCTGGTACAGATCTTTGACCACTTCCTTCCCGCAAATCCCGCAACTGGTCTGGCTAATGAATCCTCTCCGGTCGATAATGTCGACAATCTGTTTTCGTCTCGCCTCATTTAAGGTAATGGTAACCACATTGGTTTCTGAATCATCACAAAATCCGATGGAAGTAAAATCATCGCGGTGGTCCACGATCCCTTCTCCCAGGCAGAATCCGGCGGCATGTGCCAATTCATCTCCAGGTGTCCGCATAATCACCGAATACGGCTTTCCTTCAATTCTAATGGAGAGGGGTTCTTCACCGAGAAGCGACGTGGTCATCGACTGCTGCGATGTTTTGTCCCAGAAAAGAATCTGATGGTTGAAGTGGTTTATCAAAAAAACTCCCTTAAAACACCCGGTTATCGGCTTAATAATACTTTTCGTTTGTATTTAGTGTCTGAACAAAAAATTCCTGTTTTCGTTCAGGCACTCTTTAGAAAAAAGGTGTTGGTTCTAAGATACCGGAAAAACCTTGGATCAAAAGAGGTCTTCTTTTTTTTCCCACTTAAGGCGGAATCCCGGATCCGAATCGAACATCCGACACCCAGCGTCACAGCCGTGAAAGTAAAAAATGGGCGTTACGAATATGCTTGACCGCATTACCATTCATCCGGACTGCGTGATGTTCCAGGTAATGGAAAACGAAAGTCCCTAATATCAAATAGCTTAAGATACTATGTCGGATTGTCAAGAATCAGGATCGAATCGCCGCAGTGAATGATTCCGCCTTCAAGGACCCGGGCAAAAATGCCTTCTTTAGGCATGATGCAGTCACCGGCCTTATAATAAATCGCACATTTTTTGTGACAAACCTTGCCGATTTGAGTAATTTCCACCAAAGCGGTCTCACCCAGTTTCAGTCGGGTGCCGATCGGTATTGACAGCCAGTCGATCCCTTCTGTAGCGATGTTTTCAGCAAAATCACCAAATGTGACATCCAGCCCCTGGCGGCGCACTCTTTCGATGCTTTCAGATGCTAAAAAACTGATTTGACGATGCCAGTCTCCGGCATGCGCGTCCCCTTCGACGCCGTGTTCCTTAATCAAAACAGCTTCCTGAACGGCTGTTTTTTGGGTTCCCTTTTTTTTGCTGGTGCTCAGTGATACGATTTTCATGTCATTTCCTTCTTTCATGGTATAAGAACAGACATTTCTTACATAAAAAAGATCAATTTGCAAATTTTTCTTGACAAAATCTGAGAAAAATCTAATATTTTCTGGTTTTGATAAGAAAATAAAAGAATTTTCTATATGGAGGCGACAAAGATGTATGCGGTAATTTTATCAGGCGGAAAACAATTTAAAGTTCAAAAAGGTGAAACTCTTCGTGTCGAAAAAATTTCAGGAGAAGTTGGCGCCCCTGTTTCTTTCGATAAGGTGCTTTTATTTTCAGATGGAGAGAACTGTTCCATCGGAAAGCCTTACCTGGATCATGCGAAAGTGGAAGGACATATCACCGATCAGCAACGTGCGAAAAAAATTCTTGTTTTTAAGTATAAAAGGCGAAAGCGGTATCGCCGAAAGCAGGGACACCGCCAACCGTACACAGCGGTTCAGATCGATAATATCGAATTTAATCAACCTGATAACGGATAAGGAACTAAACCATGGCACATAAAAAAGCAGGCGGCAGTACAAAAAACGGCCGCGATAGCAATGCCCAGCGGCGTGGAGTCAAACGGTATGGCGGCAATCCGGTGAGAGCCGGAAACATATTGGTTCGCCAGCTCGGCACCAAATTCCATCCGGGAAATAACGTGGGCATGGGCAAAGACTACACGCTGTTTGCTAAAATAGACGGTATTGTGGCTTACGAGAGGCAGGGAAAAACACGCAAAAGGGTCAGCGTTTACCCCCAGTGAAATTCATCGATGAAGCGGTAATTACGGTTCAATCCGGAAACGGTGGACGCGGATGTGTCAGTTTCCGGCGGGAAAAATTCATTCCCAAAGGCGGACCGGATGGCGGCGATGGTGGATACGGTGGTGATATCATCCTTTCCGTTTCATCGAAAAAACGAACCCTGTATCATTTTCATTTTAAGTCCCATTTTAAGGCAGAATACGGACAAAACGGTCAAAGTAAGAAAAAAACCGGTAAAAACGGAAAAGAACTGGTTATTGAGATTCCATCCGGCACAATCGTATCCGACAGTGCAACCGGTCAGGTAATCCGGGATTTCATTCATCCGGGAGAGACTTTTGTCATCGCAAAGGGCGGCCGCGGGGGACGCGGAAATGTACGATTCAAGTCTTCTACGCATCGATCCCCCCGATTTGCTCAACCCGGAGAACCCGGAGAAACCCTTCAAATTCAGCTTGAGCTTAAGCTTTTGGCTGATGTCGGTCTTGCCGGTTTACCCAATGCCGGAAAATCGACACTTATCTCAGCCATTTCATCATCCAGTCCCAAAATCGGATCGTATCCTTTTACCACCCTCACACCCAATTTGGGCGTTGTCTATCCCGGCGCCGGCGAACCATTTGTGGTGGCTGATATCCCCGGTCTCATCAAAGGTGCTCATACGGGGGTGGGGCTCGGTATTCAGTTTTTAAAACATCTCGAGCGGACGCGTATCATCATCCATTTAATCGATGTTTCCACCATTGACCCGAATGAACCGCTTACCGCGTACAAAACAGTGACAGATGAATTGATTGCATACAATCCCGCTTTGGGAAAAAAAATTCAGGTGTTGGCCTTGAATAAGGCCGATTTACCCGATACGGTAGAAAGAATTGACGCTTTTAAAAGACAGTTTTCCGGGAGCAATGTCATGACCATTTCCGCTCTCACCGGTCAGGGCCTGGAGAGGTTGAAAAAGAAACTCTGTAATCTATTGGCCGAAACGGATGATTCAAACTAGTGTCCATCCACAAACGGCATCTTTTGGCCCAGAGCGGCGTTTTCGCTCTTTTGAAATCCTCGACATAGCCCGCTATGCCTGCGGTTTCAAAATTGCTCAAGCCTTGCTCTAAACCAATATCTACCATTTGTGGACGGACACAAACTGGAAAAATCAGTTTTTTTGCCAAAATCCAGAGCCAAAGGGTTGCAAAACCATGAAACGGATTGGACTGTTCGGCGGCACATTCGATCCGATCCATATGGGTCATCTGCAGGCGGCGAAATTGGTCAAAAACGGATATGGACTGGATAGTATTTTATTTATTCCATCCGCCATTCCACCCCATAAACAAAGATCCCGTGTAACCAATGCCATCGATCGCCTTGAAATGCTCCGGTTGGCGCTGGTTGACAGCACTGATTTTCTGATTTCAGATACTGAACTCAAACGAAAAGGGCCATCCTATACCATTGATACCGTTCGTCGATTTATATCGATTTATCCGAAAACGACGATATTTTATTTCATCATCGGGCACGATGCTTTTCTCGAAATTGACACTTGGAAGGCATACATCCCTCTGTTTTCTGAAATCCCCTTTATTGTTTTAATCAGGCCTGAAATGGGACAAACTGATGTGGGGCTGAAAGTGATTGGCACCTATTTGAAATCAAAGATATCCGCCGCATATCAATATGATACTGAAAAATCATGCTATTTTCATTCCATAAAACAGCCTCTGCACATCTTTTCAAGTGATTTGCTTCAAATTTCATCAACCGATATCCGGGAGCGGGTCCTAAAAAAAAGGGCCATCGATGATGTGGTACCGGAATCTGTTATTCAGTTTATATCGGATAGAGGACTTTATCAATGACACACAACTTCATCCAAACGCTTGAGCCCTATATTCAAGCAATCCAAGGAAGAAAAGCGCTTGATCTGACTATTTTAGATGTTCGGAATCTGACGTCCGTGGCCGATGTTTTTATGATTTGCAGCGGCCGGTCCAACCGCCAGGTGGCTGCTATTGCCGAACACATTCACCAAACCCTCAAGCAGTCTAATATCTACCCCAGCAGCATAGAGGGCAAAAACAAGGGGCACTGGGTGCTTCTCGATTATGGCCATATCATTATCCATGTGTTTTATGAACCCGTGCGTCAATTTTATGACTTAGAAGGGTTATGGTCGGATGCCAAACAGATTGACGTCCCCTCCGACCTGAACCCGGATTCATAACCCGTATAAAAAGAAAGCCGTGCCCATGCTTCAAAACCGCTGTATTCTCATTATTTTGGATGGATGGGGCATCAACCCCGAGCCCAATGGAAATGCCGTATCCGTCGCAAAAACACTGTTTTTGGACGATATGATGGCAACATACCCCTTCTCGCATCTGCAGTGCTCCGGAAAAGCAGTAGGCCTTCCGGAAGGGGTTATGGGAAATTCCGAGGTCGGCCATTTGAATATCGGTGCCGGAAGAGTGGTCTACCAGGACCTGCTTCGGATTAACATGTCTATTCAGGATGGGTCTTTTTTTTCAAATGCCGTTTATAACCGGATCATATCCCGGGTAAAATCAACTGATTCGAGCCTTCACCTCATGGGCCTGGTCTCCGATGGCGGGGTCCACAGCCATTTGTCTCACTTGTCGGCTCTACTTGAATTGGGAAAGCAACGAGGGCTCAAAAAGATTTTTGTACATGCCATTACAGATGGGCGCGATACCTTGCCCCATAGCGGGGTCGACTACTTAAAACAGGTTCAAAAAAGTATTAAAAATATCGGTTGTGGTAAAATTGCGACCATCTGCGGCCGCTATTATGCCATGGATCGAGATACCCGGTGGGAACGGATTGAAAAAGCCTACCGACTATTCACCCGGGGTGAAGGGGTTAAAGAGATAGATCCGGTCACCGGTTTAAAGCGCGCATACGAAACAGAGGTGTCGGACGAATTTATAAAACCGATCGTCATCACGGAACCATCCGGAAAACCGGTTGGCATGGTTAAAGATGGTGACGGGATCATATTTTTCAATTTTCGTTCCGATCGCGCCAGGGAAATCACAGACGTATTCACTGAAACGGATTTTGATTCTTTTGAGCGAAAACCGTTTCCAAAACTGGCTGATTTTGTTTGTACCACCCGATATGGCGAAAAATTTGACCTGCCCATCGCCTTTTTGCCCTCTCACATGGATCAGATTTTAGGAGAGGTTGTTTCCGAAAAAGGTCTAAAGCAGCTTCGAATCGCTGAAACCGAAAAATATGCGCATGTGACCTATTTTTTCAACGGTGGAGAAGAAAAACCGTTTCCCCGGGAAGATAGATGCCTGGTCCCTTCTCCCAGAAACGTGGCTACTTATGATTTAAAACCGGAGATGAGCGCGTATGCGGTGACAAAAGAGGTTTTGGCCCGTATCCGATCTCAAAAATATGCGCTGATTGTGCTGAATTTCGCGAATATGGACATGGTGGGCCACACCGGCAACATGGATGCCGCCATCACGGCATGTGAAACAGTCGATCGATGTGTGCGCGATATTGTGACCGAGATGAATAAAAAACAGGGTGTGACCCTCCTGACGGCGGATCATGGAAACGCCGAACAGATGCGCGATTCTATCGGTCGCACTCAAACAGCTCATACAACCAACCCGGTGCCTTTGATCTTCATCGATGACAAGCGAAAAAATCTAAGATTAGAATCCGGCGCTCTCGGGGACCTCGCTCCGACGATTCTGGAAATTATGGGAATTGAGAAGCCGCATCAAATGACCGGGAAATCGCTCTTAAGGTCTTTTTGAGTGAGATCTTAAACGCTTCGTATTCCACCACAGGTTTGGGTTTACACGGGTATGTTTTTTAACCGCATGGTTGAATATCACCCATTTGGTTTTCTTCCAAATCCACTCTTCTTTTTGTAATCTGTGTAAAATTTCCCTTGGGAACTCTAATATCGGGCTTCCGGCTTGTAGCGGCGAGCCTTCGCTTTGGAGAGTGAAAAAGGGTGCGTTTCGAAGATCTCGCAACTATAGGGTTTACATTTGAAGATGATGAAGTTATCACGATAACTTGTTTCACAGATGGTATTGTAATGGCGATCAAACAAAATTTGTAGCTCGGAATAAAAGAAAACAGATGTCAAGATTAATCAAATCGACAATTCTAGTTACTCTTTTGGCGGTATGTAATGTTGTTGTTAACTTTGCAGTTGAGGTTTTATTAGCCGGCAATTTTGGTGCAAGCTTCAAAATGGATAGTTTTCTGGCAGCTATTACCGTACCCGAATTTATAGTGACCATTATTCTCACTGCCATTACGGTTGCTTTTGTGCCCACGTTAACAGATCTGATTGCTAGAAAAAAAAGAGATCTGGCGTATAATATTGTAAATAGTTATTTGATTTCAGGAGCTCTGGTTTTATGCTTTTTGGTAATTTTAGGTATAATATTTTCACATTCGCTGATTTCATTAGTGGTTTCGGGGTTTGATGAACAAAAGATAAACCTGGCTTCAAATTTGATGATGATCTACTTTCCGATGGTTTTATTTCGTGGAAGTTATGTAATATTGGCTGCTATTTTTTATTCGGAAAGACGATTTTTTATTCCATCCGTCGCTCCATTTGGAGGGGCGCTCATAAATTTATTAACCATCGTACTGCTTGCGCCGAAAATCGATATTTATGCAGCTGCGCTGGGGATGATTTTCAGTTCTATTTTTCAATTCAGCTTACTTTTTTCCATTTATGTAAAAGAAAAAAAGTTTAAATTGAGTCTCGATTTATCGAATGAGTATTATTTGAAAATATTGAAATTAATGATTCCGTTATTCTGTGGAGCGGTATTTTACAAATCCGTTTTTATTGTTGATCGTTATATTGCATCAAGTCTGGCTCAAGGTAGTATTTCATATTTAGGTTATGCATCAAAAATTACAAAAGTACTTATTACCGTTGGAACCAGCGGGATTGTAATAGCGACGTTCCCAGTAATTTCAAAGTATATCGCGGAATTAAAATGGCAAAAAATACAATATTTAGTTTTACAAAGTATGACTACGGTTTTTTACATGACCGTATTTATTTTTACCATGTTGATAATTTTGGGGCAGCCACTCGTCAAAATATTCTTTGAACGGGGACAATTTTTTACTAATGACACGCTCCAAGTAGCAAAAGCGCTTATTTATTATGGTGGTGTTTTAATATTCGGTGCACTCGGTGCGTTTACAACAAATTTATTCTATGCCTTCAAAGATACAAAGACACCGGTATTAGTTGGAATTTTTGGATTTGCAATTGGATTGATATTAAAATTGGTATTTTCCCGGTATCTTTCTTATATCGGAATTGCGCTGGCATCTTCCATATATTACGGTTTGAACTTTTTTATTATGGTATATATTCTTCAAAAAAAATATCGAATACTAAACGTTCGCAAACTTTTCAATCAAAGTATAAAAATATTATTTTGTGCACTCGCTACGCTTACTCTGTTTTTAACTGTAAATGCTAAGCTACCCTTTGATTTCAGTTATAGTTGGGTCATTATTCAAGGGTTTGCGGTCTGTTTGTTTTTTGTATTTATTTCGAAACTGTTAAACCTTGAACCTTTGACAATTTTAATAAATAAAATTTCTTCGTTAAAAGTTAAATTGACTTAAAATAATAATTAGAGGTTGGATTGCAAAATAGAAAGTGCAATTTGTGTGGATCTATAAATACCAAAATCATTTTAGAAAGTACGGATCGATTCTTTCATTTTAAAGATAAATTTTATATTCACAAATGTGTGGATTGTGGTTTATTGTATACAGTGCCTCAGTTAAAAGGTGAGGAACTTGAAAAACACTATCCAATGAGTTACCCGCCTTATCTACCCAAAAAAATAAATCAAAAAAGAAATAAGATTCTCGAATTTGTTAAGAAAAGTGTAAATGATCGGCAGTATTATTTTCCGCCCCGAGCAAATATCGGAAAAGTATTGGAAATAGGGTGTTCTACCGGTTTATTTCTAAAGGAATTAGAAGGTAGAGGATTTGATGTCATGGGGGTGGAGTTTAATAAAGAGGCTGTATTGTATGCGACATCAAAGTTAAATTTAAGTGTTCAGCGGGGTGATTTTTTATTAACGGATGTTCCGGATAACCATTTTGATTTCGTCATCGGTCTAATGGTTCTTGAACATTTTTCAAATCCAATGGAAGCACTGAAAAAGATTCATCAATCTCTTAAAAAAGAAGGTCTTTTTATTTTCAATATTCCAAACACCGGAAGCATCGAGCGAAAAATATTTAAAGAAAGATGGTTCGCTTATGAAATCCCAAGACATTTATACCATTTTAATGTCAATACCATTAAATCGTATTTAACGAAAACCGGATTTTCACTCGATAAAATATATTATCAGAAAGTACCTAATAATTTAATTTGGAGTTTAAGGTACGTTTTTGAGGATAAAATTAAAACAAAGACGCTCAGAAATATTTTATTAAATTTTCTTCGTATTGAAAATAAGGCAGCACTACTTTTGTTTTACCCAATTTCAATACTGCTATCATTTTTTAAAACGAGTGGCCGGATTCTGATACATGCCAAAAAGCGATAAAAAAAATATTTTATTTCTACCGCAAACCGGTAATTTGGGCGCTTCAAGCCGGGCGCGTGTATATGAATATGTGTCGATGATAAAGGAACAGGGAATCGAATTTTCTGTAAAAAACGCTGTTTCCAATAAGTTTTATTTAAAATTTATAAATAATCCCAGCACGATAAATAAAGTTAAATGGTTTATAAAGCGATTTTTATCAAGGATCAGCTGTTTATATAACATTAGAAAATACTCATCTGTATTTATTCAAAAAGAGACCATTCCATACTTTTTTCCAATATCCGAGCTGTTAATTATTAGTATTGCACGAAAAACAATTTTTGATTTTGATGATGCAATTTTTATTTATCCAAAATCGCCGAATCTTTTAATGAAAATATTTAGAGATCCATATAATGTTCAAAGAATCTTGAAAAGAGTCAATCAGGTAATTGTTGGAAACCGCTATCTGTACGATTATGCAATAAAATACAATAAAAATGTCACAATTATTCCAACCGGTATTAATACCTCACGCCTTATTCCCGGGAAGGTTAATAAGAATTCGAAAATTTGTATCGGATGGATCGGCAGTAAAAGAACGTCAAAATATTTGTTGGGTTTAAGGGATGTCTTTCAGAGATTGGCCCATCGATTTGATTATGTTCTTAAAATTGTTGGAGGAGAAAAGCTGGCCATTGATAATGTTAATGTCATTTATAAAGATTGGTCTTTGGAATCAGAGGTTGCGGACATACAATCATTTGATATTGGAATTATGCCCCTGACTGAAGATCTTTGGACAAAAGGAAAAGGGGGTTATAAATTATTGCAGTATATGGCAGCGGGTATCCCCGCAGTTGCCACTCCAATCGGAATTAATTGCGAGATCATCGAACACGGGTACAATGGGTTTTTAGCAAAAGATTTAAATGAGTGGTTTGAAAAATTAACTGAATTGATTGAAAAGCCCAAAATGCGAAAAAAAATGGGTGCACGGGCCAGGGAAACAGTCACATCGAAATTTTCAATTGAGAAACATGCGATAGAACTAATCAAAGTGTTGACCCGTTAGTGCCCATCCATAAACGGCATCTTTTGGCCCGGAGCGGCGTTTTCGCTCTTTTGAAATCCTCGACATAGAGCGCTATGCCTGCGGTTTCAAAATTGCTCAAGCCTTGCTCTAAACCAAAATCTACCATTTGTGGACGGATACTAGTTAATGAATGATAGATATCTTTCAAATATCCGGTATCAACCGGCAACGTCTTTCCCGCAGTGTTTGCACACTTTTGCTCTTTTTTTGATTAATTCCGCACAAAAAGGACATTCCTGGGTAAAGAATCGTTTGTGTATGGTTTGAATCGCATCAGCGATGGCTTTTTTGAAGAGTTCATTCCCCGATTTCAGGCTTCTCAAAGGTTCGATGGCTTCCAGTTCTCCGATATCTCCCATCATTTCCACAGCCTTTAACCGAACCCGCGTCGGTTGGCTGGGGTCCATCACCATAGTGAGAACCGGCATCGGATCTTTGGCCACATAGCAGTCAGCCAACAAGGAAAATCCCTTTTTGATGGAGGCTTTTAATGCCTCTTCGGCAAAAACGCTCTGCTGGTCGATAATCTGCCCTTGTCCTCCCATGGGACTAAATACCGGCATACATTCGTACTGCTCTTTTCCCGGATAACAGATACAGCGGTAAGAGGCGTTATGGGCATAATTTTCTTTTAAATTATCCCACCCTTTAACATAGAGCGAGCATTGGTCATTAAAACAGACATATAAATATGGAACACCCCAACCCAATCCATCACTAAAATTAATGGGTGGAACTTCCCAGAGTGTCATATCCAGGTTGCAATGGGGGCACTTGGGTTTTTTTTCTTCCAGAATCTGTTCCAAAACTTCTTCTTTAGTCTCGAAAGTCATTTTATTCCCCGAATTTGATTAATGAGTTCCCATCCACGACTTTAAAATAAATAATAGAAGTGTCCAATTCAAAAATTGTGTAAAATTTTACAGGGCCGCACCCCAACGCGTTGCAGGGCAAAAAGGGTCATTTATGAATGGACACCCATTATCTTAAGCCAATTTCAACATATAGCTGTGGAGAAAGCAGAAAAGCAAGCCTCTTTTGAAAAATATCAACGGATTGTGACTTCACCCCATGTGGGAATATGATGGATGTGGAGAAACAATCATCCTATCGGCACTCCGGCTGAATTCCAGCCCCGGAGCCGGTAGTACATTTTTACCATTCTGTTCACATCCGATTCCCGGATACCGTGGCCTGACCGAAGGTTTTCCCGATAAAACCGGCCAGGCAGTTTATCATCTTTTGAGGTTAACCCTTCTCTTATATTGTAACGTCGGACGAGCGATGCGATGGCCGAGGTTTGCAGGCGAAGCTCATTTTGACCCATGTGAATGCCACATGTCAGATAAATGATCTCACTCAGCCGCTCCCATGGGTAAAGCGATTTAAAAAAGCGGCACAGGATCAAGGTGTCCATCAAAACAAGTCGATCTTCAAAGTCGATTAATAGTTCAACCTGATCACGAAGATTCATTTTTGCGGTCACGCCTCTTAATTCCGGACTGTGAAACGATGCCCTCAGATGACAACCTCCCCGATCCGAAACCGCAAAGGCAAGGCCGGACCCTTTTAAAACCCGGGGATCGTAGCCCGGCAGTTCAAGACCTTTGACATGGACAGCCAAATCCTCGAGATCCAACTGTTTGGCGGCATGTCGGGTGCCGTTGGCTAAAATATCACCAATCCCCTCTCGAAACGCAATTTTTTTAAGAAGTGTCGCGATGGCATCCGCGTCACCGTAGTCGATGGTATAATCGATTTTCTTTTGTAAAGAAGCTTCAATCACAAATGCGCATATGTTTCCAGCGCTGATGGTATCCATCCCCAGCCGGTCGCACAGATCGTTTAAATAAGCGATTTCCGTAATGTCATCAATCAGACAAAGACCGCCGAAAGCAAAAATGGTTTCATATTCAGGGCCTTCAATTTTCAATCCGGCATGGCGCCCGTTTTGAATCGTGCTGAGTCTGCCACACGCGATAAAACACTTTGAACAGGCATTCGGTGTGACCTTGCAAGCCTTGTGCAGCGCTTTTGCGCCGATATTTTCCCATTTGTCAAATACGCCTTCTGACCAGTATCGCGTTGGGAATGCCTTGGCCTGGTTGGTCTTTTGAACCATTTTGGGGGTTCCCCAGGTTCTAAACGCGTGAACTCCGGGATCTTGTTTGGATATTTTTGCCAGTTTTTTAGAAAAAGCGACCACCCCTTCAGGATCGTACAGAGGGCGTCTTTTTTTGCCGTGAAAAAGGATGGCCTTAAGTTTTTTAGAGCCCATCACGGTACCGACGCCGGTCCTTCCGGCAGATCGCCAGTAATCGTTTGCGATAATTGCAAATCGAACCCGGTTCTCACCGGCAGGTCCGATCACAACCGCCCCGGACTTCTCACCCGTGGTACCATCCGGTCCAAAGCGCTGGTTGACTTGGTCTTCAGCATCATAGGTTTCCAGTCCCCAGATATCTGCGGCGTCTTGAAAATCAGCGCCTTCGGAATGAACCACCACCACTGCAGGGTCCCGGCTTTTTCCGTAAATGACGACGGCATCAAAACCGGCGGCATCCATTGCTTCAGGAACTTTACCGCCGGAATAAGATTCTGAATAAAGCCCGGTCTGGGGAGATTTGGTAAAAACGCCATACCGGCTGGAACCCCAGATCAAACTGCCGGTGACCGGTCCGGTTGTGAAAATAAGGTGGTTCTCGGGTGAAAACGGGTTAACGTGGCGGGGATTCAACTGATAGAGAAGATGAGAGGCAAGCCCTTTGCCTCCGGGGAATCGGAGCAGAATGTCATCCCTGATCGTTTCGATACGACATATTTTGTCACTCAGGTTAATCTTTAAAATTCTGCCGTAAAAACCATGCATTCAAAATTCCTTTGCAATTAAAAAAATGCTCTAGGGCTATGGAATTATGGCATAAAAAGGGGTTGGGTGTAAAGAGCAGGAAAACTGGATTTCAAATTTTTTACCTCTGGATGAATATTTTTTTTAGTGAATTTTTAAGTTTAATTATAGGGCTCGCGAAAAAATAGCTTCACATTTTAGCATCTTAGCTTCAGCCCATCTTTGGCCGATGCCTCACTCGCAAAATCCTCGAAATAGCTCGCTATTCCTGTGGTTTTACTCTTTCGGATCAGCCAAATCTGAACCAAATCTAAGCGCCAATTCTGCTAAGTTATTTTTGCGCGAACCCTTAGGCGACGCGTCAGAATCCGGATCATATGTAAACTGATGAAAGGGGTATAAAAAGTGGAATTGAGATCGCTTTTGAAAGCAGTTGCGCTTTTATGATATCATGTTTACTATAAGTATCGGAGCTAAACAAAAAAAAGATTAGAAACCAAGCCCAAATTTCGGAAAATTTTAAAAAAATTATAATTTTTAATAAAATATTCCTGAATTAAAAACGGATCGAGGATGATCCGTGGAGAACATTTCATGAAAATCAAATGGGCCATTTCAAGCATATTTATCCTGACAATTGTCCTGATCAGCACAGCAGCTTTTGCCGGTGGATATGGGCGCGGATACGGCCATGGGTATGGCCGCCATGGGTATTATCGGCATGGGTATTACCGTCAGCCTCATGGTTACTACAATGGTAACGATTTGTTCATCGGAACCATGTTCGGCTTTACATTGGGGGCGCTTTTATGGTCACCGCCGCCACCGGTTTACGTTTATCGGGAATATCCAAGAACGATCGTATACCGGGAAACATACATTTATAAATCACCGCGCAGCGGGTTTCAAAGTGACCCTTCTTCAATCATAAGCCGGCGTTCGTCAGCAGCCGCGTCTTGTTTGCAAACTCGGGAATACACCGCCACCATGGTCATTGAAGGAAAGACGGTACAGGCGTATGGGACCCGGTGTTTGCAGCCCGACGGTAGTTGGCGTTATGGTCCGGCCCAGCCCGTACCTGATTTTCGTTGAAACACTAACTAGTGTCCATCCACAAACGGCACCTTTTGGCCCAGAGCGGCGTTTTCGCTCTTTTAAAATCCTCGAAATAGCCCGCTATGCCTGCGGTTTCAAAATTGCTCAAGCCTTGCTCTGAACCAAAATCTACCATCTTTGGACGGACACTAACTAGTACCCCACCCTTAAATGGTCTTTTTTGACCTGCCCGGCGTTTTTGAGCAGATTTTCGGTTACGGCGTACAGACGTACGCCTTCCTGCCTCGTTTTACGGGGACTGCAAACCCTTATGCGGACTTGACCATCCTTTCCAGTTCGTGGGCCGTCTTTCTGTCCAGGATTTCCGGCTCCGGCGCTTTCAGGTGTTCTCGAATGCAGGCTTGCGCCCGCCTGGTGATATCATTACTCGCATCTTGGCTGCTGAAGGCCGATTCACGGTTGAACAGCCGCGGGAGCCAGTATGATCTGAAGTGGGCCATGGTGTGGTCGGCTTCCAGATAATGATGACCCGGTCTGATTTCCTTGATCAGATCGCAGGCGCTGCGGCCTTGTGAGGCATCAATGGGGCTGTTCATTTTTCGCAAGGCACCGATGGTTTCATTATTTTACTGTATTTTGCTCCCTGTTGGGGTTTCCGGTGATCGTGCTGCTGAACAAGTGGGTTTGTATAACCGGGTTCACGTTGCCTGCTGCGCGACCTTTTGCGCAGCGGACAGAATCCGATCGAGCTCGTCTAGAACCGGCTTCGGCAAAGGCTCCGGGTGGTGGGTCTCCTCAATGTCTTTAAACACTTTCAGTGCCGCGGACTGCGGGTCTGTATGTTCGCCTGTTGGGTCCATGCTATGGAGCAGCGGCGACAGCCGAAAATCGCGGATGTGTTCGACCGTGTGAGTTGCTGTGAGAAAATTGCCTCGGTGGCTGGCGTCTTCGATGACATCCATCGGCATGTCGTAGGCCTCGAAATCAAAGCCGTGGGTGAGGTCGTAGGCTGTTTGGCATATCTCGTGGTCCAGGATGAGCTGCTCCGGCCAGAAATCCATGGCGCCACCGAGAAGCCCCAGAGAGGCGCCGACTTCAGCACCGCAAAGTGCCAGATTCATCGCCCCCATGGTGGACTCCATGCCCGACTGCCATCCGATTTTGAGCGCATCGCTTCCCATCCGGGACCCTCCCAGGCACGGCACATTCCAGGCGTGAGCCAGCTCGGCGGCCATGATGTTCAGGGGCAGCGGCACTTTGGAAATGTACCCGCCCGTCCACGGATCCATCATGGATACGTACACCGCGTGAAATACAGGCGTTCCCGGATAAGCCAGCTGCAACAGCACCATCCCGCTAACCACCTCTGCGTCTCCTATTGCCAGTGCCCCCAGCGGTGTGGCCGGTGCCGTGCTGAACATGGTCGTCATTGCCATAAAGCTGACCGGTATACCGGCTTCAGCATAGGTCAACGCGCATTCGATCCCGTGCTTGTCGTGCGACAGCGGCGCGATGGTGCATATGTTGGCGTTAATGGGCGGACGTTTTTTTAGCTGTTCCTCGCCACCGGCGACTACTTTCGCCATCTCAACGATATACCCGGCAAGCTCCGGAAAAACCGTCGTCCCGCCCCTGACGTGTTTTAATGTGTTGGTCAGCATGGCGTGACAGTCGTGCAGGGGGGCCGTACGGCCGTAATCCTGCGATGTTACCGTCGACCACATGAAACTGATCATGGGCAGTGCGTCGACCACGCGTGTGATGCACTCAAGATCTGTTTTTGTTGACGCCCGAAGATGGCCGGCCGCGTGGTCCATCACATTTACGCCGGTGCCGGCGGTGCAGATGTATGATTTTTCCCCGTCCAGCTTGAGGTCGAAACGGGGTTCACGTCCGGCCAGCACGAACGATCGGGGTGCCGACGAAAGTGCTTTTTCGACCAGGTGCGGAGGGATTCGAACGATTTGTCGGTCGAAGTCCACCAAAGCACCGTGGTCGGCAAAAAGGGCCAGAGCCCGGTTTGAAGGCACGTGGATTCCGACATTTTCCAGCAGGTTCAATGTACTGTTCTGCAGTGAGGTGATCTGCTGGGGTGAGAGCATTTTTTTTCGAAAAGGTGATGTAAATCCAATATTGGTCGGCGTTTTTGAATACATGTAACCTCCGTCAAAGTCTGTTTTTGGTTTAAGTTTAATTGTGATATTCGGGCCCGCAGCACCGGATGCGGCATCTTTCATTTTGGAGAATTTCAATTTTAGGGATCTGATAAGCGTCCAAGGCTCGGAAAGGGCTTTCGGTTCGATCGGCTTAGGCCAGCCGGTATTTTCCCAGCTACCGGCCGACGGGATCTAAAATAGCCTGCCATGGGTGTCTTAAAATTAAGCGTGACATCGGCGGTCGCCACGTAATCGGCCAAAAACGGGATGATCCTCCCGCCCTGTCGCCTGATTTCAACGATCAAAAACCACAATTTTACGGATCGTCGTCGCAATTTCGGCAGCCCTTCTTTTGTCCAAGCGTTGGCTGATACCGGCTACACTGATCGCGGCAATAACAGTGCCATCCGGCCCGTATACCGGCACTCCGACGCCGGTGACTCCTGTCAGATAGTTGCCATCGTTGAACACATGGCCCAGCTTCCGGGAATTGTCCACCAGCGCCTTTACCCGTTTCGGACTCATGTTGTTGTAGTCCTTGTAACGGCCCCTGTTGGCTTCCAGGATGGTCGCGGCCTCACTGTCCGGAAGAAACATCAGGAGTGCCAGGCCGCCCGCGCCGACCCCCAGCGGCCGCCGGTCTCCCACGTCATAAGTCATGATACGGATAGGGAATCCCCCTTCGACAAGATCGAGGCAGAGAGAGTCGAACCCTGAACGCACCATCAGGTATACTGTTTCGCCGGTCATTTCGGCGATCTGTTCGATGCTTTTCCTGTAGGTGTTGCGGATGGAAAACTGTTGCGCTTTGTGCCCTAGCATGTAGAGTCCGAACCCCAATCTGTAGCATTTTGAAACGGGGTCGTAAGAAATTAATTCCTCGGAAATGAGCACGGCGACGATCCGGTGGACCGTTGCCACGGGAAGGCTGCTTTTTCTTGCCAGGGTGGATAGATTGATACCGGTTTCGTTGTGATCGGCAATGATACGAACAAGGGCAATGGTCCGGTAGATGCTTTTTGCACCTTTTTGACGTTTCAACCCTTTTGCATCTTTTTTGGAATCTGTCGTCATTGCCGCTCCGTAATCTGATGGTTGTCTTTCGTCGATCGCGTGAAAGATCTTGATTCCCGACATTCGAACTATTTTCTATAGTAAAATCGGTTTGTCAAGTATAAATTTTCTATAGTATGAAAAAATATTATCATAATATGGAATTAATTCAGCTGTGAGCAAAGAGAGAAACAATAAAATTCCATATTGTGGAATAATATTTTTACTATATGGTATTTTTTCTTGACAAGTAAACCGACGATCCGCATAATTGCGCCATTACACGCCAGGGTAAGAATTTGTCCACCCAATTCATTGGAAAGAAAGCATCCCGATTTATGGTGACTGTGAACATCTCCAATAATTCGAAAACAATGCAAGAGAGCCATCGGAAACGGGGCGTTCAGAGTATACACCGGGCCGTTTTGTTGCTTCGGATCGCGTCGCAAGAAAGCGAACGCGGGTTGACCCTCTCGCGTATCGCCAAAACCGCAGGCCTCAAATTGTCCACCACCCACCGTATTCTCTCGGCTCTCATCCAGGAAGGGCTCTTAAGCTTGAACCCGGAAACCCGGTGTTACCGGCCCGGATTTGAACTTTTTTCACTTGGCAGGTCCGCCAAACAGTTTTTGATTCGGGACACCTACCGCCCTGCTCTGGAGAACATCGCCGATAAAACGCGTGACACAGCCTACCTGATCATTCGAGATGGTTACGATTCGCTTTGTATCGACCGGGTGGAAGGTGCTTCTCCACTTCGTCTTCTGCTTGATGTCGGCGCTCGAAGACCGCTTGGGATGGGCGCGGCAAGCCTGTCCCTTTTCGCATACGCTTCAGATGAAACGGTTGAAAAAATACTGCGGTTTAACGAAATGCGGTACCGCGATTGCAGCGAAATGGGGCTCGCGCACATGCGAAAGCTGGTCGCCAAGTGTCGAAAAAGGGGCTACGCCTTGACCGAGGGGGTCATCGACAAAGGGGTTACCGGCATCGGGGTGCCCCTGTACAACCGGAAACACGAGATCAGGGGAGCCATCAGTGTCGCCGCCATTTCAGAAAAAATCGATAAAAGCCGGTACGATGAGATCGCGGCGCTGATCAAGGCCGAAGTCGACAAAACATACCAAGCCCCGGATTAGGGATCCGGATTCGCCCTGGGCGAAGCGGGCGATATTCTCCATCGGCGAAAGAACGATTGTCGGCAAATGTTCTGATCGGAAACGACGCAGGAAAAGGGTCAAGATAACGGCACGAAATTGCGTTTGGCAATGTCTCATCTCGAAAACGGCATTGAAAAACGCGCAACGCGTGAATGGTTGAAACAAGGCGCCATGGAAATAGAAAAAAGCGGTGTTCATTTCAAGAATCTGACCAAGAAGTTTGGCAAGGTTGTCGCAGTCGACGACATCACTTTGCATGTCAAGGAGGGGGAATTTCTGACCCTTCTGGGACCCAGCGGATCCGGCAAAACCACAACGCTCATGATGGTTGCGGGATTCGAACTCCCCACATCCGGAAAAATTTTTATCCGGGGAGAGGACGTGATGACCGTCCCATCTTTTGAGAGAAATATCGGTATGGTGTTCCAGAACTATGCTCTCTTCCCCCACATGACGGTTTTCAACAACATCGCTTTTCCCCTCAAAATGCGCAAAATGTCAAAAATTGAGATATCACGCCGGGTGAAGCGTGTGATGGAGATCGTCAAACTGCCTGGTTTTGAATTTCGGCTGCCGAAACAGCTCAGTGGCGGGCAGCAGCAGCGCGTCGCACTGGCAAGGGCCCTGGTGTACGATCCCCCGCTTTTGCTCATGGATGAACCCTTGGGTGCATTGGACAAGAAGCTGAGGGACCATATGCAGATTGAGATTCGGAATCTGCAACAGGAACTCAAGATCACCAGCCTGTACGTCACACACGATCAGGAGGAGGCGCTTACCATGTCGGACAGGATCGCTGTGTTCGACAAAGGAAAAATTCAACAGGTCGGTCGGCCGGATGAGTTGTACGAAAAACCGGAAAACCGTTTTGTCGCCGATTTTATCGGTGAATCCAATTTTTTAGAGGGGCGCATCACCCGCGTTGGGAACGACCACACGTTTCTGGCCGTCGGTGACGGCAGTATCGAAATTCAGTGCCCGAAGACGCCTGTAACCGCAGAAAAAAAAGAGGTTCAGCTGTCTGTCCGACCGGAAAAAATCCGTTTTGTCGAGCCATCTTGTGATACCCCGGTGAAGGTTGAAGGGGTGATCGAAGAACTCATCTACAGTGGAGAAAATCGGCGCTACATCATCAGGATCGGTAGCGGAGACACCATCAACCTGAAACAGCAGATCCTTCACGGTGTCCGGGCCTACAAAAAAGGCGACCGGGTGATTGTCGGATGGAGCCTCGAAGACGCCAGGATCCTGTGAACGAAAATAAAACATAAAGGAGGTAAGATCGGAAAAAAGAAAACAACACCATTTAATCGACCCAAGAAAGGAGAACACCCATGAAGTATTTGAAGCTGAAAACGATGTTCATTCTGGTCATTCTATCGCTTCTCATCCTGCCGCAGGCCGGATTTGCTAAGGAGCGCAAGATTGTTATGGTGGGCTGGGGCGGCGCCTGGGAAGAGACTATGAAAGAGGCCTTCGGCGATCCCTTCGAAAAAGAAACGGGCATCAAGGTGGTGTACACCTCCCCGATCGATTTCGGAAAAATGAAGGCGATGGTCGAGAGCGGAAACGTCGAATGGGATGTCAGTCAGGCCGGTTTTTTCAGAATTCTGCCTGCAGCCAAGGCGGGTATTATCGAGCCCATCGACTACAGCATTGTAGACAAGAGCGTTCTCGCTCCGGGCACAGCACGAAAGTACGGTGTCGGTGGAGAGTACGAAGCTGTGACCATCGGGTATCGGACGGATGTTTACAAGGTCGGCCCGGTGGGTTGGAAAGATTTCTGGGATGTCGAAAAATTTCCAGGCCCGCGGGCCATGTACAAAGGTGTGTACTACACAATGGAAGCGGCCCTTCTGGCCGATGGTGTTCTGCCGGACCAGCTCTACCCGCTGGATGAAGATCGCGCGTTTAGGTCGCTGGACCGGATAAAACCGCACGTCACGGCGTGGTGGCGTTCCGGATCTCAATCTCAGACGCTGATCAAGAGTCGGGAAGTGGACATGTTGACCGCCTGGAACGGCCGGCTGGCACAGTTGATTCACAGGGGTGATCCCGTGGCCATCAGCTGGGAACAGGCGCTTTTTGTTCAGTCTGCGTGGTTTGTCATTAAAAATGCGCCCAACAAAAAAGAGGCCATGGAGTTTATCAATTTCACGAACCGTGCAAAAAACCAGGCCATGGTCGCCAGCAAAATATTCTACGGCCCGACCAACCCGGAGGCACTCAAGTACATCGATCCGAAAGTCGCTAAATGGATGCCGAGCCATCCGGACAACTTCAAATTGACCATCGAGCTCAACAGCGAATACTGGGAAAACAACAAGGACCGGCTGACTGAAAAATTTGAGGCATGGTTGATGAAATAACCCGAATACTCTGGGGCCGGTGCTGTCTTGCAGCCCGGCACCAGGCTTCAAATTGGACAAATTTTTCTTAAAATCATCATCAACGACTGCGTTTATGAAATGGATATTATCAAAAAAAACAAATGGACGTCTATCGTTGGTATCATTCTAATCCGGCACCCGTGGATTTTGATTTCTCCACTGCTGCTTTATCTTTTCCTCTTTTTTGTCGTGCCGCTCTCGCGAGGCCTTTGGGTCAGTTTCTGGGATCCCCAATTCACGCTCAAAAACTACGCCCATTTTTTTACCGAGCCCGTTTACGTTATGGTCGTCATCAATTCTTTCAAGATTGCATCCACGGTAACGATCATCTCGCTTATGCTGGCATATCCTTATGCTTACCTGCTTTCATCGGTTTCCGACGACACCGCCAGCAAGCTTCTGATCTTCGTTATCCTGCCCTTTTGGGTGAGCCTTCTGGTTCGCAATTATTCCTGGATGATTCTCCTGGGTCGGCACGGCGTCTTCAACACCATCCTGATGGATCTAGGCCTCGTGTCCAGGCCCATAAAATTCCTGTACTCTACCATGGGGGTCAACATCGGTATGGTTCACATCATGCTCCCCTACATGATTCTGTCCCTTTTTGCGGTGATGAAAGGCATCGACCGTAACCTGATGAAGGCCGCACAGAGCCTGGGCGCCAATCGCTTTCATACCTTCATCAGGGTCTTTTTGCCGCTTTCCCTGCCCGGCATCGCCGGCGGGTGCCTCATCGTTTTTATTATGTCCATCGGGTTTTTCATCACCCCGGCGCTCCTGGGCGGCGCCAGAGATGTGATGATTGCCCAGCTGATCGAACAGAATGTTTCCCTCATGCTGAGATGGGGGTTTGCTTTTGCGGCGGCATTCGTCCTGCTGGCGCTGACCGTCGTCATCCTCGCGGTTTACAACCGGTTCCTGGGCTTGGACCGGCTGATGGGAGGGGCTGATGACTGAAATAAATAACGTCACCGAAATTAGTTATAAATCCAAAATCGATTGGGTACGTATCGCCCTGTACACCATCTGCGGACTTACCGCTTTTTATCTGATACTACCCATTTTGATTGTGTTTCCCATGGCGTTTTCCTCCGCGGAATTTCTGACCTTCCCGCCGCCGGGGTTTTCCTTAAAATGGTTTCAGCGCTATTTCAGTGATCCGTCGTGGTTGCAGCCGACCTACATGAGCCTGCAGATCGCCATATTGACGATGCTGCTGAGCAGCGTTCTGGGGACCCTTGCCGCCATTTCACTCGTGCGCAGCCGGTTTTGGGGAAAATCACTTGCCAACAGCTTGATCCTGGCGCCTATGATCATACCGGTCATCATCATTTCCATTGCGCTTTACGGGTTTTTTTCAAAAATCGGACTTCTCGGCTCGCGTCTGGGTCTCGTGCTCGGCCATACCATGGTCAGCGTGCCGTTCGTCGTCATCACGGTGTCCGCTTCCCTCAAGGGGTTCGATGAAACTCTGGAAAAAGCCGCAATGATCTGCGGTGCGACACGGCTGAAAGCGTTCATGAAGATTACGTTCCCCATCATACGGCCGGGCATGATATGCGGGGCCCTTTTTGCTTTTATTATCTCCTTTGATGAAATTGTCATTTCGATGTTTCTCAGCGGCATCGACACCCGAACGCTGCCGCTCAAAATTTGGGAAGGGGTCCGGATGGAGATCAATCCCGTCATTGCCGCGGTATCTACACTTCTGATCTGCCTTTCGGCGGCCCTGCTCGTTTTTGTCGAACTTGTTCGCAGGAAAACCCAAAAAAAACTCAAGTAGCACAACTGACCTGTTCGTCACCAGGCGTATGCGTTGTTTGTATATCGTCAACGAAAACATAAGCGAGGGAGAAATCAGCCGGGCGCTTTTTTATCTGGTGCTGCGGCGTATGCAGATGAGCGCTCATTCGATTGTTCTGACCCTTAGTCCGGTTGCAGCCGTTTTGTGGACGTACTTTCTCTTCGGCGCCGCACCCACGGACCAGCAGATCTGGGGAGGGTGTGGTGTCATTATCGGTGTGTTCATCGTAACTTTAATTCAGCCCGTAAAAAGGGCCCAAAAAGAAAAGGAAAAATTAACATGAAGAAAATCATCGTGCTGGGCGGTGTGGGGGCAATGGCCACGGAGACGACCATCGACCTGGTAAAGACCAGTGATTTCGACCGGATTACGGTCGCCGACATCTATCTTGAAAAGGTCGAACGCCTCATCCAAAAGCTGGGGGATCGGCGTTTGAACGGAGTCAAAATCAATGCTGAAAGTATAACGGACATGGCTAAGTTGATCAAGGGTTACGATGTCGTGGCGAATGGCTTGCCGCGGGATTACTGCGAAAATGCGATTCGTGCGGGCATCCGGGCCGGTGTCGACATGCTGGATCTCATCAGCCCCCATGAAGAGACACTCGCTTTGGACGGCGAAGCGCGAAAGGCCGGGATCTCCATTGTGGGTGGCGTGGGAATCACGCCGGGGATTACGAACCTTTTGGCACAGCTGTGCGTGGAGCGCCTGGACAGCGTCGAGCAGATCGATATTGATTTTGCCGCTTTCCGTTCCATCGCCCATTCACCCGGGTTACTGCATGTCATCCTCTGGGAGTTCGATCCCCAAACAGAAACCCGCTTTTACTATGCAGACGGCAAACTGGTGCCCAACCCGCCTTTTTCAGGCGCCCGGACCGTCCACTTTCCGGAGCCCATCGGCACCCAGACAACCTACTATGTTCCTCACGGCGAATCCCAGACGCTGTCCAAAAACGTTAAAGGCGTCAAAAAGGTTTACATTCGCGGCTGTTTTCCCCCGAGAGCCATGGATCTGGTAAAAATGCTCTACAACTACGGTTTCTACACTGCAAAAGAGACCGTTCACAACGGAAACCGGACCGTTCCGCTGGAATTTATCAAGCACTACCTGCTGTCCGGGCCGGAAGGAAATCAAACCGAAGTGTGGGGGTATTCCGTACAGGTTGAGGTTATCGGTACACTTAAGGGTAACGACGTCCTGTACCGGTTCGTGACCAGCCACCCACCCATGGATAAGTGGGGCGGACATCGCGCCTATTGTAAGAATGTCGGCATTCCGCTCTCTATCGGCGCGCAGCTGGTGGCCCGGGGCAACGTGTTAAAAAAGGGGGTGGACGGCATCGAAACCATGCTGCCCGCCAGCGAATTCATTGATGAATTGCGAAAAAGAGACTTCGTGGTCAACGAATCGATGGACTACCGGTGAATCAATTGACATCATCAAGTTCTGTTTATTAGAGGTCGAATCCGACGAGGTGAACGCACACATGTTCTTGAATCGAAAAATATCGATCTCAAACCAGCGGTTCAAATCAACCCGGGGGTTTTATCATGTTGAAAAAAATCGTTTGCCACTGCCAGGATCTGACCGAAGCGGACCTGATCCGGGCAATTGAAGAGGGGTATGATCATATCGAAACCCTAAAACGGTATACCGGCGCGTTCATGGGGCCGTGCCAGGGGAAAATGTGTGCTGCCAATGTGATGAAACTGTTTGTTGAAAAGACAGGTCAATCCTTTGATACGATCCGGGTTCCCACGATGCGGCCACCGGTTGAACCCATCCTTCTGGGGTGGCTGGTGAGCGAGTCGGACAGTGAGTGTGATGAAGAAAAGTTATGATGCCGTGATTATCGGTGGTGGTGTTCAGGGATTGTCCCTGGCCTACAACCTTGCCTTAAGAGGGCTGAAAAAGATTGCGGTGCTTGAAAAGAGCTATATCGGAAGTGGCGCCAGCGGCCGCAATGGAGAGATGATCCGTTCCGCTTTCGGATCAAAGGAGTGGATCCGCCTTTTTGACACCAGTTTGCGGATTTGGGAAACCCTTTCAGTTGAGTTGGATTTTAATGTCATGTTCACGCGGTGTGGCTATCTGGTTTTGGCGGCTACATCGGATGAACTGCCATGGTTCCGGAAAAATTGTGAAAAACAAAATGCATTTGGCCTGAACACGCGCCTGGTGGATGCCGGTTCGGTGACGGATCTGATTCCGGCCCTCAACCCGGAGGTGGCAAGGGGGGGTGTTTTTCAAAAAGATGGCGGGGTTGCCAGACACGATGCCGTGGTGTGGGCATATGCTAACGCGGCACGGCGATTAGAGGTGGATATCTTTCCCTTCACCGAAGTCATTGAAGTGGGCGTCAAATCAGGAAACGTCACGGGGGTGAGAACCACCCAAGAAAATATTTCATCCCGGATCGTCGTGAACGCCGCCGGAGCTTTTGCGGGCCAGGTTGCCAAAATGGCTGGGGTTGAGCTGCCGTTGGAGGTGTACCGCCTGGAAATGATCGTGACGGAACCCCTTAAACCCTTTCTCCAAGTAGCGCTTTCCACGCCCCATTTTATGGCATACATGCACCAGACCGCCCGGGGCGAATTCGCCGGAGGCGCGGAACCCGAAAATCTTTCCCCTTTTACCGGATTGCGAAATACATGGAAGGCCGCCCGGAACATGGCGCGAAAATTTGCGATGCTCTTTCCCGGTTTGCACCATGCGAAATTAATGCGCCAGTGGGCCGGTGTTGTTTCCAAAACGCCGGATCGGGGCCCCCTTCTCGGGGCTGTGGAAGCAGTGGAAGGTTTTTATTTAAGTGCAGGCTGGGGGGGGTATGGTTTCATGGGCTCCCCGGCGGGCGGTAAGTTGATGGCCGAATTGATCGTTGAAGGGAAAGCCCCTGCCGATATTCGCCCGTTCAACCCGAACAGATTCAAGACCGGTGAGGAGATCATGGAACCCGCGATTATCGGAATGGCCAAAGGGGACGTTTAACGTCTGACAGGATGAGACCTTTGAAAAATGCTCAATTTCGTTT
>SDBV01002141.1_pt1 | contig 29575 bp, 28 predicted proteins | sample 2277081 | NCBI WGS metagenome assembly SDBV01 (sample SAMN10402039, study PRJNA504765) | marine sediment metagenome | isolation source: marine sediment core GS10_PC15, 223 cmbsf | place: Arctic Ocean: Southern Knipovich Ridge | collected 2010
GTTTTTCCTACACACAAGACCACTCCGACACCGTGGGAATTCTAGGCGATCCTCATGTCGGCCGCCTGCCGCCCGAAGGCAACGATTTCAACCTCTCGGACGAGATCGACGGCCTGAAAGTCAATCGATCGACTCAACACCCTCCATTCCCTAGGCCACACCCGCTACGAATTCACCTTACGATTCACCGACCCCTCCGGCAACCCAATCGAAACCCCGGAAGATTGCGGCTGTGATCCGTGAGACGAACTTCACCACGAATACAAGACTTATTGCCCGATTCCGCGGAGATAGGCTGGAGATAGGCGTCCAAGACGGGCCGATGCCTTGCGGTAGTCGAGTCCTTCTCGCTGCAGGACCATGATCTCTACAGAACAGGTTTTCACCCGTGAAGTCTGCCTTGCCGACAAATGGCTCAATGCTGGCGATGATAATGGCCTTTTATGTCGTCAGGTTTCGCCGCCGTCAGACGGTAGACTTATTCATCTGTGAGCGCAAGTAATCGCGAAACAAGATTGTCTCGCTGAGGTTGTCCACCTCGTTGCAATGTTGCCAGTCGATCCAGACGTACTCGATGCCCAAATACCCGCTATAACCAGTGGAAGCCATGCGTGCGACAATTCGCTTGTAGTCGATAACATTGTCTTTGAAGGACGTCTGCAGCCGGTTTTTGCGAGCGCCGCGGGCGTGGAAATGGCTTGCGTGCGGCAGAAGCGGTTCGACCTCGGAGTCAGGCAAACCGAGGTAGGCGAAGTGGGTGTAGTCTAGCGTGAGCGTCAGCCCGGAAACCGATTGGACTAGACGCAGTGCTTCGGGCGGGGTTGGCGCGATTGACCCGATGTGCGCTTCGACGGCAAAGATGATTCCAGCCGCCTCGGCCTGCTCGACCCGCCAGGCCAACTCGTCACGGCACAACTTGAACGATTCAGACTCGGGCACATTCTCGAAATGCACGCCGGGCAGGGCCGTCACGTGGGGGCAACTGGCGGCGGAGGCATATTCGAGAGTTCGCTGAAACCAATCGCGGGCCTTGCGGCGCTGCTCCGTTTCCGGGTGATTGGCGGCATTGACTTTGAAGTCGGGATCCATTTGCAGAAAAACGTCGGCGATTTTCAGACAGCGATCGACCGTCTGTTTGCGAATATCTCCCCCGGATCGACGCGCGTCGCGAAAAACCTTGGATGGCCAAAGATGAGAGCGGCCCTCGAAAAGGCCGATGTCCACGCCCTCGAACTCCAGCATGGCGATTAGATCAAGCGTCTTTTCGTGCGGCAGCAGTGGAAATGTGAAGTCGGCGCAAGCGAGTTTGAGTTTCATATTGGATCCATGAAAGCGGTCTTACCGGTGGTTTCCCATTCGGCGGCAAAGAGCCTGGCTACCGCCTCACCGATACCCGACGTTGCGCCGCTGATCCAAGCCACCTGACCTTCCAGTTTTCGCCCACTCATAACTTGCTCCTCTGCATCTGGCCGGCTTCGGCACTACAAAGTCGGGCCCACTTGATCTTGAACCCCGGGCGATCGAACACCTCGGGGTTAACCACGCCTTGGGGCCTGCGCCCCAAGGAAAGGTCCACCATCCCCAGGCAAACCATTTGACCGATGTCGCGGAACAACTCGTTGGTCCAGGCAATGCTGTGCGGCGCTAGTAGGACATTGTCCAACTCGCCGAACCGATGCGGGGAAGTCACCGGCTCCTGGGCAAAGCAGTCAAGCGCTGCCCCGGCAATGCGATGGTCCTTAAGTGCATCGTACAAGGCATCCTCGTCGACGATGCCGCCCCGGGCCGTGTTGAGCAGGTATGCCTCGCGCTTCATCATCGCCAACTCCTCGACGCCTATCAGTCCTCGCGTCTCTTCACACAACGGGCAATGGATGGAAACGAAATCGGCCTCGCGCATCAGGGTGGGCAAATCGACCGCACGAACACCCAAACTCTCGGCTGTTGACTCGTCGATGAAGGGATCAAAAATCAACGGCTGAGCCATGCCGAACCCTCGCAGCAACTCGATCGTCGCCCGGGCAATCCCTCCCAGGCCGATCACGCCCAATGTGCGGTCGCGAAGTTCGCTGCCCATATATCCCGACCGCTCGTCCCACTGACCGGTGCGGACCAGACGGTCCTTGGCCAGCACGTTATGCCCCAGGGCGATCATCCAACCGACCGTCGCCTCGGCCACGGGCCGATCAACGGCCCCGGCCGTGATGAACACGACCACGTCGGCCTCCGTACAAGCGGCCACATCGACCGCATCATATCCCACGCCGAAACGACCCACGGCCAACAGGTTTTCTGATTGCGATACACTTTCGGCAGTCACCGCGGGCGTGAGCACGATTGCCCCCTGGGCATCGCCAATCTGATCGGGGCCGATCCGCGGTCGATGTTCGTCGAAGACACGATGCTTAATATGCCCATGCCCGTCCAGTACCGACAGGCCCAAATCCCGGAACTTGGGCGCTCCGTTGCTGTCGTAGAAATCGGCGGTCATCGCTATAATGAATTGTTGTCGCTGGGATGAAGTCACTGTGCAGTTCTCCTTTTTATTTCCACGGATTGCCCTCGGCCGTGGCGCACGCTTCGGCAACCATCAGCCGCTGAGGCTTGGGACCCGCGTACACCCAGATCATGGCCCTGGGACGGTCGGTTTTGTTGATAAAATAATGGACCCGACCGCGCGGCGCCATCGCCGTGGCACAACCGGAAAGCGCGTACTGCCGCCCCTCCACAATGCAGGCCGCCTGGCCTTCGATAATGCAGATCGATTCGTCGAAGTCGTGCATATGGGCGGGCAGGCGTCCGCCGGTAGTAAACCGCCCGTATCCTCCGCTCATCTCGATATCCGGCATCAGTTCGTCGTTGAAAAAGTCGATGAAGCTTGCTCCGTCACCCGCCTCGAATCGTGTGGCCGTGTCATGGCGAGTGACCCGTTCAGGACCAACCTCACCAGTTGAATCATTACGCATGGCCCGGCGAGAGAAAAACTTGTCAACTGACGTTCGCTGGGGCGACGCGGTGGGCGTTGCCATGTGAAGCACGGCCTCTTCCGTGGACGATTTATTCATGGCATAGTGAGCCACTCCGGGGGGAATGACGATGTTGTCCAACGGCCGTAGCGTATAGCGACGTCCTTCGGTCTCGACGATCATCGAACCGCTCAACAGCGTGAGGGTCTCGGTGTTGGGGTGGGTATGGTAGTCCAAGTGGCTCGCCGGCGTGATCGTCACGATGCCCGTTGTTAGATTCTTGGCGCCGTTGAACTTACCCACCAGACATTCGAAAAAGATGCCTGGGGCGATTTCTGTTTTGGGACCCGCGCCCGGGGCCACCATGGTTTCGTTGCGGTCGGGACGGAACGACTCCGGTGGACGCTCGATGGGCCTGTTCGGCGGAGGGTCGCGTTCCGGCGTCAGGGCCGCAACAATCTGCCGGTCCTGCCCCACGGCAGATAGCGAATCGTGCAGGCTGCGCAAGAGCAGTCCGGCGTCCAACCCCAATCCCAGCATTTGAAAACCCTGCTGTTTTCGCTCTAAAAGGTTCTCGTTGCTAGCGGCCACCACCCCGCAATGCTTACCGGCGGCGCGAATCGCGTCTTTGACGGCCAAAATTTCCTCGGCAACACCCGGCCCTTCCCATTGACCCACGTATCCGGCCGAAGACGAATAGTCGGCCGGACCGAAGAAAAAGACCTCCACGCCGTCAACCTTAAGCATCTGGTCGATGTTTTGCCCACCCTCGACCGATTCGATGAGAGGCACGATCAGTATATTTTCATCGGCCTCTTCGGCGTGCTGGACAAAACACTGCCCCCAGCAAGTTGCCCGCTCGGCCCCGATTCCGCGGACTCCCTTGGGCGGGTACTTCGCAAACGCCACCGCCTGACGCAACTGCTCGGCCGACTCCATCCAAGGCACCACCACACCATCGGCACCGATATCCAACGCCCGTTTGATTAGGGCACTATTCAATTCCGCCACGCGGACCAACACCACCGTATCGCTTCGCACGGTCGCCCGCACGTGCTCAATGATCTCTTTCCAATCGAGATGCCCATGCTCAGCATCGATCACAACCCAATCGAGCCCCAATGCGACGGCCATTTCCGTAATGCTGGGCGATTCCAAGGTGACCCACAGGCCGTACACCGGTTGATTGGTAGCCAGCTTTTCGCGTAGTTTTCTGATCGCGGAAGTTTTCATAATATGTGGCCTAGAGTGTAATTGTGGTCATGCCCATCAACGCCGCAAGCTGTTCCAGCTCCGCGCGGACATCCCCACGGACAGTAATCGCATGATGGGGCACGCCAGCCTTCATTAGCTCCTCGGCATAGTCCTTATGACTATCTGAAGGTTTTATAAGTTGAGTTCCTTGCCAAAACGTCTTTGTAATTCTCGATAGGTTGAGTTTCTTACTAAAACGCCTTTGTGATTCCCGGCATGGCGCACGGATACAGTCCGTCTGGGCCCGGCTTCGGCTGTGGCGTGGCGTCCCAGGCGTAGCCGTTGGGCGACAGGTCGACCTTCGAGTTCATGGCTTCTTCCCAGGTAACGACCTTGCCGCTATAGGTGGCCATGCGGCCCATCACGGCGGTCATTGTGCTGGCCGCCGACGAGTCGCATTCGTTATAGATCTTTCCGGCCAAAAGCGCCGCGAAGAGATCGTCGTGCTCTATCTGGTGTCCGTCGCTCCCACGTCGCCACTTGATGGGATCTTTGCCTTCGGCCGTGATTTTCATTTTTCCGTGCCCGACCATATTGGCTTCGCCTTTGGTGCCGTGGGCGTGTTGCGAGAAACTGCTCCAGCAGTTCGGTATGTGTCGGCAGTAGCTGAACAATCGTGTGCCGTCGGCGTATTCGAACTCCACGCTATGGTGATCGTAGATTTCGCCATACTCCTTGCCAATGCGGAACTGGCGGCCGCCCATGCCGTTGGCCTTGACCGGATGCTCGCCCTTGATCCAGTTGCAGATGTCCAGGTCGTGGACGTGTTGTTCTACAATATGGTCGCCTGAAAGCCAGTTGAAATAGTACCAGTTATTTACCTGATATTGCATTTCGGTTTGTTCGGGCTTGCGGGGTCGCATCCAGACGCCGTTGCTGTTGAAATAGGCACGAAAGAATTGGATTTTGCCAATGGCTCCGTCGTGGAGCTTCTTTACGATCTCGATGCGGTTGGGCTCGTGCCGCATATGGAAACCGACGGCCACCATCAGATTCTTCTTCTTGGCCACTTCATTGGCCGCCAGGATGCGGCGTGTGCCCGGGCCATCGACCGCGAGGGGCTTCTCCATAAAGACGTGATTGTCGGCCTTCACGGCCGCTTCAAATTGCATTGGCCGAAAGCCGGGCGGCGTACAGAGCAGGACGACGTCGATGCCGGAGTCGACCGCTTTTTGATATGCATCGAGACCAACGAACTTCCGGTCTTCGGGAACATCGACTCGTTCGGGGTGGGCATTTTTGATTGCCTTGTACGATCGGTCAAGCGATCCGCGAAATGCGTCGGCCATGGCGATAAGCTTAACGTTGGCCTTAGTGCTTAATGCCTGAATCGCCGCGCCGGTGCCGCGTCCGCCACAGCCGATAAGCGCGATCTTGAACTGGTCGCTGCCCCCGGCATGTACCGTGCGGGCAAGGTTCAGCCCGCCGAGCAGGGTCAATCCCGCGGCTGTTGTAGTTGATTTTTTAAGAAACACCCGCCGCGAGGTGTTCTCACTGTCAACGGCGAGTTTCTGGTCAAGCTTATCGTACATGTCACTGAGTCCTTGCTATGAGTTTGTGAGGGTTGGTAAATACGAGGTAGGATGGCCATCTGGGGCCCCTGGTCGTTATAAAAGGAGTGGTCCGCATGATCCTAGTGTAGTTATTAGACCAATGATTTATGTGCGTGGTTTTCGTTTTTCCCCGGGCTCTGCTATGTTCGGAAAACGGGGAAGTGTTCACGGGGTTTCAGACCCGTCGAGACCTTGCCGACAGCATCTTCCACGAACCCATGACTTTAGGTCTAGACTGAGGCCAGAGAAGTTCGCGCTGGCGGTTGCGGCGGTTGAGCCACTTATGCCAGCGACGATGAACTTCGTGCTTAAAACGGCTCAACGCCGCACTGTTTCCCGTGATCCCGTAGTAGGCGTAATGCCCGTGGAGTTTCTGTTGCAGCTTTGCATGCTGCTCGCTGAGGTGTCGGTGTCGGTTATTGCGACACCAATGAGCTATGCTCCGCACGGCTCGGGTGAAGCGGCTCGAAGCGGTTTTGCGTTTGACAACCCACGTACCTCGGCGAGACTTTCCCCAGTAGTGGGTACCGTCTTCCATTAAGCCCGCCTTGAGCCACTTGTGTATCAGCTTCTTCAAAACTCCGTCACGTAGCCCACTTCCGTTTCACCAGGCAACTCAAGCCTAGCACAGAGCTTACAACCATTCCAAAACAATTCCATAAAAACCCTTGACAAAGAGCCCCTACAGAGATGCTCCTTGCATTCGAAAAGGGCTACTTGCCGGTAAGCTGGAAATCGTGACTGTGGTTCTCTTCGCCTATCTCGATTTCCATGCCCAACTTGTATCTCTTGGGAATGATATTGATCCGTTCGCGACACGATTTGCCAAATACCTCGATCATCCGTCCCGTTTCCCTTGTTGCGTTGAAATTGATGATCAGCGTACCCTGGGGCACGCATTCGGCAACGTAACGCCCGGCGACGATCTTGGCCGTTACCCCCGAGCCACGGCCCGATTGTGCGGAAACAAAACTGATGGTTCCTTCCTCAAGGGGTTGGCCATTCAGAGTGACTGAGCCTTCTACTCGCCCTGTGGGGTAATCAGGTCCGCCGCAGCCCTGACCAACCGGGAACATCACCACGCAAAGGACCACCACCCCCACCAACTTCGCATGACACTTGTACATTTGCAGATCTCGATTTCGGGTACACTGTCGGGAACCTATCCTTGGCCATCTTCCTTCTACGATAATCGTTTCTACAGCGATTGCAATGGAAAATCCTACCAATTGCATGACTATTTCTACCAAACCTCCGCTCGGGGAGATATGCGTTATTGCAAGAATATGCTCGCATGTATTTGACAACGAATGACATTTCCTGACCTAAAACCGGAAGAGCCATTTTGTTACCGACCTATGGTTCCCGTGTAGTCTCCCGAATTCAGTTCCAGCTTGAGCCATCGCTCCTCAAGCTGGAGACCATCATCCTTCGTCTTTCCGTGCGTCATCAACGTCGTGCCGTTAATGGTCAAGCTCGGCTCGGTCGATGGCTTGGGCAGACGCACCGTCGCGCGGACGCCTTGAGGAATCTTGAAAACGAACGCCAGTTTTTTGTCGCTATCGCTTCGCTTCCACGAGACAGAAACCAATCCGTGCTCGGTAACGACTGTGCCTTCGGCCCATGTCAGGTCGCCTAACCGCGGCTCGATGAGAATGCGTTTGTTCCAGACCGGACCGTCTAATCGTACGCCTAGCACATAGGCACTGAGGAAGTACACCGGCATTGCACCATAGTTGTGGCACGATTCAGATCCATTCCTCACATCGAGAAATGTTTCCGTCGCCGTACCGGTGTCTTTGCGTTGCTCGACCATGCTCGACCATCGGCGGCGTATCTCCGTCAACGATTCCAGGTCCGCCTCGGGCGAATTCATCCGGTACAACTCCTGGAACGCCCAGTAGTACGTCACTGGCATGTTGATGCCTAGCCGTTGGTTCACCCGTTCCTCGACGGCGACGCTCGATCCGAGAAGGAAGGCACCGGGCCTCTTGTAGTTCGCGAGGAACCATCGGCGAACCCTTGTGAGTCGGTTTTCCGGCACGATCCCTCGGTCCATGGCCAGAAGCGCCGCGTGCGCCGTCGGGCCAAGCACCTTGTCCTGATAGAACGCAGAGTTGTATGTCCCTTCAGCCTCGTTCCACAAATACTTGTTGAATGCTTGCGCCAAATCCGCTGCCGCTTGTTCGTAATCCGCTGCCGACTGCGATTCGCCAATCGCCTGCCCGAGATATGCGGAATCTTTCAGTGCGCGATAGACAAAGGCGTTGAGCGTGGCTCCTTCGCACGTGACGTAGGCTACAGGGTTGTCGAAGGAAGCATACTCCCGCGCCAACACGAGTCCGCGCAGCGTTCGCCGATCCAGGAACCATTTCATCTGCCTGACTAGCACCGGCCACATTTCTCGAACAAATGCCTTGTCGCTGGTGGCGTCGAAATACATCCGCAACGACTCGACCCATTGGCAGGAGAAGTCTTCGATATAGCCGTGAACATCCCAGCGATCCGAGCAAGCGTGGGCTTTCAGCCGCCCGTCGGGAGTCTGCGACAGAGCGATGTGACGCATGAGATTCTTCAGGAGCCGCGGATCGGAATACCATGCCTTGCCATCCGGCGCCGGTCCTGCAAGGGCGACGCGCGTGGGCAGAAAGTTCGGTTGGGCTGGATCCTGTAGCCACTCGTTTCGTTCGCGTCCATCCATGCCATAACCATCGTCGGTAGCCACCTCGATCGTGTTGACCCCGATTTCCCATAGACGAGTCAAGACATCGTCGCTACAGCGGAAGCTACCGACACGGTTGAAAGGATAACGCCGGTCAATCATCTTCAAACCGTGCATTTTGATCCGGCCCGAGACGCATCGCACCGTCACGTAATGACAGACCCATTCATCACCCGTGATGAAACTTTGCCGGCCAACTCGGGCGGTGTAGGTCGTGCCCGAACCATAAGTCTCTTCGGGCCGTCCGTTGACCAGTCGCAACCAATAGCGAATCTGCAATACGCTGCCCTTGTCCGCCTCCAAATCGACAACCCCATACGCCATCGCCATACGCCCAAGATCAATGACGATCTCTGTTCCCGAAGTCAATTCAAGAGGTAGCGTGGCGGTGAGAGTCTTATTGGAGGGGAGTACCCTCAGATCCGTCATCTCCGATTCCCTTAACAAAGGGAGACTACGCGGGCACAATGTTCCCCATTTGCTACCATCCACCCTCACTGACGAATCCCATGACGAATCATCAAACTCCTGCTTCGTCCAGTCGCCGGATTCTTGTCGCGCATCGATCACGTCCGGAATGGAACCCCAGGCGGGAGGCGACGGCAGGTAACGTGTACGACTACAACAGCGCCATGTGGAATCGGTGTGGATAAGGCTTTCGCCCAAGACCTCCAGTTGAACGGTCAAACCGGGAACGTGCTCCATTACCTTGCTGTTGCTGCCGCCGGCATAGTGATGCACGAGGATTGCCAACACGTTCGGACCCGCGCGCAGGAATGTCCGCAAGTCCACGCTGTCGTACTCCGGCCGCTTCGGATCGAAGCGGCAGGGTCCGCGAAGAACATACTGTCCGTTCACCCATAGGATGTAGCGGGTATCCGCGAAAATGTGAAGCGTCGCTTCCTTCGGCAATTGAGAAAGTGAGAAGCTCTTCCGAAAGGCCACATAAGCCTGTTGGCCGGGTGGTGCGGATCGCGCCCAAATCATTGACTCCTGGAGAGATCGTTTCGTGGAGTCTTCTGCCGCCAGCACCAGGCCTGACCAAAGCAGTCCAAGCAGTCCGATTGCCGTTATCCTTGCGAACATAGTATGTTTCCTCGTGAGTTTCTCGCGTTGGGGGAAAAATAGCACTAGTGGTCTGTCAATCACCTGACCGTCTTTGCGGTTGCCGAGACAGGCGTGTACGGTCGGATCAATCGAATAGCCGATCGCACGAACCGAACCCTCGCAAAAAGCCATGTTCAAGCTGGCGGTATGGGCGCTGCCAAACTGAAAATACGCATCATAACCCGCTTGATCCGGGCCAGGTGGCTCATAACAATGCGATGCTGGAACGGCGAATGGTGGCGTGACTGTTCGTCACATCCACCAAGCTGGGGTGGCAGTTCAACTGCCACCCCAACTTGGTTCAGGTTCACCCCAACGATTTACTTTCGCTTTCGTCAGGCGTAGCAGAACAGGCCCGCGACCGCCATGCCGATCAGGATAGCCGACGACGGCTCGGGCACGGTGCGAACCTGCAGGGCGTTGTACGAGCCGCCCCCGGGATTACCTGCAGTTATCACAATATCCTGGGTCGTAGCGTCGGCGGTAAAGGTGCCGACGGCGTACTGGCCAAGGCCCCCTGAGCCTATCACGTTTAATAGCAAGCCGGGCCCGCCGACAATCTGCGTGTAATACCGGTCATAGTCATATGCCCGGGGGTCTTGAGCCCAAATTTGCACGTTGTACAACTGACCTGGGGTCAAATCGTTTAGGGTCAAAGTACTTTCGTTGGCCGGATCCGGATTCTGGCTTGGCTGATAATTGCTACCCCTCAGAATGTTCCCATATTCCGTAGAGAGCGACGCCGGCGCTCCAATATCGGCGTTAATCATGGCTGCGGGGGAAGTGGTGACGTTCGTTCCCGGGGCGGTGAAGGCTACACCGTTCACGGTGCCGTCGAAGCCACCCCAGTGTGTCGCATACTGAAGGACTCCGGTTGTGAGCACGTCACTGTCGCCCGCAACCGTTTCCTGCGGCGTCCAGGTAATCGTGCTTGCGGCTACGGGGCCGGCAACCAGGACAACTGCGAGAACCATTAGTACATAATCGAACCGCGTCATAAAAAAACTACCTAAAAAGAAACACTGGGAAGTTGAGACACCGAGAAGCAGGAATATTCTTGACCTTCTTCCTGCATGATAATCGCTTCTACAGCGAGTGGAATAGAAATTCCTACCAATTACATGCCTATTTCTACCAAGCCTCCGCTCGGGGGATATGCGTTATTGCAAGAATATGCTCGCCTGTATTTGGCAACAAATGACATTTCCTGCTATGCTCGCAAGCGTGGCAGTCGCCCGAACTAAGCCCGCTATTGGGATCTCAAAATGCGAACTCCATTGAAGCAATCCTTTCGCTACCTGCCCGTCAGCGAGCGAGAACAAGACTGGGGGCTGTATGTCAAGGCGGCTGGAATCGACTCGATCGAGCCGTGGGGACCGTTTCCTCTGGCGGGACATCCGCCAGAGTTTCTCGTAAACCCTTGGCGCAAGGGGCGCATCCTGCAGAATTACCAGGCGCATTATGTCACTCGAGGCGAGGGCCACTTCGAGTCGAAACCGAACGGTGCGAAATCGAACGGTGCGAAGAAGATTGTCGCCGGCAACGTGTTTCTGCTGTTCCCGGGAGTGTGGCACCACTACGAGCCGGTCCCGGCCATCGGTTGGGACGATTACTGGGTCGATTTCAACGGCCAAGACGTCGAACGGTTGGTCCAAAACGGCTTTATCTCGCCCCAAAATCCCGTGCTCAACACTGGCCTGGACGACCGGTTGCTGCACGCCTATGTGACCCTTTTGGACCGGCTCTTTGCAGAGCCGATCGGATTTGAACAATTGCTGGCCGCCAGCGCTATGGAGATTCTGGCCACGATGCTGGCCGTAGTCCGAACGCAACAGGCCGACGGCCAGTACCACGAGTTGATATGCCGGGCGAAGTCGCTCTTGGAAACGCAAAGCGGCGACATTCCCTCCATCGAGAACTTGGCGACCTCTTTCAATTTGAGTCCCACCCACTTCCACCGCATTTTCAAACAGCACACCGGCCTGTCGCCGTATCAGTATTACCTTGAATTGCGCATGGAGCGCGCGAAACAGATGCTCCATGGCACCAAGATGAGCATCAAAGAAATTTCCGTCGCGCTGGCGTTCGAGAACCCATTCCACTTCTCCCGGGCCTTCAAACGCAAGACGGGCATGTCGCCCAGCCAGTGGCGGCAACAGGGACATCATCATGCCGAACATGAATAAGAATAACCCAGTCTTGGAGTTCACGATGATCAGTTCACGAGAACGGTTTCTACAAACGCTGCTATTCACGTCCGTTCAAACGCCATGGGTCCGGTGGGGCAGTTTTCTTTGGGACGAAACGCTCAAGCGTTGGCGAACCGAGGGCTACGATGGCCGGAACTTGGACGACATGTTCGGACTCGATCAGTTGGTGCGGGTAGATCCATGGTACGGTCCCGTTCCGGACTTTGAATATCGGGTGGTTGAGGAGGACGATCGGACCGTCACCTATATCAACAACGAAGGCATTCTCATGCGGGAGTTCAAGGAGCGTCGCGATACGAGCATGCCGCAGTTCCTGGGGTTTCCGGTTCAGGACCAAGAGGAGTTCGAACAATTTGCCGCCGAGCGCTTGGCTCTGAAGCCGGAAGTTCGCCTTGCCGAGGATTGGAAGCGGCAAGTGTCCACGGGAGGCCGGTCGCAGGTGAACGTCGGCAAGGCGGAAGAACTGGCCGGCGACCGGCAACCTGAGAACCAAACGGCAACCATTGCGCAGCAGGAAGAGTGGCCTCGTCTCTGCTGGGCGGACCGCTGGGGCGGTTTCTTCGGCCCCTTGCGGAACCTGATGGGGGTGCAGGAACTCTGCTATGCCTTTTATGACCAGCCGAAACTGATCGAACGAATGATGAGCGAACGCGCCGACGCGATGACCGCCGTTACCGCCGAGGTTCTGAAATATACACAGATCGATACCTTTTGGTTCTGGGAAGACATGGCCTATAACCACGGCCCCTTGGTCAACCCCGATGTTTTTCGCAAGTTTGCGCTTCCCCACTACCGGCGAGTGTGTAATTGGCTTCGCGAGCAGGGCATCCAACACATTGGACTGGACAGTGACGGCAATATCGCCCGCTTGATCCCGATTTGGCTCGAAGGCGGTATTAATATGCTTTGGCCGTTCGAACACGAAAGGATCCAAGCGATGATTGCAAACCACAAGTTTGGTGCGTGTCTACCAGCCTTTGGAAACTGTGCGGACCGTTATTGCCTCAGCGGCTATGGCGGCGGCGGAACCAATATGCAGGAGATGCTCGACCTGGCCACCCAGGTCGACGGCTTGGACGGCCTGGAACTGGTCGGCAACTGGCACGTCAACGACGCAAGGTGTTCCGTGGCGGTATACCTCGAGTAGGAGGCTTTTCCCATGCGATCTTTGAAAGGATGGTGGTGTGTCTGTTTGTCTGCTACCACGCTGCTGGTGATGCCAGTGGCTCGGGTGGCCGTGTGCGCCGATCCACCGCTGCAGGTGGAGCCGTACCGGCTGAAATTGACGGCCCCGATTGATCGTTGGGACGAAGCCATACCGCTTGGTAACGGCCTGATGGGCGGATTGCTCTGGGGCAATGGAGGGAACCTGAAGCTTTCGCTGGATCGTGGCGACCTGTGGGACCTCCGCACGCCGGCCACGATCCTCCGCACAGACTGGACCTGGGCAACAATCCAAGAACTGGTGGCCGAGGGCAACAATGCAAAACAGGTCGAACTTTTCGACAAACCTTATCGTACGCCATACCCAACCAAGATTTCCGCCGGGCGAATCGAGTTGACACTCGGCGGCCGGCAAGCGGCAAAATCGTTCAGCCTGGACTTGCGTATCGCGGTGGGCCGCGCGGACTTCGGCGACGGCCGTATGGAGGTCTTCTATAGCGCCACGGAGCCGGTTGCGATGATTCGGATTATCGGCGCACGGCCGAAATGGCGGATCGTTGCCCCCGATTCGCTGAAGAAACTGGATTATGCCCCACCGCAAACGGGCAGCGACGACGGAATGTCCTTTTATGTTCAGCAAGCCGCTATGGGGTTGAAGTATGCGGTGGTAGCCGCCGAGCGGCGCGTGGGCGATTCGACGCACATTGCCGTGGCGGTTGCTTCGACCACTGACGGCACCGACGATCCGCTGGCATTGGGTCGCAAGCGAGTCGCGGCGGCGCTGAATGCCGGTTACGATGCCATGCTCAAACCACACGTGGCATGGTGGCGGCGGTTCTGGTCGCGATCGAGCGTGCGAGTGCCGGACGCGGCGGTCCAGCAGCACTACGACCTGGTGCAATACTTTTACGGTGCCGCTTCCCGACGCGGCGCCCCGCCGATCCCGTTGCAGGGTGTCTGGACGGCGGATGAAGGTGAGCTTCCGCCGTGGCACGGCGATTATCATCACGACATGAACACGCAGATGTGCTACTGGGCGTATCTGACTTCCGGACGATTCGACGAAGGTGCAAGCTTCGTTGATTTCATGTGGGACCTGCTGCCAGTGCATCGCAGATTCGCGGAAGAGTTCTACGGTACGACAGGCGCCGCCGTGTCAGGCGTGATGACGATCGACGGCAAACCGATGGGCGGATGGCGGCAGTATTGCCTTTCGCCTACCAACGGTGCGTGGGTCGCCCAGGCGTTTTATCTGCACTGGCGATACACGATGGATAAGAAGTTCCTTACCATGCGGGCGTATCCGTATTGCACCGAGATCGCACAATGCCTGCAATCTCTACTCAAGCCTGGTGCCGACGGCAAGCTGAAGCTGCCGCTTTCTTCCTCGCCGGAACTCCACGACAATAGGTCGGAGGCATGGTTGACGCCTAACTCTAACTATGACCTGTCGCTGCTGCGTTGGCTGTTCGGCGCGTTGGTCGAGATGGCCACCGCCACCGGCGACAACGCGGCAGCAGCCGACTGGCAAAAGGTCCTAAGTCAGCTCGACGAGTTGCAGGTCGAAGGTGAGGCCGGTGCGCTTCGTGTCGCTCCCGACGAATCGCTCCGTGCGTCACATCGCCACTTCTCTCACCTGATGCCGCTTTACCCGCTCGGAACGCTGAGTGTGGAAGGTTCGGACCGCGACCGGAAGGTCATCGATGCCTCGCTGGAGCAGCTCGACCGGTTGGGTACAAAGTCATGGGCCGGCTACAGTTTTTCCTGGCTATCGTGCATGGCGGCCCGATGTGCCCGGCCGCAACCGGCGATCGAGAATTTGGACATTTATCTGAATGCCTTCATCTCTCGTAACGGGTTCCACCTCAACGGTGATTATGAACGTCAGGGGTATTCCAATTTCAGCTACCGGCCGTTCACGCTGGAGGGCAATTTCGCCGCCGGCCAGGCGGTACACGAGATGCTGCTACAGAGTTGGGGGGGCCTTGTGCGAGTCTTTCCCGCCGTGTCGCAGCGCTGGCCCGATATGTCGTTTGCGAGGCTTCGGGCCGAGGGCGGCTTCATTGTCAGCGCCCGGCGCAAGGCGGGTCGAACCACTCACGTGGAGATTACCGCGACCGTCGATCAGCTGTTGCGTCTGAAACACCCGTTTCGCAACGCCCAGTTCCAAGCCAGCTTGCCTTGTCGCAAGGTGCGCGACCAGTTGCACTGCCGGCTCGGCGCCGGTCAGACGCTGGTGCTCGACACGAGGTGAAAAAGGAGCTTCTCTCATGCAGTCTCTGAATCCTGGTAGCTAGCGGTCGTCGGGAAACCCATTCAGGTCTGTGTTTCGCGGGGATTTCTTGAAAAATGCTCCTCGAAGATGTGAACGTTTGCGTGCTTGATTCGTCAAATGTGCACCAAGTAAAGATCGGCCGTCACGACCCGCCGCCTCTGACGCCACAAGGATACCATAGATTCCAAAAATCGGCCTGGTTCAAATCAAGGTAACACTTTTCGGACTTAATTCAGGTTCGACTCGCAGAATCTTGGGCTGATTGGCGGAGTAAGCGGCATCGAATGGGTCGTCACGCCGATGACCGCCGATGGAAGCATCACCATAATCTACAACTACGTCCTCGTCCCCGAACCGTCTACCCTCGCCTTGTTGGACATGGGTGTTGTTGGCCTTCTGGCCTGCGTTTGGCGGAAACGACGTAGTTAACTTACATCTATACGGAAAGAGTTTCCCCAGCCGCCCAAGGGCGGTTTTTTTTGTACATCGACCTTCTTTGTCGAGATTTGCAATAGTTATTTTCGGTTAGATTTTCTACCGTGAACTTACTTCTTCAATTTTCCAGTGGCGCGGGTTGATAACGCCTTGGCGTTGGTGAGCGAGTCGCCTTGGATGCCGGAGGCGATTGCTTTTTGCATGGCCTTGGCTACTGCGGCAGGGTGTTTGTCTACGATTTTGGCGGCGATTGCCAATGCAGCGGATGCGGCGGCGTCGCGGATGTCGGACGAAGTGATCGAAGCGGTTGCCAGGGCCAGGCTATCGGGGGTTTGGAAGCGGGGGAGGATATCGAGCACGAGCTTCTTTTCCTGCACCCGACGGGCGGCCGATAGGGCCTTGCGGCACATGGTGAGTTTTTCGGGCACCGGCAGCTTCGACTGGCGGATGATGCGGATGTAGCCTCGCATGGCGCGGACCTTGAACTTGCCGTCCGGCAGAGTCTTTGCCAGATCGAGAAGCACGGGGACCGCGTCGACGGTTTCCCATTTACCCAAGATGCGGCTGGCCGTGTCTTGGAGCCGCTTGTCAGGTAATTTAGCGAGGGGCGATTTAGCGACGGGCGATTTGGCGGCGGGCGATTTGGCGGCGGCCGCGACCGCGGTGAGTGCCTTTTTGCCGCCCACGTTGCCGAGGATTTCCAGCATGAGACACTCTGTCGGCACGTCGGATTGTGGCATGGCGGCTATTAGCTTGGCCGCGCATGCTTCGCGGTCGGGCATGCGGATGCACGCGGCTCGCAGTGCCAGTTGGGCCGCCGGGGCATCTTCGGGTTTTTTGGGAGTGACAACCCGCTCGATTAGGAAGGCGAGTTTGTCGGCCCCGACGGTGGCGCCCAAGGCGACCAAGGCGGCGGCGCGGGTTTGCACGTTGGGATCGTCGGCAGCCTTGAGTAGCTCCGAAGTGGCCTCGATGCGACGCAGGCCGGCAAGTTCGATGAGGATGCGGCGGACTTTTTGACCCGTGGCTCGCGAGAGCCGGGCGGCCAGATCGGCATCGACCTCCTTGCCGGGCAGTTTTTCCAGTGAGTCTTTGGCTGCCTGGGCCAAGTCGGCATCGTCATCCATTGCAGTCGCGAGCAAGGTGTCCACGCAGGAAGCGTCGCCCACGCTGGGCATCGTGCCCAGGGCCGCGATTCGTACCACCTTGGGGCCCTCTTGGGCCGCCTTGAGCATGGCCGGCAGCACCGTCGGGTCGTCGCGTTCGGCCAAGGCCACGATCAGCAGGGCGCGACGCTTGGGAGTCGCTTTGCTCAACAACGACACCAAGGCCTCGGTCGTCTCGCTCCCGGCAAGCTCACGGGCGGCCAACAGTCCGATATTGAACATCGCCTTGTCGTCCGATTGCAATTGTTCGACCAGAAGCGGCACGCCGACGGAACGTCGGGCCAGGATCGCGCCGCGGGTTGCCTCGACAATGCGTTGCTTGGGCACGTCGGCCTTGCGTACTTTGTCGTAGAGTTTTGCGGCTTCGTCGTGTTTGCCTTCGGACAGCAGCCTTTCGGCCGATAGTATGCAGCCCTCGGCAACGGTCGAACGGACAGCCGATACGGAGATGGGCAACGATTGTTCCAAAACCTTTCTCGCCGGGGCGTTTCCGATACGCCCCAAGGCAAGCGCGGCGGCCGAAGCCACGCCGGCGTCGGAATCTTTGAGTCGAACAGCCAAAGCGTCGACCGCCTTGGCGTCGCGGCGGATCCCGACGGAATTGATCACGCCGATGAGCACGCGGCCGCCAAGTTTTTGCATGGCGTCGCGCAGGGCCGCGTCGGCTTCGGGGCCGGGGATCGCTTCCAAGGCGATTCGTGCCCAGGAGCTAAGTTGTCCGTCGGGCAAGAGTTTGGCCAGTTCATCGACGGAATCCTTGCCTCCGTAAATGGCCAGCCGCTTGCAGGTGATCGCCTTTTCGGCCTTTGGCGAGTCGGCCTTGAGCACGTCGATTAGCTGTTGTTCTTTTTCGCCGGCAGCCCGGGCCGTGTCGGCGGCAATTGCGCCAACTGCCGCGGCAAGGGCCAGGCAAAGCGTGATATATCGAATCTTATTCATTATTTAGATCCTTTAGTGTTTTTACAGTCTCCAAGGCTCGCGGAGGGCTTCGCTGCGCAAGCGGTTGGCTTGCTCGTCGCCGATGAATTCGTTTTTCTTGTGATCGTAGGCGAGCTTGCGGCCGAGGAAGGCCGCGATGTTGGCCGCGTGGCAGGCAATGTGCGAGTAGCAGGCGGCCTCGGCATTGGCCAACGGCTGGCTGCGGGTTTTGACGCAGTCGAGGAAATCGCGGACGTGGAACGTGGCCGGGTAACCGCCGATTTCGGCTACCTTTTGGCCGGCGAGCAAGGCCGGCGAACTGAGGATAAGCTTTCCGCAGTCGCCCGCTTCGACCCAGCCGTCTTCGCCCGGCGTTATCGGCAAGATCGGCGGCCTCTTCGGCTCGCACCGCATCAACATCGCCAGTCCACCGCTTCCTTGGACGGCTGGGGCTCGGGCGTGGCCCAAACGCTGCTATATGTATTCGTGTCCCACGGGTTCGGGTGGGCGTGGACCCTCTTGAGTTTGCCTAGTCGGCCGCTTCGAGCCAACTCGCAGGCAAAGGCGAAATGGGGCAGATTACGGCGCTGCGTGCCCGCCTGAAACACCCGGCCGGTGCGACGCATGGTCTCGGCCAGAGCCAGGCTTTGGGCGATATTCTTCGTGCAGGGTTTTTCGCAATACATGTCCTTGCCGGCGCGGGCCGCGTAAATGGCGGCCGTGGCATGCCAGTTTGGTCCCGTGGCGATCAACACCGCATCGATATCCTTGCGATCCAACAAATCGCGGAAGTCGCGATAGGTGTCGCAATTCTGGTTGCCGTATTTTGTGTCTGCCATCTTCTTCACGGCCGCGCGACGGACCGCCTTGACATCGCAAACCGCCACGAATTGGACGTCCGGTTGCAGCAAAAAGCAGGAAAGGTCATAAGTTCCCCGGTTTCCTATGCCGATACCGCCTAGCACGATCCGCTCGCTGGGCGCCGCCGCAAGGCCTTTGCCCATGGCCGAAGCGGGAATAACACATGGGGCCATTAACAGTGCGCCCGCCTGGGCCGCCGTTTTAAGAAATCGTCGCCGTGAGCGGCCCATGGACACGGGGGTCGTGGATGCGTGGTTCCGTGACAACATCTGGAGGTTCTCCGTTTCTCGGATTCAGGATACGAGAAGGATTATTTATTTGAGGAATGGGAAGAAGATGCATTGTCCGTAAAATGCACGGTATCGTCAACGTCCTTGTCATCGAAATTGTCATGGCGGGATAGACTCCGACAGGGTCAATCCCGATGATGAGGTTATCCCTGACCCTACTTCCTTCTACAATAATCGCTTCTACAGCGATTGGAATAGAAATTCCTACAAATTACATGTCTATTTCTACCAACTCCTCCCCGTACAATACTTTATTTGAACGGACTCTCTCAACTCTCTTTACGTAAGCGTATACTGGACGGATTCCGAGTTTCTTTCGTTAGGCCAAAAAACGAAAGATAGTTGTCACTGAACTACGAGTGATTGGTTAACAACGAAGAGAGTCCGGCTGTGAACTGAGATCGCTTTTTTCCGGGCGGTCACCTCCAGAAAAGCGGGAGACTCTTCCGTTTCTGCCGTATGTAGTGACAACCGATCGCTGTTCGGAGCGATTGAGCGCCACTTGGCTCGAACGGCCCTCGCGGTCGCTGGCTGGGGACGGTAAATTCGAGGTAGTACCAGTGTACAAAAAGATTGCCAACTGCCGTTTTTAGCCTTTATCACTCGATCATAACGCCCATGCGTGAAATTTTCCAGCCCTTGCTGTTTCTGCTTGCCCGCTACGACGAAAAAGACCTGTGGCGCCAGATCGAGTTTCTCAAAGCCGAAAACGAAATGCTCCGTTGCCGTGTGCCTAAAAAGCTTATCTTTCTCAAGCCGCACGAACAAGAAAGGCTTTTGAAGCTTGGTCTGGCCCTCGGACCAGGAATCCGGCAGGTGATTACGATCGTGGCCTACTCGACCTTTCGTCGCTGGGCGCGCAAGGCGGCGAATCAAGAGACGATCGTCAAAACGGGGCGGCCGCGAATCACTGTCAATATTCGTGAATTGGTCGTCCGAATCGCCCGAGAAACTGGCTGGGGATACAGCCGAATCTTGGGCGAGTTGAGGAAGCTGCGAGTTGGGCGTATTTCTAGACAATCCGTCAAAAATATCCTCAAAGAAAACGGCCTTGATCCCAGACCTCGACGTGGACGTGGGACTTGGAGTGAATTTCTGAAAGTTCATTCTAGACGTTACGCCAGCCACAAATTCGACCAATAGTCATTGGATGGTGCAACAGGCACGCGCGTTTTTGGATTATGTTGGCGAACAAGGACTAGCGTGCGAGATTCTCATGCGGGATCACGACGGCGCTTTCTCGAAAATATTTGACTAGGTGTTCAAGGACCAAGGGATACAGGTAAAGCCAGTCGGGCCGCAGGCTCCGAATTTGAGCGGTTATGTTGCATGTTGCACCTCATTGGTACGATGGGACACGACTTCCGGAAATCTTCGTCTTTCGGACAGTTTTTGGCCTTGTTGTTTTGTGGGCGCGGCTTGATCGGGTGGATCGTACAGGTATCCATTTCTCTCATTATATCGGTGTCCGCGCACGAGTCTATGGTGGCGCCAGATCTTTACGGTGGCTGTCGATATACCGAGTTTCTCGGCGATTTCGGCTAGAATCAACTTGCCTGCTTCACGCAAGCGATCGTGGCGGTTTTTGAGACGGTGATCGCGGCAGAGGCGGGCTACGAGTCGGGAGGTAAATTCCAGCCCTTCGCTGGAACGATAGCCGCGTTCATTCAGAAGCGAGGCAATCTGTCCTACCGTGTGTTCATCAAGAAGCTTGTCGATTACGGAGATGACTTCGCTAGCGGTTGAGCGGGCTTGCCAAGCAGTTATCAGCTTCATCGATACGCTGCTTCAATTCCTCTTCCACGGCCAACGTCAACTCTAGCGTAACAGGGTTCAAGTGGGTCCCGCCTGTCCAAACGAAGAGGACCGCCAGCGCAAGGATGGCCGACCAGACCCGCACAACGACTTTTTGTGTCTGCGTTCGCCCAACGTGGTTTCCAGAAATGTAGTTGCTCTTCCCTCCTCTCACTTTTGGTGACTACCCGTGCGTCAACAAATGCGAAATTGCCCTGATCTTGTCTGGTACACGGACACACCTAGCCCCCTTTATCCATCTATTGTAAAACGGGAAACAATGCAAAGTCCATTATTTTTCAGGTCAAGATTATTAGTTTTTTGGGTCATTCCGCCCATGCACCATTTTGTATCCCGTGACGACGGAACGTCCAAAGCCACCATCTTCAATATCACAACAAGCCGCGGCTATGTCAATCCTATTTCTCGTCATGAGAATTCCGGTTTTTTGTCAATTCGGTTTTGCGTGCTTGCAACTGGTTGCTATTCGTAAAAGCATGCGTATGATAGGTTAATGCGACGTGAGGCTCGGCGTTTTCCGGGCGTATCGCGGAAGGCGAGAGTTTCGGTTTGTCGTCACCTTCACAAACGTTTTATTGGGTCACATCGGACATGGGCGATCGCCTGAAAATTGCGGTTTTGGCGGAATCATCCCGTTCATCCTTGAGAGGGATGTTGCGGGGGATTGCGGGCTACGCACGGTTGCACGGGCCATGGAGGATCTACCATTACGAGAGAACCTCGAAAGCAGCTACGCTTAACGAACTGAAATGCTGGGGCGCACAAGGATTTATCGGACCGATTAAGAGTGCCCGGCAGCTTGAACAGTTCCAGCAACTCGATCTGCCCGTGGTGGATATCCTGGGCCAGTATGGGGTCGAGGTGGTTTCAGCGAGCTTGATCCATGAACAGCGAGTGGCCCAGTTGGCCGCCCATCATTTTTTGGAGCGCGGATTCAAACAGTTCGGTTATTACGGGTTGGACGGCGTACAGTACTCTGATGATCGCTGCATGCACTTCGTGAGCACCATACGGGATGCGGGCTACGAAGTGAGTATGCACAATGGCCCGAGTGTTTCCCACAAGAAGGACCTTTTTTCCGTGGAGTTTGAAGGCCAGCTTCGGCAACGCGATCCCGCATTCAGCTACGTCGGCCACATGTGCGAGGCCTTCAAGGAAAAGACGGGCTTCACGCCGGGGCAGTACCGGAAACATTCGCAAGCTCAACAGCCACAACACGAATAACAAGAATCGAATGCTTTGTGCCTTGGAACTTAAGGTATCAATAATAATGTTGCACGAACCGACCCACTACGAGCCGCCACCTATTGCCGAAAAGATTGAGCTTTCGTCAAAAGACAAAGACATTCTTCGTCGTCTGGCGTCGGAGCTTGCCGAAATCGCGGCCCTGCCAATTCAAAAGGAGAAATCGCGGCTTTGGCAAAAGCTCAACGATCTGGAAGCAGAACGTCCGATGGTCTGGATACATGAGGTTTGCTGGCATGAAATGAACGTCGACGACGAGTTAACGCTCCAGACCGGGCACCCTTGGTCACGGGACCAGGAGAGGGAACTGCGGCGGACACTCTACCAGTGGCGACATTTTCCCGGCGACATGATCGTAAACGATTTTCTCCCCTGCCCACTTGCCATTCACAGTACCGATTTTGGCATTATCGAGGATGTGGACATCGTCGAGACGGATAACAATAATGACATTGTTTCGCGACACTTCAAGATCCAGATTCGCGACTTCGAGGACTTGGAAAAAATCAAAATGCCGTCGATCGCCCACAACGCCGATGTCACTGCATTTCGTTATCGGGCGATGTGCGATGTGTACGACGGGATCATGCCGGTGCGGATGGTCGGACAGGACCATATTTGATTTACACCCTGGGACTACCTGATCCGCTGGTGGGGCATCCAGGAAGCAATGATCGACATGATTGAGCGACCGGAGTTGGTCCATGCCGACGTTGAGCGGATGGTCGACGCCTGGATGGTAGAGTTGGACCAGTTCGTCGAGCAGAACCTGCTGTCGCTGGACGGTAACAACACGCGAATCGGTTCGGGCGGATACGGCTACACAAGTCAACTGCCCGGCAACGATCACGATCCAAACTACGTCAAGCCGCACAACATGTGGGGATGTTCGAACGCGCAAATTTTCTCCTCGGTATCACCCCAGATGCATTGGGAATTTGCGCTGGAACACGACCTCCGCTGGCTCTCACGATGGGGATTTACGTATTACGGTTGCTGCGAGCCGTTGGACCAAAAGATAGACATCCTCCGAAAAATCCCAAATCTCCGCAAAATTTCGGTTAGCCCTTGGTGCAACACAAAGCGTACGATCGAGCAGATCGGCGGTGATTATGTCATCAGTCGCAAGCCCAGCCCGGCGATTCTTGCCGAGGACAACTGGCATCCCGAGCGAGCCAGGCAAGACCTGACTGATTTTCTGGAACAGGCTCGTGGCTGCCATGTGGAATTAATCATGAAAGATATCTCCACTGTCCGCTACCAGCCGCAACGATTGTGGCAATGGGCCGAGATTGCGAGTGAAGTCGCCCAGAAATTCGCCCGCTGAAAACTTTACTGAACAATGAAACATGGACCTATTAGATCTAATCGTTATCGTTGTATACCTGGTGGGCATAGTCGGCTTGGGCTGCTGGGTCGGCCTGCGCCATCGGCGCAAGGGCGGGGAAAGCAGAGACTACTTTCTAGCCGGTGGCACGCTGACGTGGCCGATCATCGGGCTGGCCCTGTTTTCCACGAACATCTCGACGGTCCACCTGGTCTCGCTGGCCCAGGAAGGTTACGCCAACGGCCTGGCGTTCGGCAACTTCGAGTTGATGTCCGGCTTCACCCTCATCCTGCTAGCTTTGTTCTTCGCACCGTTTTACATCCGCAGCCGAGTGGCGACGTTGCCGGACTTTCTCGAAAAACGCTATAGCCGTGCAAGCCGCGACTGGCTGGCGGTTATGTCGATCGTGTCGGCAATTTTCATTCACATCGGCTTCACGCTGTATACCGCGGCCGTGGTAATGCACGGTCTGATGGGAATTCCCAAGGAATATTTGATCTGGACGATCATTGCCATCGCCGGCATGACCGGGCTCTATACGTCCGTCGGCGGATAGAGCGGTATCCAAGAAGCACTTGCCGACGACGATCAATTGGTAAAGCTCACGATGCTTCGCACGGCCGATGACCCGGGAGGGCTTCCGTGGTATGCCGTGATGCTCGGCTATCCGGTAATCGGCATCTGGTATTGGTGTACCGATCAAACCATTGTGCAGCGTGTCTTGGGAGCGAAAAGCGAAGATCACGCTCGCGTGGGCGCTTTGTTTGCCGGGTTCATCAAGATTCTACCGGTATTCATCCTGGTTCTGCCCGGCTTGATGTGCTATGTGTTGGTCAAACAGAACGCCTTTGACGGTGCGGCGCCGTCGAGTTCGGAGGACGCCTATTCCTTCATGATCGAGAGGATCATGCCGACCGGGTTGCGAGGCGTAGTTGCGGCGGCCCTGCTGGCGGCGGCGATGAGCACGGTCTCAGGTGCATTAAATTCCGTCGCCACGCTGTTCTCGTACGATCTTTACAAGCGATGGGCGCCACGAACGTCGGAGCATAAACTGGTGCTGATTGGTCGTTGCGTCACCATCATGGGAATGATTGTCGCTATCGCGTGGTCGCCGTTTATTTCCCAGTTCGAGTCGATCTTCGGAATGATGGCAACAATGATCTGCTACATCGCGCCACCCATCACGGCAACGTTCCTGATCGGCGTCTTCTGGCGGCGAGCATCGAGCAAGGCGTCCATTGCAACGCTGGTCGCGGGCTTCGTACTGGGAGTGTTGGCATTTGTTATGAATCTCTCCGGCCAGGAGAACATGACGTGGCTGCATCCCCTGCACGACGCCCTGGTCGGGGCCTTGGGCGGCGGAGACTTCGCCGAAACGGTCGTCGACGTGCATTGGATGGTGGCTTCCTTCTGGCTATGCGTAATGTGCCTGATTTTCCATGCCGTTGTCTCGCTGGTGACACCCGAAGAGTTCACGGAAGAGAAAGCCGCCCTTGTTTGGGCTAATCCGCTCGCCGCTCTGAGCAGCCCGGGCTGGCGCGGTCTGGGTATCTACAAATTCCTGACTATTGTGCTGATCGCTTCCCTGGTCACCGTGTACGTGATCCTTGCCTAGTTTGGCCCCCTCCGGGACAGAGTCTTGATAACACAAACAGCTTTAACTAAAACGCTACTTGTACCGTTCAGCGGACAATTACCTCAGAATGGTTCTGAGACCCGTGATAAAATGAGAAGGTCGATCTCCTGGCGGACTTCCACTATAGTGGTGGAGTCCACGTCAAAACAATACTTTGACGCAGTCGCAAGGCTGCAAAGGAGACCGAACATGATCAAGCATACCACAATTGGTATCGACCTGGGAGACACGACACACACTTTCTGCGTTTTGGATCACGAGGGAAACGAAATGGCCATCGTAACGATCAACAACACGGCCGAAGACATCATTGGGCAAGTTGAGGTGGACCCCAAAAACTGGACAGCCTGATAAGGCGTATAATACGTACCGAAAGACTATCAGGAGGTTTAGGAGATGACGAAGAAGCGTCGCACATACGGGGCGTCTTTCAAGGCTCGTGTGGCCTTGGCGGCGATCCGTGGGGACAAGACAACGGCCCAGTTGGCTGGGAAGTTTGGGGTGCATGGTAATCAGATATCGAGTTGGAAGAAGCGGCTTTTGGAGGGAGTCGCGGAGGTGTTCGCCGACGGCCGTCGGCGGCAGGAGGAGTCTTCTGCCGAGGAGGAAGAGCTTTTCGAGCAGATCGGTAGACTGAAGATGGAGGTCGAGTGATTGAAATAAAAATCTGCCGAGCTCTCTTGAGGAGAAACGCCAATGTATCGAACCGAATCATCCCTGCTGAGCGTTGCCTGCCAGTGTCGGCTTCTGGACCTGCCGCGTTCGACGTGATATGCCGATGTTGTTTCCGCCGGATCTTCGGGATTGGGTACCGGAAGACGACCTCGTGCATTTCGTTATCGAGGCGGTCGAGCAGATGCCGGCGGCCGCCTTCCACGTCAACCATCGTGGCACCGGGTTGCAGCAGTATTCGCCGAGAATGATGCTGGCATTGCTGATCTACTGCTACGCCAACGGGGTATTCTCTAACCGGCGGATCGAGCGGACCACCTATCGCGACATCGGCGTCCGATACCTGAGTGCCGATACGCATCCCGACCACGATACGATCTGCAGCTTCCGACGCAGGAACAAAAAGGCCTTTTGCGAAGCTTTTCTGTAGCTGCCGTAAGATAACAGCTTCGTGCCGTCTGCTCAAGCGACCACTCACGCGCGGCCCTCTCTTGAGAGATTACGCCCTCTAACCTTTGGTTTGAAGAGTTGGTACATGATGCGGCCCGACCGTTTATCACAAGGATCGCCCATGCCGAAGGATGCTCGGATAGGAAGGACCGTTGCGACGGTCAAACGATATGAGAAAATGCCGTTTTTGACCTTGAAGCATTGAGGTTGCACGGAATGGGTGGCGAGAGAAACTGCGAGCAGCGTGAGGCAACACGCCGTGCGAACCGACGGTGTAGACCGCTGAGCGGCCGGATGGAGTTGAACGCGCCTCACGGCGGCGGTTCCACCTCACGCCGGCTGCAGATCAGGTATGCGTCACCGCGAATCCTGTGTCACCCTATCGCCTTGATGAGTTTGATCAGAACGGTCCTTTCCTCCGGGGCCATCTCGGTCAACAAACGGATAGACTTCAACAGGGCTTCTCCGGTTTCCTTCTCCTTGCCGTTCATCTGGCCCTCTTGCTGCCGCTTTCTGCCATTACTGGCATTGCCATCCTGAACCACTCTCAAGAGCGACCGGAGGAGCATGTCGCCATCGTGCTCAGAGTTGTCTTGATTCGACTCCGTTTGGCGGCAACCCCAACAAGTCTGGCTACAAGTGGAATCTTCCGATTCAGTAAGTGCTTTGCTAGCAAGCACTTGCGAATCTACCCCCACGCCTTCGGGACGCAGAGGCCGAAGGTTCGAATCCTTTCGCCCCGATTTTTTAACTCCTTGCGAGAAAACGACTTACGACGATATTGGTGACGCCGAAATTTCGGCCGCAGAGACGGTTTGCACCAACTGTGGTCGCCTGTTGACAATTCCTGACAGCATGAAGGCGGCCTTCGCCACAGTTTGCCGCTTGGCGACGGAGATGTCCACGGGCGATCGGGACGCCCTGATCGAGTTTCTCAAAACGCTCGAATGAAGCTTTTGATGATTCTGTCGAGATCACCTTGATCAGTATTGTAATCTTTTGCTATATGGACACAAAGGATGAAATCGGCATAATCGCCCCCGGCCCGTTTTGGACGCCTATCTCCAAGAAAGTCCAAGGTCGTCATTACGAACGGTTGGCGGTTGTCTACGTGCGTCAATCGACAGTTCATCAAGTCCAACGGCATCAGGAATCGACACAGCTTCAATACGGGCTGGTTGAACATGCGGAACGATTGGGCTGGTCACGCGAACGGATTCTGGTGATCGACGACGATCTGTGACCTTGATGGTCTCTACGATCCCTCGTGCTATAATGATCGCTTGTTACTTGGTCTCAAGGGAACAATGTCTGAAGCGGAGCTTCACATCCTCAAACAACGCATGTTGCAGGGGGCCAGACAGAAGGCACAGCGTGGTGAATTGGTCATCGGAGTCCCCATTGGTTATGTGCGTGATCGTTCCGGTCAAGTGACGCTTGATCCTGACGAACAAGTCCAAGCGGTTGTGCAATGGATATTCCGGCAGTTTGAAAGGATTGGGACGATATCCAGTGTACTCCGACTTATGGTAAAACAACAAATCTTATTGCCGGTCCGGGCAAACAGCGGTCCCGACAGAGGCCGAATTCAGTGGCGACGCCCAAATCAGACTACTTTGCGTGGGGAAGATCAAGTTAGCTATGGCGAGCCACGTTGCCAAGGTTTGGCAGCGCGAGCCCTCGACGAAGAAGTTGTACGACAGGCGCTCCTAAGCTCTAACGCCTTCTGCTCTTGAAGTGAGCCTTCAAGTAACAGCCGATTTGAAAAAAACAACGCGAGGAAGCAGAATCACATTGGCAGAAGCGATTGGAACGTGCCAAATACGAAGTGGAAAGGGCTCGCCGCCAGTATGATGCCGTGGAGCCGGAGAATCGCCTGGTGGCTCGCAACTTGGAGTCAAACTGGGAAGATAAATTATGCATCCAGCGTGAGCTTATCGAACAACACGATAGATTCATCCGACAGCAACCGCAAACTCTTAGCAGCGCCGAAAAAGAAAAGGTTCGCCTATTGGCAACTGACTTACCGGTTCTCTGGGAATCTGAGATTACCACAGATGCTGATCGCAAAGAGATTCTTCGGCAGGTTATCGACAAAGTTGTGGTCAGCGCGGAAGGCGACTCGGAATGGGTGGAAGCAGTGGTTCATTGGGCCGGCGGCCATCAGACCTACACACGCCTGCGGCGCCCTGTCGCTCGGCTGGAACAACTCAGCACTTGGCCAATTCTTCGCGATCGAGTAACCGAGTTGAAATCGCAAGGCCGAAGTGCGTCTGAAATCGCTGAACTACTTAACCACGGAGGTCTGCGAACCACCAACGGAAAGCCCTTTACTCCATCCAGCGTTCGCACTCTTTTGTCTCGATACGGACTGACGCAGATCCGCCGCGGCGGGGCGAAAGGACATGCGGTCCTTGGCCCTGGTGAGTGGTTTATTCCTGATCTTGCTCAACATCTCGGCATAGCATATCAAACGATCTACGGATGGCTAAAACGCGGTTGGATTACGGCACGGCAACATGACGGTCCGCAAGGCCGCTGGATAGTCAAAGCAGATTCCCAAAAGCTTAATGATCTTACTGCCGGCAAACGCCGAAAAAGCCAAGAGGAGCAAAATAATGCACCGTACGCCGAAGAAGCAAAAGTGTGACAAAGGGTGTAGTCTGAGCGCTAATTGTCCGCCAGCCCCTCTCGCCGGCAGAATTCCCGCACCGACATCCCGCTTTCCGCCCAAAGCCGGATAGCCGCCCCCCCAAAACTCCCTCGCCTCCCCCCGCTTCGGCTTGCTTGAATCGTCCATGCCGCACCTCGTGATTACTTCGCTTGTACAAACACCAAAGCAATACGATATCATAAGCCGCTGTACAATTCATACTGCACTTTAGACGATCAGGTGGCGAGTGCAATCAGGGCTTTGACGAGTGTCTGGAATTTGCGATTGTTTGGGGTGCGAGGCAGAGCGGCGAGAAATTGTTTGTGCAGCATTTCTCGGGAAATCGAGCAACGACGGTCTGCGTGAGACGGACGACGGTCCGTCGTTCATCTCCCGACGTTTCCGCCAATCGATCGAAGACATCTACAGCCACGTTCGCATTCGCTATCGCACGCCCACACTGGGCACTGGTTCCCGGAAGATGGCGACCCCTTGGTCCCGGAAGAGGTCTACACGGGCGGCCGGTCGATCGGCATCCCCCGCTGGCAAGGCTGGGCACGCGGGGCGAAGAAGAAACTGGAAAAAATATTGGCCGAGCAAGCGGCATAAAGATATTGAGAAGCGTAGACCGTATTGGCAAGTTAACGGTCGGGTTTTTTAAGGTATAGCAAAACAGAACAAGTAAATGATGTTTGAATGAAAAACGGCCCCTGCGGCAAGAAGCACAGGAGCCCCGAGAGGGTTATTTACCCGTCCTGACCTGGTTATCCCTTGCCGAGTCGCTCCCCAGCGTTGCTCGACTCCGTTTCACCAGGCAATTTTATTGTACCAAAGATAACGCGGAAGTCACCCGAGA